>Ga0214543_1000993_pt1 | contig 52703 bp, 23 predicted proteins | sample CNSS2metaG_FD_160094 | JGI IMG/M metagenome (GOLD analysis project Ga0214543, IMG submission 160094) | Root nodule microbial communities from cowpea collected in UCLA plant growth center, Los Angeles, California, USA - CNSS2 | ecosystem: Host-associated > Plants > Roots > Nodule | place: USA... | reverse complement strand
GAGAACGACAAACATTAAGAATGTGTTGATGCTTCCTCTCAACAATGCCATTTTGTTGGGGAGTAGCAACACAAGTAGTCTCATGAAAAATACCTTTAGTAGCGTAAAATTCATTAAGAGAAAACTATTTTCCTTTATCAGACCTTAATATCTTAAGTGTACAAGAAAACTGATTTTCTGTTAAAATGATAAAATTTTGAAGTGAGGTTTTGACATCAGTTTTGTGTTTCAAAAGAAGGACCCATGTGAAACGACTATAGTCATCTACAATGGTTAAATAATATTTATATCCATCAATAGAAGTAGTAGAAATTGGGCCCCAAATATCAACGTGAATGAGATGAAAGAAACAAGATGATTTAGTTTTGCTAGCAGAAAATTGAAGACGTTTTGGTTTAGCAAAGGCACAAGCATCACAAGCATCAACAGATTGAAAAGAAATATCATGATATTGAGAGGCCAATGTTTGAAAAACTTTATTTTAAGGATGGCCAAGTTTCATGTGCCACAAATTACAATAATCACTAGTGTTATTAAAAACAAAAGGTAAATGATTTGATTCTGAATCTGAAGCATTGTTATTACTACTGCTATGGAGATAAAAGAGCCCTTGGTACTTTTTAGCTACTCCAATCGTCTGGTAAGTATTCATCTGCACAATGAGACAATTGTTTTGATGAAAAATGACGAAACAATTGTTGGAAGACAAAAGTTTGGAAATAGAAACTAAGTGAATAAAGAAATCAGGAACAAATAGAGTGTTATGCAAAACTAGATTTCCTAATTTAATAGTTCCTAAAAATTTGGCAGTAACAAAATTGTGATTTGGCAAGCGTATAGAAATGGGAGAAATGGGCTTTAAAGAATGAAAAAGAAACTTGGAGGAACATATATGATCAGTAGCCCCACTGTCTATAATCCAAGAATAATAGTTAGAGATAATAGAAGGACCTGGAATTTGTGGAGAACATTGGTTGACGCTTGCCATAGGAGGTGTAGCAGTTTGAGATTGCTTCAACAAACCAAGAATTGCCTCATATTGTTCTTGAGAAAAACTACATTGAACATGTGGTTTATCAGGTTGTGTGGCAGAGAAGTCATTGGAGGTAGTGGGTGCAGGATTAGTCATGTTAGCAGAAAGGTTGGATTGAGCAGAGCTTTGTTTGGTACTTGATTTGTAGCCTTGAGGAATGCCGTATTTAACCCAACAGTTTTCAGAAGTGTGGTTCGTTCTCTGACAATGATCACAGTATTTAGAGCGGCCACCAAACTTGTTAGCACGTCCTCGTCCACGAGCAGCAGAGGAGCCTCCACGAGAAAAATTGAAATTCTTATTCGAATGTTCTTGAAAATTAAGATTGGCCATCGAATCTTGTGAAGTTTGAGATGAAGAACTATGGAATTCACGTTCTTGTTGAAGGACTAAAGAAAAAGTTTTGGGAAGAGGGGGCATGGGCTCCATGAGCATGATCTGAGAACAAACTTGGGAGAATTCATTGTTTAAGCCTCGAAGGAACTTGATAACACAATCATCATTCCTTTCTTGTTGGATCTTGATCAGTAAACCACAATTACATGGAGAAGAACAAGTACAGAGAAGAACAGTTCTATACAGAGATAATTCTTTCCAGACAATTTGTAAACGGGTATAATACTGAGAAACGGAAGATTCACCTTGCTTGCAAGAATGAAGATCTTCTTGAAGATCAGCAATACGAAACTTGTCTCCGTGAGAAAAACGTTGCAGAAGATCGTGCCAAATTTCATACGCAGAATCCATCCACATGACCGATTGTTTGATGGGTAGAAACATAGAACATGTCAGCCATGAAATCACCATTTTGTTGCATCTCTTCCAAGGTTCATGAAGAGCATCGTCAGAAGGAGGGCACGAGAATGTACCAAGAACAAATCTTTCTTTGTTCTTGGTTTCAAGGGCCACAAGCATGTCATGCTTCCATTGCTGATAATTGGTGTCCGAAAGAGGGGGAGTAACAAGAATCAGGGCTGGATTTTCTCCAGGATGGAGAAATAAAGGATGGGTAGGGTTAGAAAGGTGATCGAAGAGAGAAGAAGTAGCGGCCATGAGAGAAACAAAGGATATCAATTTGATACCATGACAGTGTTTGTAATAATGCTCAAGAGAAAGCTTCTCATTATTATTGAATAGAGAAGAATACAGAGTGTATTGCAGCAGCGGAAGGTACAATGTATATATACAAGGAGAATGGAAAAACAGAAAATGGTAACAGTAACAGAAGAAGAGATCTGTTATCTCTCTATCAAGTATTTAATGCTAACAATTTTTAATTTATAAATTTATATCTAAATTAGTTTGTATAATAACTAATTATTTTTTTCATTTAATGATTTTCTTGTTGTAAGTGTACATTCATATTTGGAAAGAAACTTTAAATCACTTCAAATAAACTACTCCAATAGCAGTTATCATCATAAATTATTCTTCTTTAATCTATTTGCTTTTTAGTTCTATATTGTTTATTTTTTCAATGGATGGTAAGATAATATTTGTATTAAAAACTTACTATTCCAACAAGATACCAAATCTTATCATAACCCCCAAATGAATTCTTAGTTCTTTTTAAATGAAGAAAATGTAAAAGAATTCTTAAAGCCATTATATCAATCACTTTAACCAAAAATTTATATTAACATATATTTAATAGCTAAAGAGGCTATGATTAATTATTTATATACTTATTTGCCACTCTAGAAACTTATTTTGAATTTCCTTAGCCAAAAAAAAGTGATTGTATTTTACATTTTCGGGAATTAAAATAATATTTTTCTGAAATAACTTTCAAAGCATGATATGAAAAATGAATGTTTCCACATTGGTCTAAAGGAGATAATAAGTTCAAAAGAAATTTTATTCACAGATTTTAGATATTTGCAAGTGATATAAGGTACTAACATGATCTAAGAGGTTCAAATTATAAAGAAGTACAGGTCTTGTGTAAATTCTTTAAAAATATTTTAATAAAATAGTATTGATGTCCTAAGATTTTTTTCTAGACAATTTTGTTAGAATGACAACACACGTAATCTCTTAATTATATGATTACATTATGTAAACTAAATTTCAACTAGGGTAATAAATATCCATTGTTTTATTGCTACTCTACCGATAGCTAAACTAACTTGAATTAGTTAAAGATGATATAAAAGAAGAATTGATCCGTGGAGTACTAATTCGGAAATATTCCAGTAGACACAATAGCAGAATCACTAATCTAAGAGAAGGTAGCGAAAATAGTTCATTCGGAACCTTAAAAGAGGAAAGAAGGGAAAATGACAATTGTTTTTACATATAATAGAAAAGATACAATCTTTTTATAGTAATTCCCTTACAATGTAAGTTATGTCGGATCTTTTCTACCACGAAAAAACCTGCTCATTACTCTTAGTTGCTAGTATTTTCTATCTCTCTTCAATACAACAATAATCTTATATGCAAGATTACTGAACCACGAGTATTGTTTGTTCATTAAGTTTCTGCATATTTCGTCAACTATACCAGTTTTTTAAAACAGAATCAACTCAAAGGATATAAACTAATTATAATGTATAGTGCTGTCTGGTAAATTAAACAATCAGAGTAATTAGAAAAATTGTTTATGAGGTAGCATGTTCGATCTCTTGAATCTGTAGATTTTCTTCTGCTATTTTCTTTTGTTTGTTGAGATGTTCGACATTACTTTCCTTTACTGCTTCAAACAATTAGGAGACAAAATCTAACTAGAGTGTATCAGAGCTTATTCAAATGATTGCTGGTGATTATTAATCATAGAAGAAGGACTTGCTGCACATATCCAAATTAAAAAGAATTTCTATTTACAACAAATTTTTAAAATACAGACATCACAACAAGGAATTGGCTTTTTGCATGCGACATATACGGTTACACCTATGCTAACACATGATTCAGTTTATACAAGAGTTTCATACAAATCCATCGATATCAGAAATATAGCTGCCTGCATTGTCCTGCATCAATATCAAAGGGGCAATATGGGCACTTGAACACTTTTGTGCAGTTCTTTGATATCTTCAAGATAGACTGCTTACAGAGGACATGGCCACAGGCCATTAACATCGGAGGGTTATCCCCAGTTGCTTGTTCTTTTGAGACGGGACAAACAAAAATAGAATGAAACTGGAACTCGCTGTCCAATTCAACTGGCACTGGTAACTGGTTCATGGACTGCCATTCATGCTTCTTCCCTGCCATGACGTTCATAAATTTGAGGAGAGATGGCAAAACCTGGATGCCTGCTGCTACAGTCACACTCAACGGACTATTGTAGGACTGTCCCAGAAGATTGCAGAACTGCCTTTTAAGTTCCTCAGCCAACTTATCCCAGTTAGATGGCGATAGTAGCGCATGGTAAGGAGATCGATCAAGCTTTCCAGTCCATAGAAGACAACCCATAAGCTTCTGAATCTCAGTCATGTAACGAGAAGCAAAAGGGGAAAGGTGTGTTCGAGCATAACTAAGGGCTTCCTCTCTACTTCCATTTTGAACCACTTTCACAAATTGCATTGTGTGAAGTTTCAACACAATATCAGATCCACTTAGATCAAGCTTGTCACTATTAGTGACAGCCCAGTTGAGGGCTGGCTCTAGGTTCTGATTCTGCATGGCTTCAAGTATTTGATACATTTCCAGGAATGGGGATTTCATAATGGCAGCAGATTCAGGCTCTCCAACCACATTCATGAAATTGTCCCCTATCTCAAAAAGGCCCTGCCGGTAAAAATGGTTGGCAATTATTTGGTTTAATGTATGAATATCAATGTCGATATTTCTGTAAGCCTTGGATATATCAGGATTGAAATATTTTTCAAGAAGTTTTCCATACTTGTTGAGTGCTACATTTAGTTCTTTTTGTGTACCTTCCATTTGAGAAAGTGGAGCAGCTTTAAGTAAACTGGCCTTGAGCTCATTCATGACGGTTTTATAATCAAGTTCATGGTCAGCGTTATTCACTGACTGAATTGTATCTAAAACACTCTCAATTTCCTGTCTGATCTGATCAATCGCTTCTTGAGTCTTGGAACAAGATAACTTTTGCTTCTTAGTAACACGGTCAAAAGCATCTTTTATAGTACTCAGCTCCATATTGCGTAGTAACTGTATCTACAACTTGTAATGCCTTAAAAAATGCGAGGCACCTGCAAAAGTTCAGTGTTAGAAAAAACTTCATGGAACAACCACGGAAACTACTGTACCACAATTTGTTATGCTTTTATTCCAAAAAAAAAACGTTGTGGATAGGGAGAGACAGAGAATGAAATGCAAGAGAACTTGGAATCCTCCCAAAACAGAATTTCACTGCAATAAAGGAAAAGTAAAAGAAAAATACAAACTTTAGAAAAAGACAAGAGTGAAATGTACTCGCATTTTTGGTAACTCAATAGGAATTAAAAATGAAATGCTGTCAGAATACGAACTATGGAAAAAGGTTAGAGAAAGTTAGCCACATGTGCATCTGTTTTTTTTTTTTTCTTTCTGGTATGAGAAGAATGAATAATACTAAAAAGCATGTTATTAGAAAATTGTTAAGTCAATCCAAATCATTGCCAAAGAATCCATAATCAGAATAGGTAACCCTGCCTGGACATCCCCCAAAGTATCCATACAAACAATACCCGGAAAACACAGCCATCTACCAGTTGAGAAGTTTATAAATGGTTTCTAAAACTTATATTATATGATACTAGACGCAAACCTCAAGACAAACAACTATCTTCTTCCAGGACAATCTTGGCAATATTAAATGCCTTTTAATGCATTCTGGGTCAGTTTGCATAGCTACAGAGTGAGAAGCAACTTCAAGCAGCAAATAAAAACTAGTCATATTAATAATCTTTACACAATCATACTAATTGAGACTTATCTTTTCCACTAAACGAATAATATATCAGCAAAAAAACACAATGAAAGAGAATCCACCCACATTGGAGAACATAAATTTTGGTGCAGACAAATAATGGACAACAACAACAACTTACGTATAGAATAAAATTAGAACTAAACTAAACAATCCACTTACATATTATTTTGATTTGGTCAGAACTCTAACAAGGCTTCAGAAAGAATAAGTTCCCAAAGATTAAATTATTATAAACCCATTATATTAGTCAAACAAACAATTAGAATTCCGGAGGAGGTTGTATCTTAGCATTTTCTTCAAGCATATGCCCCTATCTTGGAAAAGTGATATTCCAGAGTCTGCATCATATGTTTCACAATAACTTTTACTGTCTTATTCACAACGCCAACCAAACGGTCTAGGACGAAAACAACAACAACAGGAAAATAACAGAACCTATAGGCCATTAAGTAAGTTCCACTAATATCCAACATATCAGAATACAGGTCCACTATAAATTGAAAAGAATATGTTAAAGATTCACAAGAAGCTGAATCAAGAAACAACCACAAGGAGTATCAAATCCCTGACAAAATAGAGTTGAATTCGATTCCTTCGCCGTCACAGGACCACCCCAAGGGAAGAAGATGAACGATACCAACCTCCCTACGTCCAATCGAAATTGCCTAATTTGAAATCTACGTTCAGCTCAACAAAACGACCAGTGACCATTACTTACAATTTAAGGTCCAGAATTCAAACATGCCACTTCAGCTCGAGCAAGACCCACGAAAAATCCAGAAAGATAAAAATCCAAACTATGAGATTTAACGAAGAAGAAGAAAAGATCGTGAACAGAAAAGAAAAAAGACAGCTTGATTAGCAAACCGTTTATCATTAAAAGAGTGAACCGTGTGGCATATCATACGAAGCCGAAATTGTTAAACAGTATTTATCATTTATGATGAATAAATTAAAATAAAAAAGGTGAGAGAGAAGATTAGGGTGAAGAGTTTCACAGTAATTGGTGGAACAGGGGAAAAAGAGAAGCTTACTGAAAATGTAGGTAACAGATCTGTGGAGGTTGGTTAGGGCAAAGCGTAGAGAAGAAAGAGAAAGATGAGTTTTGTGCATTAGGATGGAAAGTGTAAGAGGGAAGGGGTTACTTACGTGTCGTTGGTTCATCCACCGAGTCACTGTGCAGCCCACTTTACCTACAAAGCCCAATTTTAGATTGTAGTTTCTATCTGGACCTCCAAAAATTTCCGCCTGCATTCTATATAAATAAAGTTCCGTTTTTACCCTTTCTTGCCCTTTCCGATCTGGGTGTTGCTTCCTGCACTTATACAAATTTCTTCATCCACCCCATCAAAACAATTATCGGACCGTAATAGGGAGTGCTGATTGCTATCCAGAAAAAAATAATCCGAAACTGTTTCTGTATTACGAAAATCAATTCCAGAAGTTTAAGGGTGCAGGAAGAAAAATTATATGGTGCATGAAGTCATTTTCAAACCTCATGTACAGAGAAGAAAATATCAACACTTATGAAAAAATTCTAGTATTTGTTGTGTCTTTTTCCATGCACCTAGGTACATAAAATGACATTAATCCATAACATTAAAAGGTACATAAAAAGGAGTAAAGTAGAATTTTTATTTTTATTATTTATTTTTTAAATTATATTAAAATATTTTCAACAATCTCCCACATAATTTAAAAAATAAAATAAAACAAAATATTGTAGTTCAGTGTAAGGAACCTTCTGGTTTTGAACTTTACACCTAGTGCTTATAAACTTTCACCCGAAAGAATGCAGGGACTTGATTGTCTTGAGTTACATCCCTTGTGACCGTGTTGTTCATTATAGGTTCTAATAAGTGGGTGCAAGTTACGGTCTTGCGCATGTATCTTATTTCATGACTTTCACTTAGAGACTTGCCCATGTCTCACAATGACGGTCCCACCATCACACTAACTAGGTAAATCCTCAAAGGGTGATTTGTGACTCACACCCCTACAATAATTGTCATTGGATTTATTAAGAGGTATTTTATAAAATAATCATAATAATGCACATACCTCAACATTGGATTTATTAAAAGGTATTTTAAAAAATAAGCATAACAATGTACATACATCAACCTTATTATTGCCACAATTTATAGTACACCTCGTCATATGAATGAGATATAAAATTTAATCAAATTATTTGGTGTACTTTAGTCACAAACAACTTTGTTGTTACCCATTGAACTTCATTCCATGGGATCGTCATTCATGTGGAGATGGGTGTCCATTGTTGCAACTAATTTATGAGCTATAGTCTCATTCCCCTCGACTCAAATACTCATTGATGCATCAATCATTTGGTGAGCAGATCTGCAATATTTCTTGCTGACCTGACAAAGTCAAGAGAGACAATACCATGAGTAATAAAGTTTCTAATATATTTGTCTCTCATTCATATATGTCAGTTTTTCATTGACATTTTTACTATAAACTTTAAATATAACAATTTGATTGTTAGGATGCATTAGAATGGAAGAATGAATAGTTTATGCTTGCATAACAGATCATGACAGAACAACAACTTTTTAACATATTTCCATGATAGTGCACCTTCATCCAAGGTTAAAACATAGCCATAATCAGTAGTTGTCACCATAATCAATACCCAACTTATATTAATATATCCTTCAATCATCTTAAGAAATTTGGCATATTGACATAACTAGAAGAAACACAAATAATATTATCACTAGATGGAAAAACAATATTAAAGGTATCACAAACAAATTTAGTTAATTTATCATTTGAAGACACATCTTTAGAAATTTATTAGTATAAATAACCAAAGTTTTTTTTTTCGCATTAAGAGGTATATTAACCTTTACAGACACCCTCACACTTTGTAATATTTTAAATGTGGTTCTTTTTTCTTTCATAAAATAACTTATAATAAGTTTTATCACAATCTTTTGTGTTCAAAATATGGTAAGCAGGTTATAAAATTTCACTAATATAATGTTAGGCAAGTTAGAACTTGTAGAATAACATTTACCACATCCAAGCATTTTTTTTCTTTCGCTGCACCATTAGATTAACACCATACACTATATGAAGATGTTACTTAATGAATAATACCATAAATTTCACATAAAATAACTCATTTATATAGACATGTATTCTCATTTCTAAAGACATATATTTATCACTTCTCTTTTTAATTAATTTTGTACCTCAAAATTTTATACTTTGAATAGTCTCTAACCAAACTTCTCAACAATTATTATAATAGCATGTCATATATCACAACTTTCAACATTTTGTAATAATCAAAGAAAAACTTATAAATATTTTATTACAAGATAAATGTGTTTAACTCAAACAAATCATCACAAATATATCATTTATCAACCGAATAACAATGTCTATAAATAATAATTTATTGTCATGAAAAGCCACTTAATAACCTTGTTGAGCAATAAGGAAGCTTCTAAATTTAGAAATATGAAAAACTTATTTTTTAAAAGAAAAACAATTCTAGAAGACAAGTTTAATTTTACATGACCATCTCCTTAATTTTTGATATGAAGATTTTTATTTATTTTTTACACAATAGTAGTTTTAATATGACAAATTATTTCATTTTTTTTCATACAAAAACTTAAAATATATAGGTGGTATAGAACATCTTTATCAATGATAAGAGTAGAATATATTAAAGCATAAATTAATATAAAAACATAAGCTTTAGACATCACAACAAATTATTCAGTGAGCCAGAATTTTATTTATCCATAATTTCATTTATTGTTACCAATAGAAATAGAAATAATTATACACATACATTTTTAGGCTTAGTTGAGAGTGATTTAATTATAACTATAACAAACACATTAGTTCATAAAAAGTGTTTCTAGTCTTCTCCTTTTATATATTGTCTTTAATGTTATGTTAGAAAAGAATAAGAGAAAATTTTTCTCTAAGAATGTTAAAAAATGATTACTCAAATAATACTATTAATAATAAAATTATTATAATAATAATTATTAGAACAATTTGAGACACGCATAGCACTATCCTTATAAAAAAAACACCTCATTGCACAGGGCAATACAAATACACAATCATATGTGTTTCAAATCATATGCGTTTCTCTACCAAGATACAACAACCCGTTAGATCGATTGAGTGCAGCGAAGGATCTCCAAACCTTATGAACACCATTGTTTTAAGAGATAGTATAGAGAAGAAAATATGAACATTTATCAGAAAACTCTAGTGTTTGTTGTTGTTTGTTGTGTCTTCTCCCATATACCTAGCTGGTATTTATATGTAGAAAAGGAAGACATAAGAGTAAAATAGTAATAAGAATATAGTCGTTAACCATAAATGACATTAACGCATAAAATTAAATTTCATTGAATTCTAATTGACAATGAGTTGATTGTCATCAACATGTTTTAACTTTTTTAGTGTATTTTTTATAGGTTTTAAAAAATTGGAGTAAGGATCATTTTCTATAATGAAAATAATTAAGAACAAGTTAAGAAATAAGATGGGAGTTGAATTTTTAGCAAACACTATGATAATATATATTGAAAGAGATATTGCAACAAACTTTAGTTCTAATTCAATTATTGAAGATTTTAAGTTATTGAAAGAGTGTAGAGGAGCACTCTCATTAAAAATAACTTTCGTTTTTTTAATATATTATTATTGATAATAAACTTTATGTCACACTTTCATATATATTATTTTCATATTTTTTTGATTATATTATTATGTGTACTTAGTTTGAATAGAGAAAATAATAAAAAAAAATAAAAATATATTTTAATTAAAAAAAATAATATATATATATATATATATATATATATATATATATATATTGTAATTTGGCTCTTTTAAGTTCAGCCACTCTCAATAATCAATAATATTAACAATAATAATAATGACGACGACAAAATTTAATCTACTAAAAAATACCATCAATTAAAAACAAAATAAAACATCTAAACAAAATAATAGCAAAAAGAATAATATTATAATAATTAATTAATAACGTTATAATGATTATAATAATCACATTGTATTTTAAATTAGTTACACTTATTAGTTTTTGTTATTTAAAAATTAATCATCAAGGTTTTACTATAAAATAATTTTAACGAATTAGATTTTATTTTATATTAATTTTAACTACAAGGACAAAAATGTAATCTTATATTTTAATCTATTAAAATATTTTTTTTGTCTGTCACATTACATTTATCAAATCATTTATAAAATTTCATAAATTTTTTTTCAAATATTTTCACTTTCATCTCTCGATCCCTTGAAACAAACAACACCCCAATCTCTTTGAATGCATTCATTCACTCTCCCTCATTTCCATTGTGTGAAACAAACAAAAAGAGATAAATAAGGTGTATTATGATCAGAATTGCATTATTTTTATAAAAAACTAAAATCATGATCTAATTCCAATCAAATAATTAAGTTTTATCCAAACAAAGCGTTTTGATAATTTTCGTATCGAACCATGCTCACCTATTTACATCATCTCCTTCATATGCATACTTTTACACTCTAACTGATGTGTATTACATCTCCATTGATCAGCGTTTAGTGATAAACCTTTGACGTCTCATGGTGAACCTATGTCACGTAGAGTTCACCTTTATAAGTTAGCTTCACGTCATCATTCTCCCCTGCAAGTCCTCTTTTTCGTCTATGTTTCATTCTTTATTTGCTACCTTTGCCTTACCGAATCGCCTTCTCTAGGTTTGCTTCCTTCTCCGTTTGCTTTGTGCAATTTGCATCCTTATTGACTAATAGTTAAATTTGCCTTAGGTCTTAAAAATTACCATGAAGACATGAGAAAATGCCCATAGGTAAAACACTTAGACCAATAACGGTGGTTTAAAGAATTCAAAGAACAAAATATAGAATCATAGAAAAACAGAAAAAAAAAAACAAAAACGTTCAAGCCTAACGAAGCCATGTTAGGTGGAAACTATTGTTCTTTGGACACCGTGTGTATAAATTTTTTGTGACTATTTTGAAATCCCCTTCAAGCTGAGAATATATGTTGAGCATTCCCAGCTTGGAACAAAGATGATCAAAGGTTGATGCAAGAAGAACTTTAGTTAGTATGTCAACTTGTTGAAGGTTCATACTGATAAGAATAAGTTTGATGAGATTTTGTTAAATTTTCTTTGTGATGATGTGACAATCTATTTTGTCTGATCATGGAAGACTTGATTGGATGCAATTTGAATTGCAAAATTTCACAATATAGGAGAGACTATCAAATGTGTTGAACTTGAAGGTCTTGCACAAGATAGGTAAGTCATTGTATCTCATAAGTGGTTGAAGCAAAAGTTTTGTACTCAACTTAAGAGGACATTATGGATACAATGGGTTGCTTTTTAGACTTCAAGGATATAGGGGATTGTCCAAGATAGATGATGTAACTTGTGACAAACGGTTGAGTTTATGAGCAGCCTACCAAATTTGAGTCATTGAAGGCCTTGAATTGAAGATCACTTGTTGCATTAACAAATAAGTCTTTTCGTGAGTCTTTGAGATATAAAATAATATACATGCAAGCTTAATGATGTTGTGTTTAGGGATGAAACAAATATCGATGTTCGTAGGTATCCGCAGATAAAATCCGCTACGAGTAGTAAGTAAATACTTTAAACGGGTACTCACGAGTAAGAGATAACAAATTATTTAATATCCGCTTATAAACAAGTGAGGTGCAAGTATCATTATACCCGTACCGGCGGATATCATTACATGTAAAAAATTAAAATTAGAATTTAATTTATATTTTATTATGTTAAATTAAATTAAATTTTAATTTATATTTTATCAAATTAAATTAAATTTATATTTAATTTACATTATTTTCTATTTTTTAAAGTTTATTTTAAATTTTATTTTTAAAATCTATAATTTTTTTAAAATATTTGCAAATATTTATGAATTCTGCAAATTTTAAAAAACCAACGAATATTTTGTAAACGGAAGCCACGATGTTATTCCTAATCTTATTGTATGAATAGCACGAATCAGCTAAAATGATCAACAACGTAGGTAATGTGTGATCGGATATTGGTCGTATAAATAAATCTCCCTTTACGAGATATTAATAGAATGGATTTTTCTTCTACAAAAATTTAAGAACAAATTATTTCAATTAATTCAAACAATTATTCTTTTGGTATGCTAATTTGTTCGAATAGTTTTTTTTTTTTTTTTTAATTTATGAGATAAAACAACTAACTCAAATAACTGATTATCTTTAATCGAATTCTCATATTACAGGGTGTTGTAAACCGCGTTTTCAGTGGTAGCAAAGAAATAACGGGACTCGTTTTGACTCAACAAAAGAAAATTGTATTTGAACTCTTAGATTTTGCATCTTCGATCCTTTATCTATTCTCGCCACTCTGGCCGAATTGCCCCGGGCAAATTGGGAACTAGGCATTCGTCAACCCTACAATTATGGATTACCGCAACAAACTCGTTCTCGCTCCCATGGTTCGCGTTGTGAGTTCAACTTCCTTTTCATTCTCTCTAAACTACCATTTTCAACTTCCAAACCAAACCGCAACATTCATATCGTTATATCTGCCTTTTTTGTTTTCTAACTTTCTTTGGTAGGGCACTCTCCCATTTAGATTACTAGCTGCTCAATATGGTGCAGATATCACTTACGGTGAGGAAATTATTGATCATAAGATGCTCAAGTGCGACCGTCGAATCAACGGTACACAACTACGCCTCTTTCTGTCTCTCAATTGCACCCTCTTCTTATAAATGTAGTATTTTATACTCTTTTTCTACTTGAACCAATGTGAAATAAATAAATTATGCTAGAATTCAGTTCTACTGTTGTATACATGCGCAAATGAAATGAAATAGTGGTGATGAATGTCGATGCTTATTTATTTTTTGTGGTGGCAAGATGTCAACTGCTAAGATTTTATTGGAACTGTTGGAGAGATAGCTAATCATTCATATGCCTGTGGTTTTTCTTATTTAGATTTAATATACTAAGAAAGGTCTTTTTTTTTGTTAATTCTTTGTCAGAACTCATTGGATGCACCGACTTTGTGGAGAAGGGAACAGATAGTGTTGTTTTTAGAACCTGCGATGAAGAAAAGGATAGGGTTGTATTTCAAATAGGCACATCTGATGCTGTGAGAGCCCTAACTGCTGCTCAGTTAGTGTAAGTTAATTGTGCATTTGGGTTCCCTCTTTACGCTGAAGTTGATATACCCGTTTTGCTTTTACTTCTCTGTATAAAAAATAGTTGTGCGCTGTACATACTTTTCATTGACTGATTTCCCAATGGGGTCAGTTATGTCCTGTAGGGAAAAACACATCCAGTAAGATGTGGCTTGGCTGATATTGTTGTTGTTGGTTCTTAATTTTTTATTTTTTATTGATCTTAGTATATATAAGACTGAAAAGTGAAAACCTATTCAGATATAGATTAAAATGTTGCTGTCTTAGTCATAGTAACGATTTGCTGGAAGATCTTTCTCTCTCCCGATTCCAAATACATAGACCGAATGAACAGATTTAATATTCTGTTTTGAAGTATGTATGCTTTCTTATGTGCACCGAAGTTGCTGTACAAGATCATTGCATGTAGCTTTTCTGCACTGAAAAAGCAATGTATTTAAGTGTTTATTTTGTTTCTTTTTTCCATTTTTATATGCTATGACTGGCTGCAGGTGTAATGATGTTGCTGCCATAGATATTAACATGGGTTGCCCGAAGGCATTTTCTGTGAGTGGTGGGATGGGTGCTGCTCTGCTGTCCAAACCAGAGCTTATTCATGATGTAAGTCTTTATAAATTGTTGTATTTCTGATTGTGCTTCTTTAACACGTTTGAATCCTTTCTCTTTAAAATGCTAGATCTTAACAACATTAAGAAGGAATTTGAACACACCCGTAACTTGTAAGATCCGACTCCTAAAATCACCACATGAGACTGTGGAATTGGCCAAAAGAATTGAGAAAACTGGTGTTTCAGCTCTCGCAGTCCATGGACGGTAATCTCCAATTCTTAAAACTTTCCCCTGGGACTTTCTTTCTCTATTGTGAACTAATATTGGTGTTTTGCTTTCAAAAGACAGTCATTCTTGTTTCAATCAACTTATAGATGCTTATATATACAATTATTGTTAGCAGGATCTATCTCACAATTCTATCATTCGTCTATGTTATACCGTTTTCTGTTGTGAGATGACTATGTATACAACTTTTGTCTTTAATCTGGGTTTAGGATGATATACAGTGTTTAATAGAAGGCACGGCAAAGGCTTGTTTAATTGTTTTCATTGAAGCAGTCAAGGCAGGATAATCATTTTTTGATGATATGTTATTCCAAGTGGGAGTTATGAAATTTTCAAACAATTAGGATATGTAGAATAAACCATCATGACAAATTTTTGTCAGAGGACATTCAAAGTATCTTATTGGGAGAGAATGCAATAGCAGAAGGCTTGATCTACTTGTGATGAATTGTCTGATAATGCTCAATCAAAAACCAAATCCTAGGGGATATTATGTTAGTACATTGAAACTGGATATTTAGGCGCAGTAATTGAATGGAAACTGAAGCAAAAACTGTCCTATTGTTGTAACAGCTCCTAAAGGGAATAACTCTGCCCATAGAACTTCCAAATGCACATATTTTCCCACCCCCTTCATATCAGGCATTTTTAATTTTGAACAATGACAGCTCCTATAAAACTTAATAACAGCCTACCATCAGACTAATATAAAATAACTTTTTTTTGAAATACACAACGGAACCTAATGAAACAATATGCATTTGATGTCTAACTTCTGAAAAATCAGCCTTTTCCCCTAGGCTAAACACAAGAATTGATTCTTCCTAGGGATGAAATGACACTTTATGCAAGCCCTTAGTGCGTCTCGTTGTCAATTACTATTGTTGAGAGGGTAAAATAGGTGAAAGAGATGCTTAAAATTGTATGTATGGACTATATAACAGTTCATTTTATCTAAGATAATTATGCTTAGTGGATATAATTACAGGAGATTTTATGGCTATATGTTGATATGATATACCTATTGTTGAAAGAGAAAAAATGATGCAAGAGATGCTGAAAACTGTCTCTGGGCTGCACAACTGAGTCCATTTTATATAAGCTGATGAAAATCAATACAAATAATTATAGGAGGCTTTATTCCCGTATAGATGGCATGATATACCTATAAATGTAATTCTAGTTAATCTCAATTTTAGTAAATATTCCTATTATTATAAACATCCTAATTAAATCAAGAAACAAATCAAAATATAAAGAATAAATCCTAAGATCATCTAAGATACTCTAAAATATTCTAAGATGATATCTTCATATGTTTCTTATATGTCTAACACTCTCCTCAAGATGAAGCATACTAAGCATCAGCTTGTTACAAGAAAATAATTCATTTACCCCAATTAAAAAAAATGAGCTCCACTAAATAATAGTGCTTAGTTTAGGGAAAAGGGTGGGGGTGAGAGTTTAGTGTGTGGTGTCACTATGGTTCAATGGTAGTATGTGAACGGATAGGAGGAGGTGTGGATTTGTGAATTTTTATACATAATATCATTACTTTTTCATTAAAATTATATGTGGTGGTATTATATTTTTTTTTATCGCAATACTTCCGTCATAACTCGTTATGGTTTCCGTTATAACTTTATAAAGATTTTTGGGGTTGCCGATATTTTTCGTTATCCGATATTAATAACACAGAAGCAAATTGTTGAAGATGAGGTGGATCTAGGAGGTGGTTGGAAGGGCCAACTCGTACGCCACTACACCGATATATCTAGTAATGGTGAAGGGGCCAAAATATTTGCGAAAGAGCTTGTGGGAAGTTCATTGGTGATCCATCCTTGGCAGGTAGTGTTTGAGGTGAATAAAGACTCAATTCCCAATGTTGAAGGCATGGTAGTGTCAGCACTTGTTGACTTTTGAGGCCATGCCTTGGTGAGTTCTTTCCAAGTTTTGTTTGAGTTGGAGGAGTACTTTGGCACCTTGTTGTAGTGAGGTATTGAGAGATGGGATACTAGTTGTGCTTGATATGTAATATGGAAATGAGGGTGGTATGATATCGTAAAGGGCACAAAATGGGGTGGTATAGATTGCTGAATGGAACAAGGAATTGTACCAATACTCCACTAGGTGAAAAAACATGTACAAGGAATGTGGTTCTACGAAACATGTAAGGTAAATTTCTAACTTGTGATTGATGACTTCAAATTAAGTATCCTTTGGTGGATGGTAGGAGGTGCTAAACCTCAATGTGTTTACTAGTAGGCGAAAAGAGCTCATGGAAGAAGTGGTAGAGGAACAAGGGGTTATGGTCCACGACAATTGACTTGCAAATTTCAATAGAGTACTAGTGAGCTAACTGGGTTCGGTGAAGGATATGTTGGAGGGTAATGAAACAAACATATTTGGTTAATCTATCAACATGTAAATGGGTGATAAAGTCTATGGTAAGATCATCTCAAACTTGTTGGGAAATAGGGAGGGGTTGGAGATGGCCCAATTTTTTTCTACTTGGTGGCTTGTTCTATTGACAGGGAAGACATTCATGGGTGAAAAGTTTAGTATCTTTGTACATCCAGGGCATTAAAAATGTTGAGACAGACTATGGTGGCTTGTTGGTATAAGGTTGGGTTAATAGAGAACAAGCCAAAGATTGAGACCAATGGATGTGAGAGGGGAGTGGAATGGGTATCAACAAGGTTTCGGAGTTGTTTGGATTCCAAAGAAGACTGGCATGTTTCTAGGGAAGTCTGAAGAGTTTGGAGAGTGCTAGTTTGTCCAGGATAAGCTTAAGGGTTTCATCAAGATCTTTTGGGGTTTGGGAGGCATGGTGAAGTCAATGAAAACACCAAAATGATACATGCTTAGGTGATAGCAAGAAATAAAGCTATACTACACTAAGAAAGCTATATGAAAATGACGAACATTCTCTGCCTTTTTCATTTCCACAGTAGGTCATTCAAGGACTTGAATACATTCTTCCTACAAACCAGTCAAAGACACTTGTTCCCTGTGTATAACAGAAGATTCTTAATGACAACTCTTGGTGTAGTGCAGGTGTAGTAGTCCTTTAGCCAAGTTGGCTTAGATATATTCCCAATGGGCTTGTTATGAGTGGTAGGTGCACTAACAGGCACTAGGGCGCAAGCGTTTAGAGAAATCCCCGAGTCATCTCCCTGTTGAATCTCTCAACACCACCAATCTCCGTGGCATATGTAGTTGATATGTAACTACCATATGCTTTTAACTTCAAAAAGGGATGCGTAGGGCAAGACTATGTGAAGTAGATTCACTAGTAAGGTTGGCATTCAATAAAGAAGATTTTTGCATGAGACTCAAATGGAATTTCTTTTAGTCTTTCCACATTCTTTACTTTACATTCATAGACTTAGAGCCTGATTTTTAGGGAAACCATATTATTTAAGAAAGTAACTAGCCCAAGATTCTTGAGACATACAAAAGGTATCACATGAACAACTTAGGGCTTATTTATCATTTTTGAAATTTGATGTTAATGAACTGAAAAATAAAGTAGCGCTTTCATTTACAAGAAGAAATTCATTCTATCTTGTATCAATTGGGAGAATTGAGCTTTAGCTTTGTTGTGAAGGTAAATTTTTTTACAAAGTGGAAACCCTTGGAGGAGGGAACTCTTTCTCGTATTTAATTGTTAATTTCATTTAATCATTAAAATTGATCTTTAGGTTCTTAATATGCGCTCACTTTTTTTCCTTTTTGATATATTTACAGAAAAGTCACAGATAGGCCCAGAGATCCTGCTAAGTGGAATGAAATAGCTGATGTTGTGTCAGCATTATCTATTCCAGTTATAGCAAATGGTGATGTTTTTGAGTATGAAGATTTTGAACGCATTAAATCAGCCACAAGTAAGTTGAAAAAAATTCTGCAAGAATGGTAGATTGTAAATAGTGTGCAGGGAAAAAAAACTCTGAATGCAGTTGATTTTTATCATAAACTTCAGGAACCTGAGTTATCTGGTCTGTATTTTATTATGTTGCAACCTAACCCCTGTCCTTGTTAATGAGTTCTCCCGAAGTTTTAATTCATTGTCTTCGAAATTGAGATGGACCAAAGCTAAACAAATTTCTTCCTGTGGTGATCATAAATTGCATACTTCTTTGTATCCTAATCCTAGGACCTTCAGTTCTTCAGGAAGGATTGGGTGTACGCATAGGCTTTTCCTTCCCATAGAGGCCTTGAATCAAGTGTCCACTTCATGCTATTGGTAATCATTTTTTATGAGCCTTCATGTAGGACCAAGTAATGGGCTTAGACACAGAAGATTCCTTTTGACTACCTACTGAGAAAGCTAGAAGCAAACCTGTTCTTGACAGAGACCATAAAAAAATATATATATATATATATATATATATATATATATATATATATATATATATATATATACATATACATACATATATATATATATATGTATATATATATGTATATATATACATATATATGTATGTATGTGTATATATATATATATGTATGTATGTGTATATATATATATACACATACATACATATATATATACATATATATATAGATATACATATATATACATATATATATATATACATATATGTATATATATGTATATATATGTATATATATATATATATGAAATACTTCCAACTCCCAAAAGGTATCCACATCATCGTTGCTTTAACATTTATGGTAACTTGAATGCTCCCCTCTTGGAGATAGCTTCAAGTGGTTTTTTTCCTCCATATGACAACACGTTGACAAAAAGACTAGAGACTAAAGTGGAAAGAAAACTATAACATCTCTAAGGCAGCCTGTAGAAACTTTTGAAAAACAAAGGTTTCAAAAGTAACATTGAGGGGACTAACCAGGGTATATCAGGTTGTTTGCTGGATGTCACTCATGGATCCACAAAAATAACTGACGAGGTTCATAAAAATAGTATGCATCTGAATTGAATATAATATGAAATGAAATTCGTTGGTTTTTATCATGTAGGATGGGAATTTATTTTTTATCTTCATTAGTTTTTGATCAAATAGAAAATATGCAATGAAATCTGTACATGTTATTCCTATCATGATGGACTATCTAAGTTGCTATTTATTAAATATTTTTTCATGTTTAGTTACTAAATGAAATTGGTGTGTAATGTAAGGTGCCGCATCGGTGATGGTTGCCAGAGGGGCACTTTGGAATGCATCAATATTTTCGCCTGAAGGTGAAGTCTCTCATGAAGATGTAAAAAGAGAATACATTAGGAAGGTATTTTTTTTTTTGTTCTACGTTAACAAACTACAGTACCTTTTATGACCTTTACATTTTACCTAGAGATGGGTGATAATTTTATAAATATGCAGTTTCCAAATCCAGACAGATTTTTTCTTCTTTGGTTCTTCTTCTATATTCTAATGCTTATATTGGTGGAGGGTGTTGGGCTTCTGGATGTCATGGTACTAACTACTAATGTTACTGCTCTTTACTTTTGATATCAGTGCATCTTATGGGATAATGATATAAAAAGCACCAAGTATACAGTAAAGGAAATGATAATACATTATTCTTGCCTAGAACTGGCTGAAGGGAAGGCTGTCACCAAATCAGAGTCCACAGCTGATCTAGCGTAAGTTTATTTGTTCTTACCACCTGCCTTCATGTTTTCAGTATGTGACTGTAGATCAGTATAATCAGTTGTCACACACACTCATCATTTGTTGTAAACAAATAAAAATGAATCAATGCTTCCCAGATTCTTTAGAGATTACTTGATCATGTGATTACTAAAGAAGGATCCAAATGAATCAATGGTTTCTCTTTTCACCTCCCTTCCTGTCCTCACCTGACATTTTTATGCCCTCTCTGTTTCCTAGAAGTTAGAAAATAGTAATGTTATTGTCAATTTCCTTTGTATCCAATTTAGGGCATGGATAGAATTTACCCAGCTTTCCTTGCAAGATAGATGCATATTAACATGGATTGTTTTTGGGTATAATGCAAATATTACCTACTTGATTTTAGGATTGCATCCTAGTATTGACTACTTTGCTTTCTCTGTAGGCCACTTTCCTTGCCCTCATATGACATTTTAGACCTTCTTTGTGAGCAAGATAATAATAATAATAGTAGTAATGGTTACGAATTTCCTTCTGTTTTGAATACAGGGTTCATATAGTTTTTGTCTTGCATTCGCTGCAATAGTAGTTTCAAATTGGACATGTTTTTTTTTTTGCTTGTCATGAGGGAAATATTTTATAACTAATGGAGGAGGATAAAGAAAAGAGAAGAAGTAACCTTCCGCACAGAAAACCCAAAATAAGAAAATCAAAACAGTAAAGACAAGATCTTTCCAATCCCACTGCAGGTCTAGCAATGAGACTCTTAAAATCCTCCCATATGCTTAATACCACAAAAGAGACCATGAAAAGATTTGCGGGCTATTGGAATAAGTAAACCTATACAAAGTTTTCTTTTAAAAATTGAGAAAATCTGTTCAACCTATAGCACCAAATGGGGACAAACTCAACATCTTTGCATAAAACCTACGCTTTTTGTTTGGCAAAAGGCCCTTGAACATGCTAATTAAAAAGAAAAAAAAAATCTAAATTCTAATGACGTAAGGCCTCACCAATGTTGACTTAAAATCCCTCTCCATAGAATTAGTTGTTGGCTGCTGGGCAAAGTGGAAGCAGATTGTTGATGCATATATATCAGGAGACAGCCTCGTATGGCCGATAAAAATAACATACCATTATCATTGATCTTATCTCTTAGAAAATGAGTTTTAAGTCTAGTTTAACCTCACAAAACTACCTTGCAAGGTTAAGTTAAGTTTAAAGTCCACCTTTTAAGATGTCATCACATCATTTTGATAAACATAAACATGAGGTGTGATAAAAATTGATAGGGTTAATCTATGTTAGGATTGACAGGGAAGTGATTCTTGGAATTTGAGGACAGAAAGAGCCGCCTTAGAAGATTTAAGCCCTCTTAGAGGATTTAGGAGAAGGAATATATATGAATCCGGATACAAAGAATGGGTAGAACATCCTATATTTGAAAATTCGTTCTAGAACATGTTGAGTCATAGACTAACAAACTCATTGGGCCCATGGTACTAGGAGCAAGATTACTCACTAGCTTAGTGGGAACCTGTGGAAGGAAAGAAAAAAAAGAGATATAGTTAGTCCATTTTTTTGGCTTGACAATGATTCTTTTGGGCTTGGCATTGTCAATTTCTTGCTGGACATCTCCCTTCGAGGCTGCTATGGGTCACATGCTCTGTAGGATTGGGTTTGACTCATAACATGGTTGGTCTAAAAGACAATATTCTATTTCTACTCAACCATATCCCGCATCCACTATTGATCAAGTTGTGTAAGCCCCAAACCCATCTCAACTGTTACGGTCTTGTGGCGCATCAAACATTGAATCTTGCAAGTGTACTATGTAAGTTACACGATACTGTTTGTCTTCATTACAGTGTAACTTGTTATACTATCTGGCATTATGCTATTGGGTCTTACCCTGTATGAAAAACAGTGGATCTGCTTCAAGAAAAACTTAGGAATATTGGATCAAATCATTGAAAACATCTGTTGATTCTTCATGTGATAAAATTTTGGTCTTCGGAAATTTCTTTTTATTGGAATGCCACTTATTACCACTGGACACGATTTTGTATGATATGTACCATTTGGCCATAAGTTGCACAGTCACTAATAATTTTCAATTACATGCATGTATTCCCTTGTACTGAAGGATCTACTAAAGCCTACCCAATTCCTCACATGTAAGGGAAACTTCATTTTATGGAAAGGGATGGGAATGGGGGACTACAGGCCAGGCTTTGGTATAGGATCTGTAGGCAACCTGTCCGTGATAACATCTTTGTTAACTAATGTTCTAACGAGGCATTTTTCAAGGAAAGTTTTGAATAAATCTAAATTGACGTTTACATGTGGTAGTTTTCAGAATGGGGTCTTAAAATTGAATTTCTTTACTTCGTTCTTCACTTAGGAGAAACCCGAGCTTGAGTTTGATGTGGCTTGGATAGCTTGGTCTAATTCTGCTTGGAAATGAATAAATTACCGGTTCTATGTTAAGTGTCTGCTAATAAAATGAATTAATTTTATACTTTCAACTGGAGGCACTCTCTGCATAAAAGGTTATACAAAAATAATGTCACACAAGTAAAAGAAAAACACACTTTGTAGTGAAAACTGACTTTTTTCCTAGTCATTTCTTTCAATAAATTTGAATGTTACTTGTCTTCTTTTCCCCCTAGATAATATAAGTTAATCATTCTTCTGTAACAATCATCATATATTGTTGCTTGTTTAAAATATATACGACGTTGTACTCTTTGTTGTTTCAGGGAACTCTATGGGCAGAAAGAATACTACCAGTTAGTAAAACAAGGCTCTTTTTATGCTTCTTGATAATGTCTTTGGAGCATAAATATTCAGAGTTAGGACATGGCTTCCCTGGTTAAGGATTTGGGCAGCTCCGAGTTTACTAGGCACATCACAACTCACCAATTGATATTATTCTTGAATTCGAGTTCAGTCATTTGTTTGTGATGGATGAAAATAGCTAGATGAGTTAACCCCTGCAAGCATGGATATAGATAATGCTATAGGCTATATTCATGATTTGTAATCATTTTTTATTTATACATGGAAGTGTAATATTTATTATAGAGGCGTTTTTTTTTTGGTAAAAGCATGAACAATAATATGATTGACTGCTACTACCACAATTTTTTAAGGACTCAAAAGTGATGCTAGTTTTTACAAATGGTTAGATTAAGACTATATCTCCGTTCTTAAGGAAACTTTAATTAATATAAAATAGGAAAAAACATTTAACTTAGATAGTAACGTTAAATTTGTTACCAAATTGTATCAAATTATTGGTATTCTTGATCATACTCCATCTGTGTTACCGTGTTGGTTAATTTTCTCGGATTCTCGAGGGAATTTATTAACCCAGCCATAATCACGTATTCTTTTTTTCCATTCCCGAGAACGTTGAGATAGAAAGGTAAATGACTATATTATTAAAAAGTGACTGACTATTTAATTTTAGTCCCTAAAATCCTTATAATTGTTAAAAGAAGCCAAAAAAGTAAACTTTTCATTATATTTTAAAAAATGCCTATGAAAGTTAATGCTTATGTGACAAATCATTGAAATTGTTGACCTGAATGTGACAATTCAGATGATTTATTTTTTCAGTTATAACCTTATAACAACTTATCGCTATTTTAATTTTTGAAAGTATTTTTAAATTTTTAATTAAGTTATATTACATATAAATTATGAGCAAAATCCGAGGATGTTCCGATAGATTAAATCTTCTATTTATTACTTCCTATATTTTTTACATTCTGTTTACACAATTTATGATTTATTTCGATTTTTGACTCATATATTCATTTTTATATCAAGTTCAATATTTTAAATTTAATACTTTCAACGTCAGTGTGTTGAGTCCTAGTTTTAAGGTTTAATGTTGAGTTTAAGTTACATTTTTACATTGTATTAATACTTAGCCAAAGAAATACATGAAAGTGGTGACATGGCATTTTTTGCATTACTAATGAAATTACTATATTTTGTTCAACTATAAGTTACCATTAAAAATATTAAAGTAAATCTTAATTATGTAACTAAAATTTTTGCAAGGGCTATCTGATAATATGACTATTAAACTAATTTATAAATGATTAGATATAATAGTACCTGTTAACTAATGCAACACATTACTAATAAGATTCTATAAGATTTCAGGGATCCAAGACACTACTGGTGATATTATATAAAATTTCAAACCAAATTTTTTATCTAAATGAAGTTATTAACTTATATATTACTAAAATGGATGCAATTTTTAAAGTCTATTTTTAAGCTCCCATTATATTTAAACGGTGAACTTCATATATAAAGATGGATAATAAAAAAGTTAAAGTAAATCATAAATTATGTGAAATGGTAAAGACCACCAGAAAGAAGATGATGTCTTAGATAAATATGTTTTTTCAAACATCATTCTTACTCATTTCAAAATCAATCATTATCCTTTAACTAAAAGTATACATGTTTATACTTACATCAAATCTATAATTTATAGTAAGGATACATTTTTATCAAAATGATAAATAACCTCTCTAACTATAATGTCTATATTCAAAATAAATTTTCAAAAATTCAAACAATAAAACTATTCTAAAATACTAAAATACAAGGATATATAGAATAAGACATCCAACCATAACAAAATTTGAATATATGCTAAAATATGTTTAGAGAATCATTTTTCTGAATTGAACTGTCACTAAAATTGATAACAAAATCACAATAAAAAGAAGAGAAAAAAAATAAAAACTTAATTCTTTTGAAAATATGATCAGATAAAAAAATTTCCCAACTCCTATAAAGTCCGTTTAAAAATATGATCAGGTAAAAATATTTCTAACTTCTTAATTATCATGAAGTGGAATTAAATTTCGAAAGAAACAAAGATTAGAGAGATGACCAAAAAGAAAAGAGAGAAGGTTTTTTAGAAAGAGAAAGATATTTAAGAAAAAAATTAGAGAGAGAAAGGGAACTTTACATTAATAATGAATCTAAAGTGGGTATAAAAGTTTATTAAATGTGAAAGTATCATGATTCATACATTAATATTATACTGGATCTTTTGTGTTTCCCCGTACAAAGTGTAGTATATATGGTTCCACTCTTCTGTGGTTTTCAATCTACAAACACATGAATTAAATAAATTAATAAATTTATAAAAGATAATCTGTTAAATATTTTGATTTATTTGTAATGAATGCTTTTATTTATTATTTTTGTGTGTCAACGTATATAAGATAATTCAATTACATAAATTAAGAAAATATTAAATGATTCTTTTAAATTTTAATCAAGGTGATGATAGATGGAAATTCTCATTTTTACTCTGCACCTATACAACACCAATAAGACTATAATTTTAATTTAAAATATAAAATAATTTTAAAAAATTAAATGAGAAAGTAAAACTATTAACTTTTATTAAGTATTAAATTGGGATAGAAAAATTTGATGGTGTTCATTTAGAATTTTCCTTTTTAAAGATAATGCGACATTTAAAGACAACCTATTTTTCACAACCATACAAAATTAAAACCGAAAGACATTCGATGGTTGTCTATGATGCACATATACGATATATGTATCGAATACGACACCAATCTAATACGTTAATACGTTTATTTTAAAAATAATAGAACACGATATGTGATAGATACATGATATATAAATATTGAGAAATGTACAATAATTCTTAAAAACATAATAAATATATGTATTATTATTGTGTAAATTCAAATTAAAACTATAGGTACTAAAGTTACATAAAAAAATATAAATTATTATCATCGTACAAGTATCACTATAAGAAAAATCTTAAATAATAATAAATTTTAGTAACCAAAAATATGTTCGAGACTGATTTCCTAATTAGAAACCAATTATTTTAGTAACCAAAACCTTGGTAGCTAATGTTAGTGACCAATTTAAAAACCAATTATTTTTGTTGTCAAAACCTTGGTAGTTAATGTTAGTGACCAATTTAGAAACTTATTCATAATATAAACTATTTTAATTATCAATTAGAGACCAATTATAATTTTTTGTAACTATTTAGTTGTCAATAATTTTTAGTTTTTAGATTGGTACCTAAATTTGTCACTATATAGTGACTATTTATTTTTATGTCACTAAAATTGGTCATTATTCAAAGATTTTCTTGTAGCGTACTACGAATATCAATAGAGTATTTTAAAGTATCGGTTATGTATGGAAAGAACATTTTTTAGAAATGAAAGTAACACAAAGTTGAAATTATATTTTTTTTCCTAATCTAAAAACTAACTCACAAAATTTTAATCTTTTATTCTGTTTATAAATTAATGTTATATTATAAATATAAACTTATTTTCTCTCAAAGAACTTACAAAAATAGTGTACTTGAAGTAATTAACCTCTTTAAGGTGTGAAAAACATTTCTGAAAACAAAATTATTAGCGAACACAAATCCCTTGGACAAGAGTAAACGAAAACATAGGTTGTTCTCTGCAACCAAAATAGGTGACATGAAATACGCGGAAGCAGTTGCGTGCAACGTTATAGGGTGGAGAGGAGTAGCAGAAGATTATTGCTGATCGATGACCACATTATCAGAGTCGTATTCTATAATGAGATTTGGAATTGTTCAAGCCTGACCCTAGAGATATGATCAAACCATGATTCTCTCAGCTACACGTCGATCATTGACCACACCCTACCCTATATAACCCCACACCCTTCCATCATCACATCACCACAACATCATTCCTCTCCATTTTACATACAATCACTTTCTTTGTTTCAGTCAGGTATAGATGTGTATTTTGGGTGCATGTTTTTTGAGGTTTTATTTTATATCAGAAAGCATATGATACAATGTTTTTTTAATAGAAGACGATGCCGGGGAATCTTGGAAACTTGACCTTGCCTGCAAAGGTTGGAAATCACGATGACGAAGACAGTGATCGTCCAACAGTTAGGGTTCAAACCATTGACGAGCTTCATTCGTTGCAGAGGAAGATATCTGCACCCACCACTCCCAGAGGGACTTCGCAGGCACCCACTTCCCTCTCTCTTTCTGAGGAAGAACGCAGCAAAATACAGCTAGAGTCCATCAGGTGATGTTTCTACGTCATAATAATAATAATAATAATAATAATAATGATAATGTTTGGCTTAAACGTGTGTTGATATGTATGCATGCATGCATGCAGTGCATCGTTGGCTTCGCTAACAAGAGACAGTGGACCTAAGGTGGTGAAAGGTGACCCAGCGAGAAGATTCGAAGGGTCAAGGGTTGCACATGTTCCCCACCACCGTCATGCAGCCACACCCACCATTTCTGTCAGCGACAGTGCCTTGAAGTTCACCCATGTCCTCTATAACCTCTCCCCCGCAGGTTTTCTTCCTATACTTTTCTTTTCTTCTCTGTCTTTCTTTTCAAAAATCAATGATACATCATTTTGTACTGTGATGTACGAAAATGAGTTCAGCATCACATCTTGTATATTTGAAATGAATTGGTCAATGGCAATGACGTAGCACCTGCTTATGTAGAGATAAACTTTGAATTTAACTTGTCCTAACAGAAATACACACATTAATGTCTGACAAAATGGTAAAATATTGAATTTGGAACAGAACTTTATGAACAAGCGATCAAGCATGAGAAAGGATCGTTCATCACATCGACTGGGGCATTGGCTACGCTTTCTGGGGCCAAGACGGGTCGGTGCCCTAGAGATAAGCGTGTGGTGAAGGACGAACTTACTGAGAATGATCTTTGGTGGGGAAAGTAAGTATTGTTCATCACATTACATTTATATATATGTGTGACAAATGGTGCTAAACATTTTGAACTGTTTATTTTGTAATCTGATTTATCTTTGTATTATTGTACTTTGAAGGGGTTCCCCCAACATTGAGATGGACGAACACAGTTTCATGGTGAACAGGGAAAGAGCAGTTGATTATCTGAACTCTTTGGACAAGGTCATTTCTCTTCTCTTTTCTTTCTTTTGATCTTCTTTTCTGTCTGGCATGCACAGATAACTATGTTATAAAATGAAAATAAGTTGTCACTACAATTGGTCTTATTTTGTGGGTTTATACAATCTATTTGAGGTGGTGATGACTAGGAATGCAACCTGTTGTCATTTGTTAAAGAAAATTAGATTTTTTTAAAATGAATTATGACTTTTAAACATCTCTAATTTTATATTTCACCTTTTATTATCTCATTTCCCAGAAGGTGTCTACAACCTTCAAAAATTCAAAGCAATGTGAAAACTTGCTTCAGTGGACAAAATATTTTAACTAATTCTGATGCATCACATGTGTTTGTTTGGCATAGTTGATTTCCACCCATTGCTTATATATATTATAATTTATATCTCAGTTTGAAATTATGTTATCTAAGTATGGAAGGAAATCAATAGAGTATTCCAAAAAAAACCTAATTTTCAGGTGTTCGTGAATGACCAATTCTTGAACTGGGACCCAGAGAACAAAATCAAAGTGAGGATTGTCTCAGCCAGAGCCTACCATTCCTTGTTCATGCATAACATGTAAGTGACTGTATATAAGCAAAAGAATACTTCACCATCACACCGACCTTTTTGTTCTATATTTTAATTTTTTCAAACACAATCAGAAGCCAAATGTTTAAATAATCATGGTACTGTTCTTGACATTAACAGTTCTAATTTAATGAAATCCAAATATCTATTGATCATGCACAAACCTTCTCAGCGAATGAAATAGGTCTCCCCAGAATAGAGAGAAAGAGTGAAGTGAATCTGCAAAAATGTGTATGCAATATAGTTTTACTTGACATGATGCAGGTGCATTCGACCAAATCAAGAAGAGCTAGAGAACTTTGGCACACCGGATTTCACTATATACAATGCTGGGCAATTTCCTTGCAATCGTTACACTCACTACATGACATCCTCCACTAGCATTGATCTTAATCTTGCAAGGAAGGAAATGGTGATCCTTGGGACACAGTATGCAGGGGAAATGAAAAAGGGTCTCTTCAGTGTCATGCACTATCTCATGCCTAAGCGCCAAATCCTCTCCCTGCACTCTGGCTGCAACATGGGAAAAGCTGGGGATGTTGCCCTCTTTTTTGGACTCTCTGGTATAACTTTCTTCGATCATCAAATAACTGTTATTAGAACCACAAATTTACGACTCTTGTTACATAGAACTTTCATAAACGGTTAGTTTAAGGATTTTTCTTCAATTGTTGACATTAGGTACTGGGAAAACCACTCTTTCCACGGATCATAACAGGTATTTGATTGGAGATGATGAACACTGTTGGAGTGAGAGTGGTGTCTCAAACATTGAAGGGGGTTGCTACGCCAAATGCATTGATCTCTCTCAGGAGAACGAGCCTGACATCTGGAACGCCATCAAATTTGGCACAGGTGTTACCTTTTGTTAATCTTATTAGGCTACTTTAACATCTCTTCATCTTTGACTTCACCAATTTTGACACATTTTTATTGTTCACTTGGTTGTTGTCAGTTCTGGAGAATGTTGTCTTTGATGACCATTTTCGTGACGTTGATTATTCTGACAGATCAGTTACAGGTAAGTAATGACTTGGTAGTTCTGACTTGGTCATATCATATCAAATTAATGGTTGACTTAACACAAATCCAATATCTGAGGTCAACTCCTACAAATAGAAGATGCTGATTATTAAACCACTCATATATGTAAGGATGGAACTTAACAAATCCATCCTCTATTTGCAAAACTCTTGATGCAGACTAGTTCATTTGATTTTAACTTTATTTGGACAATAAACATGATAGCTAGATGTAAATAGGTAGAGAAATATAATACTGCTTTTTCATGTTGCAGAAAATACTCGTGCTGCATATCCAATTGAGTACATTCCAAATGTGAAGTTACCATGTGTTGGTCCTCAACCAAAGAATGTGATTCTTTTGGCATGTGATGCATTTGGTGTGCTTCCACCTGTGAGCAAGCTGAACCTGTCACAGACCATGTACCATTTCATCAGTGGATACACAGCTCTGGTAATGTCTGAGTAACTTGAACACTCTATCTTGATAATATTGCTTCCTCTGAATCTCTCTCATTGGCTCTTTTCTTTATGAGGACTAAAGGTGGCTGGCACAGAGGAGGGCATAAAGGAGCCACAGGCAACATTTTCAGCTTGCTTTGGAGCAGCATTCATAATGCTACATCCAACCAAGTATGCAGCCATGCTTTCTGAAAAAATGCAGAAACATGGTGCAACTGGATGGCTTGTTAACACAGGATGGTCTGGTGGAAGGTAAGCGTTTTAGTACTAATAATGAAATTAAAGAACACTGTTAGCAACACACTTTCACACACTTTTCAAAAACCAGTTTCGGTTGAAATAAAATTAACTTTGTTTTTGGTTGTGCAAAACTGCAGCTATGGCAGTGGAAGTCGACTTAAACTATCTTATACAAGAAAAATTATTGATGCCATTCACTCTGGAAGTCTCTTGAATGCGGAGTACAAGAAGACTGAGATATTTGGACTTCAAATCCCCACTGCAGTGGATGGAGTACCCTCGGAAATTCTAGACCCTGAAAACACTGTTAGTGTGCTACAACTCTTATCTTTTTCAATTTTTCAATTTTTCAATCATTACCACTGCTTTGCAGTTTTCAAAGCCCTTTGAATGATTGGAAATTTTGTTTGATTTCAGTGGTCAGACAAACAAGCCTACAAGGAGACACTGGTGAAGTTGGCTAAATTGTTCAAGAACAATTTTGAAACATTCACTGACTACCAGATTGGAGAGAACAAAAACCTCACAGAAGAGATTCTTGCTGCTGGTCCAATCGTTGATGGAGCTTAATTAGGAGATTAGGAGCACCTTTCCTCTGCTTTTCGAGTATCTATTGATTTGTTTTTCGTTATGTGGTTAGCTGGGTTTCAAAGAAAGGCTTTGAAACAAATAAAATAAAATAAAAAAACATGTTTTGAAGTATTTTTGCAAACCAGGTATCGTCTTGTTCTTTATGTTTCATTTTTGACAGAGAAGTCATTTTTCTGGAGATGAAAAGTCCAGGGCATGCCTTAAAACCTGAGTTGTTTCAAAGATGTTCTGTGTTTGAAAGCATTACATTGATTTGTACTTGTGTGTGTCTCGAGTTTAGATAAATTCAACTCGTAGAGTTGAAGGCAGAAGTTTCTAATAAAGAAAAGTACTTTTTAATTTAATCTAATGTCAAAACCTCATTTTCCATAATTTAATACTTCAATTTTAAAATAGAGTCAAATACAAATCATATTGACGAAATAGAATAATTAGCTAGAACTAAATAAAATCAAACTATTTAAATGACTAAATTGTATATAAATTAAAAGAAAAAACATAAGTTATTAAAGTAAAAACTTTTAAAAATGAGTTAATTTCATCAAATATTTAAATCGTAGTAAAACACTCTCAATCAGATTGACAATCATAAACAATTTGTCAGTAATCAAATCTAATCATTTATATTTTTCGACATTAGTTAAAGAAAACTCTTCTTTTATAATCTAAAAAGTAGTTTAACGAACAAAATTATTTTCATAGAAATTGGTTATATATATATATAACCTACTTCAGTAATTTCTCCACTTGTTATATATAAGAATGTTTGCATAATAAGCTTAAGAGGATGTCATTTAATGTTATTTTCAATATAAGTAATTTCTTTCAGCATTCCTGTATTTTCTTCCAACACCTCTGTAGGTGAGAGAAAAGTTTAAATTGTTCATGACTTGAAAACATTGCATTTTGTAATATTGAATATTTATTTTGAATTGTATAATCTAACATTCAAAAAGTAAATTTCATATCATAGAATCCAAAAGTATATTTTAGATTACACAATTCAATATGCTTCTTGATTGCATAATCTAAAAATACAAATTTAATATACATTTCTAGATTGTGTAATCAATAATATGTTTTTGGAGGATTGTACACTTTCAAATTGCATAATTCAAAAACTTAGAAATATATTTTCAAATCTTAAAATGTATTATGAATTATGCGGTCTAAAACATGTTTTTGAATCCTAAACTTTAGAAATCTAAAGCATGGACATTTTAGACTTTTTCAACACATGGAGGTGCATGAAGAAACCATAGGAGTAGAGGAAGAAATAGCATTCTACATGTTGAACACAAATTGAAGATAGGCATTTATTCTTGCACCCTAATAATTTAAGATAATTTCAACTTGCACCTTATATGTTAATGAAATTACCAGTTTTTCATAATCTTCTCCACTTCATCTTTTTATTCTTCTTTTTCCTACACCAACCGCGCATCCCTCGATGTCGTGAATAGAGTTTCATTTCTTTAAGTGAATGAATTCTCCATCTACAAGTGTAATTATCTTCACATATTCTCTTAAAAAGTTGAGAAACCCTTCTTGCTTCTAATGCAAATTTATATTTTAATTTATACAATTCGTAATATAAATTTATATTTTAGATTACACAATTCGTAATACAAATTTATATTTCAAATTATATAATTTGTAATACAAATTTGGAAAACAGTCCAGAATGTAAAAATATGTTTCAGACGGTACAATACACAATGTAAATTTGGAAGACAACATGAAGTATGACTTTTTTAATAAAAGACAACTAACTCATTTCACTAAGACTATAGGGGTGTAGGAAGAAATCCCTCATTAACAGAGCTAATGTATGTACACCTATGATAAGATAAAAGATGACAACGCGGGGTGGATTATGTGGACCAGCCCACAAACCTACAAGAAAAAAGTATGTGACAATTATTGTAGCTTGCTGGCTCGCTTAGGCCCACTTCACCTAATCCAAAGCTTGTGTAGAACAATGACGAGCTAGCCTGCATAGCCTACATTTACTTATATACCTAAAATTTAGCAATACCAGCACAACACATCATATATTTCTTCTAATCAACTTGCTCATTTGAGTTTCTTTTGGAATCCATCCAAAAGTAAATAACTCATTTGAGTTAAGTCCATCCAAAATAACTCATTTGCATTTCTTCCTTATTCTAGTTTGATTCAAAGTCATTTATATTTTTAAAAGACTTGTACTTAAAAACTTAGAAAGTATAAAGTTGAAAACATTACTTATTGTAAGAAATAGACTTATAGAATTTATTGTTTCTACAAATTTAATTAAATAAAAATAAAATTATTAAAATTCTACACCCTAGTATTTAATAAAAGTAAAAAAATTAAAAAACAAATAATTTATTATGCGAGACAGACTAGAAAAATTAACCTATATTTCTTAAATGAGTCTCACCCACATTATTATTCCTATCTATGATGCAATGGAAAAATTATGCACCTTGTTCACCTTTTGATAATATCAATTTATGATATAAGATATATTTTAGTTCACCTTGTTCAAACAAATGTAAAAGCTAGATGATATTTCCTCATCAAGTTATGCTCATTTTCAGTGAGAAAGAATATATATTGTGTAAGCCCCCTTTTCTTTCAGCTTGTGAGTTTTGGGCCTAGCCTTTTCGTAGGCCCAAGGCCAGCCTTGTAGAGAAACCCTGTACTCTACCAGCTCATTCACTCTCACTTGTCCCTTTTGCAGAAACTGTTCCACCTCACTCACCCTTGAACTCCAGTTAAGGCTCTGCTAGGACATAAGTTCCCTCTCCTTCCAGCTAGCTACTCTACTTAATACTCTCAGGTAAGTTGAACCTTAAATTCATCCTTCCTCTTTCCGGTTAAAAGACTTTGGGTTCGTCTTAGGTTCTCCCTAATACCCATTCTGTGGGTTTCAGTTCTGTAGGTTGCTCTGGAACTCGTTTGCTCTTGCTTGGGTTGCCATTCTCTTTATTAGTATCTCAAAAAGGTAAGGGAAGCTAGAAACTTGGTGTTTTTAAATCATTTTTGCTTATTTCTTGACTGTCTTTGGGTCTGTGATGCTTGAATGATGTTGTTGGTTGTATATGAATGTTTGGTGCGTGTGTATGTTGGTTGAGCGAGAAGTTGCATGTGCTAACAGGTGAGAAACCTGCTAATCTCGCCCAGGCGAGTGACCCCCACCTAAGCGAGGGAAGCAGGGACTCACCCCTGGATTCCAGTTCGTGTTGTCGCCTAGGCGACTGGTTTTAAATTTGAGCGAGGTGCAGTCTCGCTTAGGCGAGACGTTGTCGCCTGAGCGAGAACCCGCTGGAACCTTGTAGTGGCCACTGTTGCGCTCTCGCCTAGGCGAGGAGGGGTCGCCTGAGCGAAAGGAACCCTTTCGCCTGGGCGAGGACCTTTAGCTTGGGCGAGATGTTGTGATAGGGACTGTTGTGTGGGCTGATGTGACTCTATATTTGTGTTAATTATTTCTTTGCTCAGAGTATGTGGCCATGCTTGGTTGGTATGCCTGAATGGGTTTGGTATGAAAGTGCTGTTAGGTAATAAGCTATGATTTCATTGGATTGAATGTTGGTATGCATGTGATAAGTATGAAATGAGAAACATGATATAATTGTTGGTGGAATTTCATGAGAATTGGGTGATTGTAAGGCATGTGGAATGTGTCGGGGAGGGAGTTTCATGGGAAACTCTTAGTGACATATATATATGCCTAGTGTATACCTTGATATAGGAGATGTCTAGATAAAGGAGGGTATCCTGAACTCTAATAATTGTTCACACTCACGTAGAGCAGAATGGTTAATGTGGTAAGAGTGACAGGAGGTCCTAGTCTTGGGACAGTTTGGGCCCAAGACAATAGAGGATTAACCCTGTGTGTGGTTGGGTGAATACCCCTTGCGTCTAGACTCTGCAGAGTTTAAAAACTGGCACAGGCGCATACTTCCTTTAGAATCCTATATCAAGTATATGATCCGAATATGAGTCGTAGTAACTTGCATTCGTTTGCTCTCTTATGATTAAAATGTTTATGAGTCAATTGTTAATAACCTGCCTGGTCTTGTACATGTTTTATAATATGTTAAATGTTATTTTCACTAGCTTACCCTTTCGTTTTCTGTGTTCTTGTTTGGCTATCTCTTTTGCGATGATCACCTCTTGGTGGGAGCAGATGGGAAGCGCGTTGAAGGTGGACCTGATGGTAACAGTGGTGCGGCATAGAGGGTCATGTCACCTCTGGCTCTCAACAGAGCATTTTTATGGCATCAGTACCCTTTTGTTTTCCTAGCTCTAGAGGTTTTCTTTTGTGTACTGCTGAACTCCCTATGGTGCATGTTTTGTTAGAGGCATGTGTGATAGATATGCCTCATTTTCTTTAAGTACTTCTTGGATGACTGTGAGGTTTTCTTTTGTGTATTGCTGAACTCCCTGTGGTGCATGTTTTGTTAGAGGCATGTGTGATAGATATGCCTCATTTTCTTTAAGTACTTCTTGAATGACTGTAATGGTAAATCCCTCCCTGTGATACATGTTTTGTTAGAGGCATGTGTGATAGATATGCCTCATTTTCTTTAAGTGCTTCTTGGATGACTGTAATGGTAAATCCTTATGTGTCCTGTTTCACCTTATAACTCTTCTATTCCATAAATCATGCAATATTTATTTAGTAGATTGCTCTATTTAAATGGGATGTCACATATTGATGTTGTTATTCAATTGTTGAAAAGAATTATTACTCAATTAGAACAAGAACCTAAAAAAGTCCCACCGAAAATGAAGTTCCAAAAAAATGAAAATTTATTATCCAAAATAATCGAATTCAATATTAATATTTGAACCGAAGACCAACTTCTTCACGCTCCTTTTTGAACAAAAGAAAATGCTCCTCAAAGAAATGATATTAAGCGATAAAATAATTAATGAAAACGAACTTATGAAAAGTTTTAAATGAAGGATATTAAAGATATTACCAAAATTAAAAGAAAAGCGTAAATGAGAAGACATATTAGTATCAATTTTAAGATGACATACAATGAGATAAAATAATTATAATAGTAATAATAATAATAATAATAATATTACTATTTTTACTGTTATTATTATTATTATTACAACTAAGGAGGTGAACAATGAAAGCACATAGAAAATCCGGCGAGAAAAGAGAACAAAAACAGAACAATGTAAATTGTGAAAGCTGAGGCTGAAGGTTCAGTTAACAACAAATGTGTTATTTTTTCAAAAAGGGGTGGAGGAAAAACAATGTCAAAATAAAGTGAAAATCTAGAAAAGTAATGACAACTAATTTTTGTATACCTATAATAAAAAAAACAGAGTGTTCAATGAATATGTTCCCAAGCTCCATTCACGATCTCGTCATTTATGAAGGGGCGCAAAGACCACATTTGGCAGTAGCTTTCTAATTCTTCTGATGACATCTTGAGATCTAAAGCAGACACAATCTTTTCCTGCAACAATAGGCAAAGATTTTAAGGATTCTTCATTTTTCCCACTTCAAGGTCACAAAAAGACATCATTCATTACCTGCATCAAATAGTCTTGTTTGACCATGCTATATATGAAAGCCATTACCATGGCTAAATGTGTGACATCGACACTTTTCTTTTTCTTGGTAGAAGTGATGTCAGGACTTTGAGAATGAGACAAAGCATCCTTTTCCTCCTGAATAAAGATGTAACCATTTCAATTCCAATAAGATGTATCAAATAGCAGGGGAAGAAACTCAATCAAAGAAACATGGAGACTAATAAGAAACATATGGAAACAAGTTAGCAATTACATTAGAAATTCTTCCAAAATAAGCAATAATATTACCAAATCATTATAGGTTGTTTGCTCAATTAATTCAACATCAAAATCCAGACCAGAGAAGGCTAATAATTTTCCATCTGTAGTCTGAATAGCACTTGTTACATCCCCCAATAGACCTTCAAGTTCATTGAGTATTTCTTTAGCTGCAAAACATACATGACTAGTTAAATGTCAAACTAACTGCATGTTTAGGAATGATTAATTTCTGGAATTAAAAACTTATTTTCAAAATTTCTCAGAACTAGTTAAATAAACAATTATTTCTAAAATAAGCTGAAAAGCATATACAAAAACAAAGAAGGCAATATCACCGTAATGGTTATGACATAAAGTATACAATCCAAGAAATTACATACAACACGCAGTCAATATGTACTTTTAAATTAATGATGGCCAAACACAAATTTAGTATCTACAATACAACAAAACATTTTCATAGAGGAGCTAGAAACAAGTCCATTACTGATTAAGCACTGCAAATTAGAAAGCAATATTGACTAAATGAAAATAAGTTTCTTCCAATTTGGAAATACATCTTCCTAAATTTACCTTTTATTTGGATAGGGCATTTCAACGAGTTTCTTTTCCAATATTTAAAAGAGAAATACATATTCAAATCTATCATAGGATGTATACGGTTATCAAAGCATAGCAGTCAGGAATCAATCATTAAAAACACGAGGCCATACCTTCTCTTATAAGGTTACAGAGTCCTTGTGTGCATGAGTGAACTTCCGTACACATATTTTGCCATATTGAAACAGTTATATAGTCAGCGGCATAATAAATAGCAATAAATCAATAAGTAGAATTCAAACGAAGAATTGATAACAAAACATTGTACAATGCTGATTCAGGCGGATATCTTTTGGAACAAAGAATTAGAGGGAAACTGAATGAGTGAGAAAAGCAGACAGGATAAATGTAAAGAAACATAATTGCAAGTTGATAGCAAACACTGATACTTGAATTTTATTATATAAAGATAAAAAATACTAAAAGAATACCAAATTTCTGTACACAGATTACTACATATACAGAGCTTATTTGCACGAAGTTAGCTATATTGGTCTAACTAAAACAGTTATACTGACTACAGTCGAAACAACTATAGTAAATACACTAAAACAGAATAAAAACTAAAAGTTGTAACAACACAACCAACCAATAACATTGTCAAAGTCACCTCTCTGACACAAATTCAATGGGGCTGAGAAACCCAAGGCATCTCAATTACATTGAGTTTGTCCCTAAGAAAGACACCAAAAACTAGTAGTAGACATGGCTGGATGAGAACGCATTGGCCTTGATCAGGAATGTGTTGAACAAGTTGTTTGTTAGTAACCTATTCTCAAATGTAGAAAACATTTTAGTTCTAGCATGAAGAACAGGCTTATGAACTAGATTAACAACACTCGATTGTCACACAAATCCATAGGAGTATAATGAGGAACTGAGTTTTTTGAGAAAAGTCTACATCCATAAAATGTCAACTGTGGCAGCTACTAAACTTGTATATTCAGCTTTGGAGCTAGATCTAGAAACCATTTTTTGCTTTGTTAACCATCATGAAACTAAATTAGGTCCCAAATAAATAGCAGCTCCTGAAATAAACCTCTTGTAATCAGAATCTGCTGCCCAATCTGCATCACAAAATAGCCAGAGGTTGATAAGGAATCGCAGGATGAACGGTGTGACCACAAAGTAAGGCCTCTTTGCAATATCACAAAATTCTTTTAGCTGCAACCCAATGAGATTCTATATAGAATCCATAAACTGGCAATACCTTGTTGACAGCCAACTCAGGATGAGTAATAGTGACATACTGAAGTGCACCAACAATAGACCTGTAGAAAGAAGGGTTTTGTATTGTAATAGATCTGAACCATGTTTAGATAGCTTGAAGTTAGATAACATAAGAGATGAAATAACCATAGGTTCATGCATTTTAGTCTTGATCAATAAGTCTTTGATAGCTAGAGTCATAAGAAAAGACCCATTAGGTGATTGATGAACTTCCTTACCAAGAAAAGAATATGAGGAACCAAGTTGTTTCAGAGTAAATTGAAATTCTTGTGAGTAACAACTTGTATGAGAGATTGTGAACTGCGAGTGATAATAACATCATCAACATACACCAACAAGATGTTAAGGAATTTTGGATCCTTGTATGAACAAGTTAACCTTTTCGTAACAATCGTGTCAGAGCCTTGCATCAAATCCAATGTCTCAAGTTCGAACCTCATTGAGGCTCCTACTCCTACGAAGGGGGAGTCCCAAATTCACCATGCTGACACTGAAGTGGGGTGTTTGTTAAGGAATTTTGGATCCTTGTATTAACCTTTTTGTAACACAAGAAGATGATAGCAAAGGCACGACTATATATAAATAATGAAGGCTCACATTTGGTGTCAGTACAGCCAAACTGAAGAAGGGTACTCTTACATATATTGCTTTATTGAACCTGCAGCCTAGAGATTTATCTACAGCTTCAAACCTTAAGGTTGAGACATGTAAAATTTCTGTTGAAGTGAGCCTACTTAGAAAAGCATTATTTACTTTAAATTGAAAGATAGACCACTTGTGAGTAAGAGCAAGTGTGGAAAAGATACGTAAAGTGATAGGTTTAACAACCAGAGAGAATGTTTCGAAAGAATCAAATCCAAATCTTAAAATCTTTTGGAACCAATCCGGCATTGTATTTTTCTACAGAGTCATCAGTATTTTCTTTGACTCTAAAATACAATTTTCAGCCAATGGGAATCCTATTTGGAAGTAAAGGAACGGCAGTCCAAGCATTATTTTTTCTGTAAAGCAGAAAATTTATTAGTCATAGCAGCAAACCATTTAGAGTCTTGAAGAGCTGGTTTTACATTTTTGGGCTCAGCAATAGTGAGAAGAAGATTAGGTTGAATTCTCAGTTGAACAATCCCATTTTAAGATCTGGTGAACATAGGATGAATATCAACAGTTCTAAGGTTCAATATGATTAGGATGAAATATTTACGGAATGTAGGCTGAAACCAAAGGCAAATTGGAAGATGAGGATGTTGAAGTAGATGAAAAAGGATGAGGATAAGGAAACTATGCTCATTAAAAAAAAATGTCGTCTTTAGAAGTAAAGTTTCAGCCAGTTGAAGATAAGCGCATACATATATATATATATATATATATATATATGCTCATGTATATCCTTTATGACTGGTGGAATACCCCAAACTAATCTGACTTGAAGACAATGCTATGTTAAATTTTGGTTACAAGAATAAAATGAGAAAATAAAAAGAGTAACTTTTGTAAAACTGCATGAGTATAGTTTTGTGAAAAATTATGAAATAATCCAATAATAACTTAACACTGCACTCAAAGGAAACCAATTTGTCATACTCCTGTTAAATAGAATAAAGAAGATTCACTGCTAACAGTATTGATTCTCAATACATAACACTAAATTAAAATGGTTAAGTAAAAGAAATGTACTTATGAGTCACTAAGCCCTTGTTGAGTCTTGAGACATACCCTAATAATGGAATGAGACGACCAACCCCAATAAAAAATAAAGTGCAGTACTTACAGTTTGTTAGACTCTGGATACTTTCGTTCAGCTTCCTGCATCCAGAATTTATATAGGCTTTAACTCTCTTAGTTTCATTAGCTACAATTATCTTGTCCACTAATTTGGAATTCATATCAATAGGAGGCCTCCTGATAAACTCTGCACAACTACAGTTAAAAGTTATAAAATAAGGAGGCATTTGTTTCATGGAATCCTTTTGTATTCCCAGAAAAATGGAAGTAGGAATTTTTATTCCTATGTTGGTAGAAGTTCATAAAAAGTATTTTCGGGTATTTTTATTCCCAGAAAGATGCATACCTTTGTTTGTACAATTTTTATATGCATGATAAGGAGGGTGGGTAAGTTATATTCTCATGGGAATGAGAGAAGTTACTTTGTAACCTCCATTATAACTTATTTGAATTAAAAAGTATTATCAGAAATATGAAAAATTAACCAAGCATATTTTAGATATGCCTAGGAATAACTTTCCAATTATAACATTCTCGTAGACTACGTCCTTGGGAATGATAAATCAGGACTTGAAACAAACGCCCCCTAAAAGTGAATAATAAGAAATATCATGATTTCACAGTAACACGTGATTAAGAAAATTCTGTATAATTACCAATCGCTTGTTGAAATCCAGACAGCAGCCTGCTTCCAGCAATTCCCAACTCATCAATCTTTGCAATCCTATCATAGGTTAGCTGTTAGAAATAAAAATTTATACACATATATTATGTGATAAACAGAATACAAAATATAATATTGTCCTTCATGAATGAATATTTGAGTATGTACGTGTTAGGGAACCAAGATTTTACAAAGGAATAGAATTAGAAAACTGATAGAAAGTCTGGTATCATTGATGATCATAGGAAAGTAAGGAAATCCCCACTGCCACAGAGCAATGCTCCTCCAGATAGTCAATGGTCCCTGTCCAAAACAAACTAACAGACTAACCCTCCTTATATATGAGTGAGTGTGTTGTTGTGTTAGAGAACCAAGCTTCTTACAAAGTAATAGAAAAGGAAAACTGATAGAAAAACTGGAATTATTGATGATTAAAGGAAAATTCAATTGGGAAACTTTCCCACTGCAACTGAGCAATGCTCCTCCAGAGAGCTAATGCTCCCTGCCTATAACAAACTAATAGATTATCCCCTCTTTTTCTGTCTACTCATTCTCAACATACCCAGTTTCCCTCATACAAGTGAGGTCTCTCATGTACCCCTAGCAACCTCATCATTCCCATTCTGCCCTCCCCTTGTTCTTCCCACATATACTCTGCACACCTTGGGCTTGGCTAGTTCATCAACTAATTGCCCATTTGGGCCAAACCAGTTCCACAGTCCGAACAATATCTGTGCCTAGAGCTTGTCTCTTAAGTCACAAGAATAAACCAAGAAAATTTCATAATGCATCTATCCATTTCTTAACAAATTAACATTTTATTTTTCCCACCATGTCATTCATCCATAATTATCACCTCCAACCCCTACGACTATGGATAATCTATAGTTATTGCCTTTGCAGAAGTAATTATCTTGAAGCAATTAGAAGCGGGCTACTGTTAGGATTTACATTGTATGTTGGATGTCTTAAAATCAAACCCTTATGGCCAACTGTCTAAGTGCAAAAATTATAAAAAATACTCTTTACAGCTTAAGCTGATGCTTATAATGTTTCTACAATCGTAAAATTGTTCTTTCAATTATTCCATTATACATCTATGAAGGATAGCTGAGAAACAATGATATGGATATATTTGTGTTATGGTATGTATTAAGAAATGGATTTTAAGTCTAACTCAACCTTACAAAATTAGCCTGTGAGGTGAGGTTTACACCCACTTATATTCTGTAAATTAGTCACATTTTCAGTTGATGTAAGATCACCAACAATATTACAATGAAAAATACCAGCTATAGAGGGAAGCAAAACCTGGTAGCTGATCACAAATGGAAATGCAGTAAAAGAAATTATAGCCTGGGTGTGGGAGGCCAAGTCTCTCCCAGTCCCAAATTCTCACACACCGTATTCTGTCCCATAATACTGGATTACACCCACACCTCAAATCTCCTCTCCCACTATTCACACCTTTCAGCTCAGCAGTTAGTTATTTTCTCTTTCCAGGTTATGATTGTGTGCATCGCACCTATTTTTTCTTCTTTCACGACCTTAGTAACAAAGGGTTCTTATCAATCTAGAGATCATTTTAATTTATAGATTCATGAGAATGAAACAATTACTCAATATAAAGTAGTTCCAACCTAACAAGAATAATCCTTCATGTAACTTTATAATTTTGAAAGGTCAACATGTGTCAAGGAAAACATATAATTTATTTTCTCCATACAAAAATGTAACTACCATCAATAGACCGGTGATTTCTAGCACAGAAAATACAAAAAGCTAACAACTTGCAAGATTAGCAATTACCCTGTCATGAAAGCTCTGAATTTTTCAAAAATTTCTTCCTCCAATTCAGAAAGTGATTGGTCTTCATTGCTTTCCATTCTGCAATTTTTATGAAAAAGAGAAGAAATCGATAAAAATAAATTGCATAATAGAAGAGAATTAAACATATAATTGGCCTTCACTGCTTTCCATTCTGCAATATCATTAATAGATGTACAATCTACAACAATTTTTCATACCGAGGATTAAACATTTTACATAATTAAATCACAGTCTAAATAGTATAGAACTTGATATGTTGAGCAGTTACTGATAGAATCTAAAATAATTTGAGAATTTGGGTATGAAGCAATCCTATCCTAAGACTCTGAACTAACTTTTGAAATTGACTTAGACCAATATATTTAATAAAGTTGATTTTTTAAGGGTAAAGAATTGCGTGATTGTGTTTGATGTAGTAAAACGCTGTCAAGAGGGTATGGATGGAGAAGTGTAAAGACCAAGAAGAGTGCAACAAACAATTCATAGAATGCTTGAACTTGGGGACAAACCATATTTTGGTGGTGAGGAGTTTGGGTAAGTGAATGTGGCTCTTGATTTTTCAGGTGACCTCACAAGACAATGTTTCCCACAATCATCCTTATTCTCATATCTCAAATTATTCCCCAAGTCCTATTACATATATGATGTCTATATAACCCACAAGAGTTTGATTGACAAGAAGCCACAGCAAACAATTTAACACGATAAATTAAAAGCATAGAAAAATAGATGAAACAAGGAGTACCTATAAAGACCCTTTCTCAGTGCTTCACAGGAGCAACTACGATGATTAAGAGAGAAGGCTAGGGTTTTGAGACCAGCGTCGCCGTGGAAGCTTTTTTTTCCCCAGTCGCGTTGAGCCTGAGGGAGTGAAGGCTGAGTTCAGCGAGGTTCCGTTTCAACTTCGGTCACGTTTATGGCTTGTGCTTCAACCTCACTCCGTTCAGCAACCCAAGCTCTGGCAATTTCAAGAATTATACTTTTTTTTAGATCTTAAGAATTAGAATAAGCCATTCTAAATTAGAAGAAACAAAAGTAGGTTTATTTAAAATATAAAAAAAAGAAGAAGCTGTAAGTATAGTTAAAATACTATTTCTGTCGATTTACAAATCTATAAAAGTCTTAAAGTTTCAATTTTAATATTTAAACTAGTAAAATAATTATTATTAATAAGAGAAACTATCATAAGCATCTTAAATTTCAATCTTAGATGTAGTCGAGCTTTTCAATTTTAAAAGATAATAAAATGATAAGTGTTCACTATTTTTATGAAAATAAAAAATAGTTGTTATAATTTTATTATAAATATAAATAAATTTTATAATTAAAAAAAAATTAAATTTAAAAAAACAGTCAAATGAAAAAAATAGTTAAATTTAATAAAATGGTTAAATATATATTTTTTTTTCCTTTTTTATCGGTTTGGACAAATTGAAATTAGTTATTTTTAACTGTGTCCCTATAGGAAATGGGTAGAAGAGAGAAAAAGCAAACTCATCTCATTAACATCAAGACAAAACAAAGCACTACTTGTTATCTTACAAAGGTTAATGACAGTAAGGTAACAGAATAATAGAAAAACAGAAATAACCAAAAACGGTAAAGTCAGTTTTTACATCAGCAAACTAACTAATTTTGGCTTACAATCTAATACTAACCCTTAAGCACAAATGCAAAACCCAACCCAGTGGTCTATGAAATCCAAAACTCAAACAAATGCATCTAAAATGAATTTAATTATCAAAAACATATCTCATAACCAAACGAACTCATTAACCAAAATTTAGCATCAAGAATTTCTTAATCTCTCTACCAACTGAAATATCACCAACAATCTATAAACACCTTCTGAATAATTCAATATGATGCAATCACAAAATACATTTAAGACCAAAGCAAACATGAACTTCATCCAAAATCAAGATAACAATGAGTAGCCCACGATTAGTGTAAACATAGGCGCTATCGCGCCTGTGTGTGTATTTTTTAAATATGAATGATATTATATTAGTAGATGATAATAGTATAATGTTATTAAGTTAATATATAAAATAAATGTATATTTATTCAAAATAAAATGAAATAAATAGAGAGAATAATTGTTGATGAATAAAAAAAAAGATAAACAATTTTATAAAAAATAGATAAAAATAATTATTAATTTTAAAAAATTAATAAATAATAATATTGTAGAGGGTATATTTGGTATTATGAAATGTGGACACAAAAGAGGGAATCTTCTTTATATATTGTTATAGATAATATTATTAAAAAATGTGTACACACAGGCGTGACTAGGGATGTCAATGGGGCAGGTAGGGTACGGGTAGTAGTTCCCCCGTACCCTACCCGCTGGATAAATATTTGTCCCGTACCCATATCCGTCGGGTATCCGTTATGCGGGTACCCGACTATTTTTTTCATATCCGCAGGTATCCACGAGTACCCGCGGGTATTTACAAAATTATTTAAAAAACAAATATTTAATCATAAATTTAAATAAAATAAAATAAAATACATAATTATCATAAATTTTAAATAAAGTTCAAATAAACTCAAGTTCATACACGTCCAAATAATTATAAAAGTAAATATAAAATGACGTTCAACACAATGAAAATTTTTTAATTAGTGTTTTGATCAAAAAGTTCATTTTCTCCAATTGATTCCTAAAAAATAAACAAAATAAACAAATAATAAACATCAACTGTCACGTCCCAAGTATTCTTATTTTGATTCCATCATTTGATAACAAGCATACCATAGGATTTGATGTATATACCCAATTTCAAATAAAGAAAAGAGAAGAATATCAAGGGGAGTACTTGGAAGAAGACAACATATCAATACTTGAAGTTTGAAGAATGAAGACAGAAGACTAGATGTGCAACTTAGAAAAAATTAGGCCAAAATTTTTTTATAAATATATATATATATATATATATATATATATATATATATATATATATATAAGAGTACTTTTGTGAATTAAAGTTTAGCGGGTACGGGTATCCACAGGTATGGATACTATGATACCCGTACCCGCCCCGTTAACATGCGGATATCAAAAATACCCGTACCCGCGGGTAGCGGGTATCCATTTTTAATATCCATTTCCTACTCGTTACGGGTTTTATCCACGGATACCCGCGGGTATGAATTTTTTTGACATCCCTAGGCGTGAAAACTAGGGATGGCAACGGGTCGGGTTGGGCACGGATAGTGCCTAACCGCAACCCGACCCGCCAAAAAAAAATCCGTCCGCTACCCGCCCGTTTACCTGTCGGGTATCTGCTTAAAAAATATACGCGGATATTTTTAAAACCCGCGGGTACCCGTGGATATCCGATACCCGCAAATATTTAAAAATATATATATTTTATAAATTTTTTAATATAAAATTATAAAAAAATATATGAATTAAATTAACTTTTAATTATAATTAAATGTGACATAATAAAATATACTATTAATTTTAATTTTAATTAAATTTAACTTAATAAAATATAAATTAAATTTTAATTTTAATTTTTTGCGGGTAACGGGTACTCACGGGTACGGATAGTATGATACCCGTACCCGACCCGTTTATAAGTGGGTATTAAAATATCCGTTATCCGTTACCCGCGGATATCCTTGGGCGCGGGTATTTTTGCCATCCCTAGTGACAACACACAAGCGTTGTCACGCCGCTAGTACTTATTAGTCTAATATATTAATATTTTTATAGGTTTTTTAACGTTATTTTTTTTCATTTTTAAATTCAAATATATTTTATAAGACTGTTTTGATTATTTAAAAAATATTTTTCTATTTTCAATTTATTATTATTTTTTATTATAAAACTCTCTTTTTTAATTCTTATTTTTAATCATTAGTTTTTTTTATCTTTTAAAATTTTATTTTCACTATAAAAAAATTTTTCTTATCTTTTTCTATTTTAAAAAATTTTAGTTATGTTATATTATATATTTAATTAGTCATCTAGGAAATAAGAAAAATAAGATTATTATTACTAACAAATTTATTTTATTTTATTTATTATTTAGTCATCCGGACGAAATTGGATATTGACAGTTGTCTCTCTTTACTTAACTTTTACGTGATGATATAAAAATATTTATTTTCATAGTGTCACAATAAAAGATAAGAAAAGATAGAAACACAAATTTCGTTCGGGTTTAAGAAAAGAAAAACAAAAAAGCTAGGTGTAATAACCTAAACAAAGTGTGGAAACCTTGATTGATAATGTGTGTGTGTGTGTGTGTATGAGAGAGAGAGAGAGAGAGAGAAAGAAAGAAATGTAGAAATGGCAGTCAGATGTTGGACTTTCAATGCAAGTGCTAGTGAGATGTTGGACTTTAGCAGAAAATAAACATGTTGGTGCCAGTCGGATGCTGGGCTTTCATAGTGGGTGTCAATTGGATGCTGGACTTTAGCAGAAAATAAACATGTTGGTGCCAGTCAGATGTTGGACTTTTAATGTAGATGCCAGTCAGATGCTGGACTTTAGTAGAAAATAAACATGTTGGTGTCAGTCGGATGTTGGACTTTCATTATGGATGTCAGTCGGATGCTGGACTTTAGTAGAAAATAAACATGTTAGTGCCAATCGGATGTTGGGCTTTCATTGTGGATGTTGGACTTTAAACATGTTGGTGTCAATCGGATGTTGGGCTTTCATTGTGGATGTTAGTCGGATGTTGGATTTTAGCAGAAAATAAACATGTTGGTGCCAATCGGATGTTGGGCTTTCATTGTGGATGTCAATCGGATGCTGAACTTTAGCGGAAAAAGAAAACATGTTAGTACCAATCGGATGTTGGACTTTTAATGCAGATGCTAGTCGGATGTTGGACTTTAGCAGAAAATAAACATGTTGGTGCCAGTCGGGTGTTGGGCTTTCATTGTGGATGCTAGTCAAATGTTGGACTTTAGCAGAAAATAAACATGTTGGTGCCAATCGGATGTTGGGCTTTCATTGTGGATGTCAATCGAATGCTGGACTTTAGCGGAAAAAGAAAACATGTTGGTACCAATCGGATGTTCGACTTTTAATGCAGATGCTAGTCGGATGTTGAACTTTAGCAGAAAATAAACATGTTGGTGCCATTCGGGTGTTGGGCTTTCATAGGGGGTGCCAGTCGGATGGTGGACTTTAATGAAGATGTCAGTCGGATGCTGAATTTTAGCAGAAAATAAACATGTTGGTGCCAGTCGGATGCTAAGCTTTCATTATGGGTGCTAGTCGAATGCTGGACTTTAATGCAGATGCCAGTCAGATGCTGAATTTTAGCAGAAAATAAACATGTTGGTACCAATCAGATGTTGGGCTTTCATAGTAGGTGCCAGTCGAATGCTAGACTTTAATAGAAAATAAACATGTTGGTATCAGTCGGATGTTGGGCTTTTAATGTAGGTGTCAGTAAGATGTTGGACTTTTAAAGTTGGTGCTAGTCGAATGTTGGACTTTCAAAGGGGGTGTCAGACGGATGCTGGACTTTAGCATAAAATAAACATGTTGGTGCCAGTCGGATGCTGGGATTTTAATGTAGGTGCTAGTTGGATGCTAGACTTTTAAAGCTGGTGCCAGTCGGATGTTGGACTTTAAATGCAAGTGTCAGTCGGATGTTGTACTTTTAAAGCTGATGCCAGTCGGATGTTGGACTTTAAATATAGGTAAAATTGTATAGACCAACATAAGCTAGGCTTTAACAAATAGTGAAAGTATAAATGCCAATAAAAATTGAGTTTTAGCGAAAAGGTCAACTAAAAACTAGAGTTTAATAAAGAAATAAACATGAATGACATTATTTATATGAGACATGCTATGCATGAATGCATGAAATGAAAGGAGAAAATAAGATTATTTGTCCTATTTCATCTTGTTCCTCATTTTTCATTCTCTTATGTACAAAGGCATGTATTTTGTATCAATTATTTTCCATACAATCATCAAATTTGTGTAAGCTCATCATTTAAAAAAAAAACTCAATTGATCATTTTGAGAACAGAACACGAGAATACCATGATTCTTTTTTTTTTAGCTATTGCAATGATTGAGGCGTCATTAAATTGATTATTTTTTCAAAAAGCTTAATTCACATGCATTTTTGAAAACATAGGTAGTTAGATTGTGTGTGAATTGGTTTAAATGATTGCTTGGCTTTCAGGATAAAAGCTCAAATTGTGGGATAAATTCATCAATGATCCCAAAAAAAAGTAGTCACAAGAATATGAGGACACGAGTTTGACAAGAATGGGTCCGTAGAGAAAAATGTAGCCAAATACTCCTCAATACCAAGGTGGAAAACTACCAAATATGCCCCAGTTTTGACGTACCCTTGTGAACTATAAGATTAAAGAATTGTGCACGAATATGGATTGTTCTAACTCAAGGGTAACATGATGTACAAGGATGAAAGGGTTGCCCTAGTTAGACAAACTACAATGGATATAGCAACATGAGTGCAATGGTGGAACGAACACAAAAATTGCCCCAGTTTTGACTCATTGCGTGTGAGGTTTCAAGTTAAGGATTCCTTATTTTTAGAGGTGGCATAATGCGAAAGCATAAAAAATTGCCCCAGCATGAGATTTTGTTTTAGTAATGACTCAAAAAATCGACAGGGAAGATTCTTTTGTTTTAGGAGATGAAGAAGGCTAAAGGATTTCAGGAGACATGCATGTGAATAGTTGGAAGAAAACATCACGCTCTTTCTCCTTAATTAAAACATTAGGCTAAGAAACATGACATTCCAAGACATTATTCTCTTTTTAACTATCAATATTTTTTATTATTTTTTTATAATGAATTTAATGATTTAAGATAGGGAATTAACCTAACATACAATTTTTATTATTCTTTATTTTATTTTATTTTCTGCACCTTTACGACACCCTTCAGAACTTGATTCGACCAAGATCTTGGAGAACTCATTTATATGAAAAAAAAAAAGCTACGAGAAGTCAAAATATATGACGTGAAATGTGTTATATGAGACACGAGATTGATGGTATATATTAGCAACAATGGTATGATAGAAAGAAAGGCAACATATGACACTTGGCTATAAAGCAAATTCTAGCAAATACTGAGAATCAGGGACTTCTTTCAAGCGTTGTATTTCTTGATCACATCAGAATTGACTAGAAAAGGTAATTCTTCTCTGTCCATTTTGGTAAGAATTAAAGCTCCCCCAGAAAATGACTTTTTTACCACAAAGGGCCTTTCACACTATAATGATTGCAAGTGTTACACTTGTGTTAGAGGAGGACGACGTCCAGGTACGTGAGGATCTAATAGTGGGAGTTGGATCAATGAGAATCTTGGATTCTCAAATCAAGCCATTCAGAGGGAAAGAGATCCGGACTGTGAAAGTCCTTTTGGACGAGGCAACCCAGAAGCTGACTTGGGAGATGGAAGACCTCACAAGGCAATCTTATCCGCACTTGTTCCCTGGTAAACTCAATTTTCGAGGACGAAAATCATTAAAGGTGGGGGAAATGTAAGACCCGAGAAATTTAAATAATGAATTAAATAATTATTTATTAAATGTGGGTAATATGAGCCTTTAAGGCATTTAATGCGGAGTACTATGACGTAGAAAATTACTAGCTCAAATGGTTGAGATTACTTGATTGTGTGAGAGAACTTGGGTTTGAGTCCTATGTATGCCATTTGTATGTTATTTTAACTTGTGTATTATTTTAATGTATATTTGAATGTGAGACGTGATAATGTAATCCTAAAATTTTAGGAATTATCATGAAACATGATTAGTTGAATTGGTTGAACACTTGACTTAATAATTGAGTGGTTGTGGGTTCAAACCTTGCTAAGAACAAAACTAAATTCTTTTTTGGCTAAGTTTCTCTTTTTGCATGGTAATGAAGAGGTATAGAAACCCTAGCTGCAAAAGTGGCAGCCAAGAAAGGTAGAGAATAGCCATATTTGACTTTGAATAGCAATTAACCATAGGATTAATATTAATTTTCGTTTTTGGACCATTAACAGGGAAAACGGGATTGCAATTGAGAGTACCGACAAGAGAGGATTGCAGAAGAGTCATTGGTGTTTTGGGTGACGTAGAGTTGAGTTTTGTGTGAAGAAGAAAAGGGAAACTCTTGGACATCATAAGGACAAGGGCTATAGGACCAATTGGAGCGCGAATTCCAGGTAAGGGGAGCTATTTTGGGTATTCTGTAATGTGTATTAAAGAATGTGCCTTGCCATAATATTATTGCATGGATTTTCCCTTGCTTTTGCACTATTTGTCGTAATTTCATGGGTTTTCGCCCAGAAACCGCCTGGCGGGCATGAGGATGCCGCCAGGCGACGCATCAGGAGTGACTTAATTACTGGGTTATGTTATGAACTGCCTGGCGGGCCATGTATTTCCGCTGGGCGGCGTGAAGCTGTTCTCGGTTTTTTATGTTGTTTGGCATAAGAGTCATCGCGACTTTTGAAAATTTATTGGTGTGCATTGTATGTGACTATTATGTGTTGTAATCGGAATGGAATTGGAAGTTGTATGAAATAAATTGCAAACCTAAACCCTTGAGCTGTGAGTATGGAGTCTAAAATTGAAGGGAATCAGAATTATAGGGGTTGGAATAAGGTTCGTAGGTGCGAGGAGGATTTATGGGTTCCTGGAACAGCAGGAACCGCCTGACGGCAACCCATTGGCCGTCAGGCGCCATACCAGTGAGGCGTGGTGCTCTGATTCAGGAAAAACGCTATTTTTTGTACTTTTCGTGGAACAGGAACCGCCCAGCGCTAGTTTCATGCCGCTAGGCGCCATCGACTTTTCTAGTCTGCACAGTTTTTGTAAAACTGCATTTCTCGCTTCGTTAACCGTTCGATTTAGATGAAATTTTGACGGAAGATTCATAACATGTTGTTCTTCACTTTGAACGGTGGAGATTAGAATTTAATGTCTGCAGATAGAGATATACATAACTCATGATTGGTTGTTTTAATTCCCTAATAATATGATTATCAATGGATGATTAAGTGTGCTTAAGTGTTGGTATGACCTTGATTGACGAATGTATATATAATATATATATAGATGTGTGATTGATGAGTATGTTTTTAGTAGTGCTTGCTGAGGCATGTTGAATATATGAACTTATATATGTTAACTCGAATGTATGATGTTATAAGTGTGTGAATAAGGCCACTATTGATGATATCACTATGACCGAGTGTTGCATGATCATGACGGGTTTTGGGAAAGTATGGGAACATGATAATCATACTTTAAATGTAATGGAATTGTGAGGGCATGCAGAATAAGTATATAACTTTCATTGTGTCTTTT
>Ga0214543_1000990_pt1 | contig 52741 bp, 29 predicted proteins | sample CNSS2metaG_FD_160094 | JGI IMG/M metagenome (GOLD analysis project Ga0214543, IMG submission 160094) | Root nodule microbial communities from cowpea collected in UCLA plant growth center, Los Angeles, California, USA - CNSS2 | ecosystem: Host-associated > Plants > Roots > Nodule | place: USA... | reverse complement strand
TTTTTAATATACTATTACCTAATTTAAAAAAATAGACAAAATTTAAAAAATTTAATAATATACATAATTTTAAAAATTTTAAATATAGAATTTTAAAAAAATAAAAAAAAAATTTAAAAAATTGAAAAATTTGGGGGGGTCGTCGCCCCCGCCTACTCTTAAAGAGCTCCGCCACTGCTTCTCCCTACACCTCCAAAAAGTTCTACTATACCTCTAAAAGAATTTAAATTTTCTATAGTACCCCTTTGAATCCTTTGACTATTAAGTGGTAAAAGTTAAAAAAAGATTCTCTCTGCCTCTGTTATGAAATCATGAGTTCTTTCATATTTTGAAGCTTGGTAAAATCCTTAACTGGCTTTCGAAATCCGGTAAAATCCTTAACCGGCTTTCGAAACTCGGTAAATAGTGTCAAACGGATTTGAAATTGTGAACCGGCATTTGAAGTCCGGTTAAGTGATTTAACGAAATTCGAAATCTATTTTCTTTGTATACTAGCATTCAAAGCCCGATTATGAAATTGTCTACCGACATGAATTTCGGTTAAGCCTTTAACGAAATTTTAAATTAGTTTTTTTTAAAGCGGCATTCATAGTACATTTGGTAATTTTAATTTTCTTATTTTTTTATTTGATTTGTTTATAAGATTTAACTTCAATTATTTTATAATTTATGTATTAATTATTTAATTCTAAATTATTTATATTTTATATAAGTACATTAAATAAAATTTATTAATTTAATTTTTGTAGTTATTTTTACTTTATTAATTTTTAATTAATAATGATAAATTTTTATTTAAAATATTTTTCTTTATAATATCTAGATTAATTTTATTTAATTATTTTCAAATTATTTTTACTTATTTATTATTTGTTAGCTTTTAATGTTTTTATTTATTTATTTGATTTATTTATAAATTTTAATTTCAACTTCTTTATATTCATATATTAATTATTTAATTTTAGATTGTTTATATTATATATAACTACATTAAATAAAATTATATATCGATAATGGAAGTCGGTTTAGTAAACTGTTTTTCTATTTAAAGTTTATATTTATATACTGGCATTCAAATTTCATTAGTTTAATTTTTTTAATTTATTTTACATATAAAATTTAATTTTAATTTGATTAATATTATTAAGTTGTTGTTTTGTTATAATATATTTTATTAATATTTATAATTTTTTTAGTTCTGAACTAGAGTTTGTATTGATTTATTTTTATTATTATTTTTTTAATTTATTGTTTTTTATTCATTTTATTACTTTATTGTTTTATAATTTTTTTATTTGCAATTTTTTTATTAATTATTTTCTACACTTTGTTTAAAGTTTTATTTATTTGATAAATGAGTTTTTATTTGTTTATTTTTAAGTTTTAACTATTTTTTTTATGAATTAAATAGATTTCGACATTTGATTTTCCAGAAAATGGATTTGAATATCCGTTTTATCTTATTAAGGCTTTCAATATCCATAATTTTATAATAAATCTTTTCAATTTTCAATTTTTAAATTTTAAGTTTTTTATATTTTTTGTGATTCATTATATATTTATTTAATTTATCTTTTTTTTTCAAACTTTTAAAAATTAAATATTTCATGAAGTCTTTAATTTTTAATTTTGAAATTATTTTTAATACGAACCGGAAATGAAAATCCGGTTTTTATTTTGCTTTACTTATTTTTTTTATTTTCTTTTTTAATTTTGAAATGCTTTGTATTTATTTCAAATATATAAAACTTAAAAATAAACAAATAAAAAACTCATTCATTAAATAAGTAAAACTTTAAAAAAAGTGTAGAAAATAATTAATACAAAAAATTGCAAATAACAAAATTTATAAAACAATAAAGTAATAAAATGAATAAAAATATAAAAATTAAAAAAAAAAAAAAAAAACAAAAAAAAAAAAAAAAAAAATAAAAAAAATAAAAAAAAAAAAAAATAAAAAAAAAAAAAAAAAAAAAAAAAAAAAAAAAAAAAAAAATTAAAAAAAAAAAAAAAACTCAAGTTCAGAACTAAAAAAATAATAAATATTAATAAAATATATTACAACAAAACAACTTAATAATATTAATCTAATCGAAAATAAATCTTGAATGCAAAATAAATTAAAAAAATTAAACTAGCAAAATCCAAATGTTGGTATATAAATATAAACTTTAAATAAAAAAATAGTTTACTAAACCGGACTTCCATTGTCAATAAAAATAACTACAAAAATTAAATTAATAAAATTTAATGTACTTATATAAAATATAAATAATTTAAAATTAAATAATTAATACATAAATTATAAAATAATTGAAATTAAATCTTATAAACAAATGAAATAAAAAAAATAAGAAAATTCAAAATCACCAACTACGAATATCGGTTAAATAAAAACTAATTTAGAATTTCGTTAAAAGTTTAATCAGGTTTCGAATGTCGATATAAAAAAAACGGATTTTGAATTTCATTAAATCACTTAACCGGACTTTAAATACTGGTTCACAATTTCAAATCTGTTTGGCATTGTTCACCGGATTTCAAAATATTAAAGAATCCGTAATTTCAGAGCAGAGGCAAAGAAAATTTTTTTTTAACTTTTACTGCTGAATAATCAAAAGGTTCATAAAAATATTATAAGAAATTAAAATATTTTTGGAGGTGCAGTAGAATTCTTTTCTTTGATGTGTAGAAAGAAGCCCCTATCATTATCTTTGCATAATTTAGCCCAAATAAGAGAGAAGGGCGAAGCCCACCCTGGCAACTGCATTATATCGAGGGTGAGCCCATTATTACAATAAATAAAACAAAAGCCCTCGGAAGTGAAAAAGGGCGTTAGAGTAAAATCCGAACATGACCCATCGCTCTCACACCGCAATCTGTCTCCACCTGTACCAATCCAAATAATAATTTCTTCTTCAAAATTCATTTGCACATTACACTTTGATCTGATCTCCACAAACCCAATCAATTTCATCATCCTTCTACTTCCACAAAGAACAAGGAGAGAAAGTTTCATCACCGTAGCAGGGGAATCAAATCAAACCATGGCAGGTTTCAGTGGCGACGAAACCGCTCCTTTCTTCGGCTTCCTCGGCGCTGCCGCGGCTCTCGTTTTCTCCTGTTCGTCTCTCTCTCTCCTTGGTTTGTTCAATTTAATGATAATGATGATGATTTAATTTGTTGCCTTTTGATTATTGAAAGGTATGGGAGCAGCGTACGGAACTGCGAAGAGTGGGGTGGGAGTGGCGTCGATGGGTGTGATGAGGCCGGAGCTTGTGATGAAGTCGATAGTGCCGGTGGTTATGGCGGGAGTGTTGGGTATTTATGGGTTGATTATTGCGGTTATCATTAGCACCGGGATAAACCCCAAGGCTAAGTCTTACTATCTCTTTGATGGTTATGCCCACTTGTCCTCTGGCCTTGCCTGTGGCCTTGCTGGCCTCTCTGCTGGGATGGCCATTGGAATTGTTGGGGATGCTGGTGTTAGGTAATTCATCCTCATGCCTTTGGACACTTGTAGAATAGAAACTGCAGTAATTATTGGAAATCTCATATGGATTCTAATATCATGTAAGTAACGCGTATATGTGGGACACAAATCTCACTTTCATATTGAATACTGATATGGTCGAAATAGTGTATATAAATTTGGTGTATACCTTGTTCATGAGTTAGTTTTCGTAGTTGAAATATGCCTAAACCCAAATTTAAAGAGTAAGACCTTAGAAATAGTGTGCAAAATATAATTAATTATGCATGTAACATGATGTGGGATTGGGTCTTGGGGAAAAGGTTTGTCTCCCATAATGTGATGAATCAAGGATACTTATGGGAAATTAAAAATAAATAGCATAGAACTTACATGTTTAGCATTATTTTTAAGTTGTTCTCTAATTACTTCACTAATTCATGTAAGAAAAATTTGCATGAAAAGCCAGCCTAGATTATCTAGGAAAACTTCCAGTTCTCATTGGAGAACAATACAATCTCATCTAGTTTTGTCCGTCCGTTTCTTTTAGAGCTGTCAAAACGGGTAACCCGGTCCGACCCACCATGGGTTGATCACTTAGAAAGTCAACCCAACCAGGTTCACTTATTAGCGAGCCAAAAAAATTCGAACCTGACCTAGCCCATCATGGGTTGGCTCATGAGTTCATTTAAATAAAAAAAAATACATTTTTTTTTTTATTTTTTTAAGTCCAAACTAAATTATAATTCTAATCAAAATTTAAATAAACTTTAACTCAATTCGAATACAAACCAAAATCACAAAAATACAAATTATTTATGTGTTGACTAAAAAAACAACCTAACATGACCCAAATGTAAAGTCCAACTTAATAAAAAACACTTGTGTGATCCTTTATTTGCGGGTTGGTGAGCCAATCCGACTCACCACGGGTTCAATCCGGGTGAGCCAAGTTCTAGGTAAGCCGGGTCAAAATTAACCCGTATTAAAATTTGTAAAAAAATTTCAACCCAACCCAGCCCGAACCCTCGGCGGTGAGCCGGGTTGGCTTGCGGGTTCCAACCCATTTTGACAACTTTTTAGTTTCTTTCATGACTGCAAGCAACAAAATTGATTAGATTGTTGTTTTGTAGAGTGTATATTGCTTAGCACTGTTTTAAAAGTCATATATGTTTCTTGTTGTTTGCCATTGTTATCTTAATGATAACTGGTGAGTAACCTTTCAAATTATTCAGAGCATTGGAATGTGTTGTGTTTACAATTTTGTCCTTGATTTGTGCTATTATATTCTTCAGTTCGCTTTTGTTGTCAAGCCATTTCTTATTGATCCTGAAAAATGTTAGGTAAAGAAGTATGAACCATGTTTTTGTGATTTAGATGTTTAACTTATTAAAATAGGGACTACACTAAAGTTTAAGAGGGGGACATTTTTTAGAATCAGTGTGCTATTTATTTTACTTCTATGAAAACAATGCAGCCTCCTCACCTAAGGTTAGCTGCATTGCACATATTCTGTTTTTTCTAATGGATTTTGTACAATCATTTCTATACATGCTTACATGAGGCTTTTTTTTCTGACGTGGAAATTAGTAATTATTAATGCGGGCTAAATAGGCGTATTGGACTATTTCTAAGTATTTGCTTGTGGAAATTGCTGCTCATTTCAATTCCTGCTGCCAAATATGGTATATTGGTTTGTTCATTATATGTTGTTCGGGTGTAATATCATAATATGTTTTAGTTTATCTTGTCTTTATTAACTTATGGACTTATAAAATATTTTATTCACGTTGCTTGTGTGATTAAGTGGATTGAGTTGCTGAAAGATATTTGATGTGTCTCTTTCTAGTTAACATGTTATTTACGTTAAAAGGATAAAATATTATCAATCTAATTATGGAGGAGATGGCTATATTGACTTTCCATCCCTTATGTTGTGTGAATGGAGACCTACTTTTTCCTTTTCAAGTGGTTGTTATTATATTAATTTGTTACTTGTGGAGATAATTGTCTAATTTAGAATCTAATTTGCAATGGACACTCTATTTTATGTTCTTTTCCAACTAAAAGATATATTGATCGAAACATTTCAGCTGCTGTTACTCTTCTTCCTCTTTATATAGTTGTTGACAATGGATGGTTCATGTAAATAACCCTGCTTCTGCCGCCATTTTCAGATGTTTAATGCTTATTTGGCCATTTGATGCTTAATTTATTCCCTTTTGTGCGATTCGCAATTTTTTGTTGTTTTATGCCGTGCCACGTCGATTTTCTACCTTGTGTGCATGTGTGTGCTTTTGCATTTCCCAGCTAAAATTATAGTTTGCTTTATAGATCTATGTAATATGTTTAATTGTTAACTGATCGAATACTTGAACACTAAAATGATTTGTTTTTTGTCAGGGCTAATGCTCAGCAGCCGAAGCTGTTTGTTGGTATGATTCTTATTTTGATTTTCGCTGAAGCTCTTGCTCTTTATGGCCTCATTGTGGGTATCATCCTCTCATCTCGGGCAGGCCAATCTCGTGCTGATTAAAACGAGCCAACTCAGTGATACTTGGTAGTCCAGTAATTTTTATTATGAGGCCTGTATTTGAAATGGGAGATATTTGTCTTTAGATTGCTATTATTTCATTTATTTTCGTACACAAACCTTGTATCCAAACTCCATCAGTTTTATCAAGTATTTTCCTATGGACTACATATTTGGATGGCTGCACAGAATCACTGGAAATTATTGATACAATATACCTTGTACAAGTTAAAACTATTGATAAGTTGGCCTACCTTTGTTGCAATATGAACTTTCATGAAATTAGGATTATTCTCTCGTTTACAACTCATTTGAACAGAATGAAATGGTTGTTTAACCTTCTTGTGAGAAGATAACAATTAATTTAGTGAAAGGAAGAAAAGGTGTCACATTCCAAGACCAAAGAATCTCGGGTACCTAAGCAATATATGTTGCCTAGATGGGAATCTAATATTAAAGACATCTTAGTGCCTTGTGTACATTATTTACATGTATTTCACGTGTGCACTATAAATGTGATAATGTCATTTATAGAGATGTACAATACAACTTGCATGCTATAAAGCTTGGACACGGCCTCAAAGTCGGATGCACTTATTTAGGCTAGACACGACTCTATTTCCGGACGTGCAAAACAGCACGGTCCGCTTCTTAGAAGCTACGAAGTTGACACAGTGGAAACGAGTAGAGTTGCATAATAGAGTTGTATAGGAAGAAAGAGTAAGGAAAGGAAAGGAGTTAAGTATGTGTGGCAAAACGAGTCACGTTTGATGAGTCAGTTTGTTAACCCAACAACACAATACGGGTTGGGTCAAAAATTTCAATCACTAGCCTGAGTGGTCTGGTCTGTTCAACCTACCAACTCGTAGGGTTAGCCATAGGTTAAAATATACATTTGGTCCTATATTTGTTCAGTTGTATCAATTCAGTCATAATACTTTATTTGTTCAATCAAACCTCAATTTTTGTCAATTTTGTTTAATTTGGTTCTTTTTTTTGTGAACGTCGTTTAGATAATCAACGATAATGAACAAAAGCGGTCACATGTCACTTTGTAATTTTTTTGTTTTATTTTTTTCAATGTTTTTAAATTTTTGAAAAGTATGTCCACGTGCCCACCCAATCGGGTGCCATGTGTCAGAGTCAATATTTTATATTTTGAGACTCGTGCTTGTGCACAAGTCATTTTATTTTTTATTTCTTAATTTAAATTAAGAAAATTAATATAATTTTTGTTATATTTGAATAAATTATTTATTTATATAATTATATTTTATTATTATTATATATAAATTAAATAATTAATCACTATTATTTTTATAATGAATTCATTAAGAGTAAATAATATTATTTTGATATTGTTTTTTTATGTTAAAGTATGCATGGGTTGTTGTTAAAATGTAAGTATGTTTAAATTGATGTTCAAATTTTTTATATAGAAACACATGTATATTATATTAAAATGACATATGTATGCAGGGGTCGTTGTTAAAGTAAAATGTCGGTACATTGTGTAATATGGTTCTGTGTAAAATAAATACACATAAAATTGATGTTAAATTTTTTAAATAGAAACACGTGTAGATATAAAAACATGTATGCTATATTAAAATGAAATACATATGCACGAGTTATTGTTAAAGTAGAGTATAGGTATATTGTGTAATATGGTTTCGTACAAAATATATACAACATGAGATTGATGTTAAAATTTTTAAATAGGAACACATGTAGATATAAACACATGTATATTATATTAAAATTATATATGTATGCACGAGTCATTGTTAAGGTAAAATGTAAGGCCCAATTATTTCTGCCTCAATATTTTAGGGTTGTCTTAAACCAGTTGGGCCTAAAGACTGGCCCATAGGGTGCCAAGGCCCCTAAAGCAGCCAAGGTCTCCCATTCAACCCTCACTTTGCAAAATAGCCCCTTCTCATACGCTCTCTTTTCCTTTCAAAACTCTCTGCTAGGGTTTGGTACCATCTTGGTCAAGCTAGTTCAAAACTCAGCTCCTACTCACGTAAGTTGATTCTCTAACCGTACCTTCTTTGTTTCTGACTCTACGGTCATGATTCTAGCCAAGGTTTCACCTAAGTAACCTGTTTTGAACCTGTCTTGCAATTTTTTTTCTAGTTTGTGAATTTGCTTTGAGGTTCGTCGTACTCACTAGCTTGGGGTCGGGGTATTCTTCTTCCAGGTAAGGGAAGCTAGACCCTTTTCGTGTTTGAAGTATGTGGTTTGTTTCCATCTGTTTCGTGCGTAAAATAATATGGAAAGCGATTATATTCGTGTACGAATGATTTGTATGGGAGTGCTTGGCTATTTTCTGGTTTGTAGGCGTAGAACAGTGGGAGGGAACTGCTATTTTTGCCCAAGCAAACTCATCTCGCCTAGGCGAGTGTAGCAGAACCTCGCCCAAAAGTTTGCTTGAGTGCTCGCTCAAGCGAACGAATTGGATTTTGAGCGAAAGACCATCTCGCTTAGACGAGATGGCCTCGCCTAAGCAAGCATTCGCAAAACCTCCCAAGCCCTCTATCGCGATCTTGCCTAAGCGAGAGTCTGCAGCTTGAGCGAGAACGCTCCTCTCACCTGAGCAAGGGCTTCTAGCTTGAGCGAGATCTGCTGCACGCCATATTATTTTCCTTACATGGTTGTTATTAAGCGTTAGATTTATTGGTTTCCTCTATTTAAAGTATGAGGCTTGTGAATATGCATGAAATATTTGAGGTTATGAATTAGATTGATGTGTTGGTATGGTCTTAGCATGTAAAACAAATGAGATGGTTGGTAATGAAAGTGGAATGGTGTTGGTATGAGGTATGATTCTATATTAATGGATGAAACATGATGTTGGTGTGTTTAAGGCGTAATTCCACGATAGTTTCGTGGTGGTGCCTCATTGGTTAGGGCGTAATTCCACGAGCCTCTATGTGAGACCTCATGGTGGTGCCTTAATTGGTCGGGACGTAATTCCATGACCCCTGTTAGTGGGAGTTCATGGTGGTGTCCCATCTATATAATTTAGTAAGGATTCAAGGTAAGGTTGTATACTAACACTCTAAAGAGTCACTTAGTCTCACATAGAGCGTACTGACTCTAGTGGTAAGAGTAACAGGAGGCTTGAAACTCATTAAGGGCTAACCTTGTGTGTGGGGGAAGTGACATTGTAATAATTAGCTCGGTAGAGCAGCTCAGTAGAGCAGGGAAGTCCACCACAAGTGTAAGCATCCGCCGAATTCGACTAATTATATGTATCCGGATGAGTCATGTCTCGAGTCTTAGTGTATTGTTTGCAAGTCATAACATGATTGGTTGGAATATGCCTCTTGAACTATGAAATTGTATGCAACTGTATGATAAACCATTTTTCTACTCTAGCTTACCTTTTGCTTGTTTGTATGTTCTATATGTGCTTTTCTACTTTTGCGATGATCATTAATTTATTGATGTGAGCAGATGTGAGAAATACTCGTGGTCAATAGGGAAATGGTGACTCCGCTGCATAGCCTATTTGGGCTGGATTCCGTTTAATTGGACTTTTTCTTGGGGCTACAACCTATGTATTGACTCGTCTTTTAAATCTCAATTTGATTATTGTTGAACTTTGTATCTTGTCTTGTTTTGGCATCGTAGTGTGTCGTGGATATTGTAAGAAGTAGTGTTTATACTTTAGGATATTGTCTCTATATTATCTGTGTGACATGTCATTTAATTAAGGTATTTATTTAAATGGGGTGTTATATTTATGGTATTAGAGCGGTCAATCCTTAGAGTCTGTGGACTTAGGTGTCTTCTTGGGTTTCTCTGTGTCATTCTTAGTGTCTGTAGTTAAGTTCATGTCATATCAAGTCTAACTAATGGTTTTCTATGTGCCAGTGAACTGTAGTGTGAGCTGTAGTGTGAACTGGTAGTATTTACTCCAGCGTCGGGTTTGGTTAGGACATCGTCCTTGTGTGCTAGGTGTCTAGTGGTGGTAGAGGGACACATGTACAAAGTAAATCTGATCTACTTACCTCTACAGGAGTTAGAGGTGATCTTGTGGATGGATTAACTCTCTGTCAATCACATTCTTCTAGATTACCGAGAGAAAAGGTTATTATTCCCCAACTCAGAGGAGCCTGAGTTGTTATCTTCATAGGGGATTATGAAGGAGATTCAAGATGGTGCCCAATGCTTCATCATCTTCACGCATCTAGAGGTGGAGAAAGAATAAGCGACGTTTGTTATATCGGTGGTGCACAAGTTTGAAAATGTGTTCCCGAAGGAAGTACCAAGGTTGTCTCCTAGTAGAGAGGTGAAATTCTCAATTGACCTGGTGCTTGGAACTGGTCCGGTGTCGATGGCTCCGTATCGTATGGCCCTGACAGAGCTAGTGGAACTCAAGAGTTAGATAGAGGAGTTATTGGGAAAACAGTTCATACGACCCAGTACTTCGCCTTGGGGAGCACCAGTGCTATTAGTAAAGAAGAAAGATGGGAGTTCACGTTTGTGTGTGGACTACAGGTAGTTGAATAAGATGACCATCAAGAACAAGTATCCTCTCCCGAGGATAGATGATTTGATGGACCAGTTGCATGGAGCATCGGTATTCTCGAAGATTGATTTATGATCGGGATACCATCAGAATTTGGTGAAGGCTGATGATGTGCAGAAGATGGCCTTCAGGTCCCGATATGGGCACTACAAGTACGTGGTTATGCCTTTTGGTGTGACCAATGCTCTAACGGTGTTCATGGACTACATGAACAAGATCTTTAGGCCAATCTTGGATAAATTTGTCGTGGTCTTCATAAACGACATCGTTATCTATTCCAAAACCCAAGATGAGCATATCGAGCACCTGAGGCTAGTGCTTGGTATTCTGAGCGAAAAACAACTATATGCTAAACTGTCTAAGTGTGAGTTCTGGATGGATGAAGTACAGTTTTTGGGACATGTGATATCCGCTCAGGGGATATCGGTGGATCCAGCGAAGGTCGATGCAGTGGTTAAGTGGGAGAGTCCCAAGTCGACCACAGAGATAAGGAGTTTCGTAGGTTTAGCTGGCTACTATAGGAGATTCATAGAAGGATTCTCCAAGATAGTGGCACCTTTGACACAGCTTACCCGGAAGGACCAACCTTTCACCTGGACAGATAAATGTGGGGAAAGTTTCCAAGAGCTTAAGTGAAGGTTGTTGAGTGCCCCGATACTTGTGATCCCTGACGTTGGTAAACCTTTTGAGGTTTATTGTGATGCTTCTCATCTAGGTTTGGGTTGTGTGTTAATGCAAGAGAAGAAGGTTGTGGCTTATGATTCAAGACAACTTAAGGTGCATGAGAGAAACTACCCCACTCATGACCTGAAGTTGGCGGCTATTGTGTTTGCCTTGAAGATTTGGAGACATTATCTCTACGGTGCTCAGTTTTGAGTATTTAGTGACCACAAGAGTCTCAAGTATTTATTTGATCAGAAGGAGTTAAACATGAGACAAAGAAGGTGGAATGGAATTCCTGAAGGATTATGACTTTGAGCTTTTGTATCATCTGAGGAAGGCGAATGTAGTGGCTGATGCCTTGAGTAGGAAGGCAATGCATACTACACCTAATGATCAAGGAGATGGAACTGTTAAGGGATATGAAGCTGCAGATGGAGTTAGGATCCGAGTTCATTAGGTGTAGTACTCTGACTATATCTAGTGATTTCTTGGACTCAGTCAGAGAGAGACAAATGTTAGATGTCAGTTTGAACAGAGTGAGAGAACAACTTGGATCAGATGAAGCGAAGGATTTTGCTTTGGGAAATGATGGTATACTGCGGTTTCAGGGCAGAGTGTGTGTGCCTGACGATGTTGAGGTGAAAAGGTTAATCATTGAGAAAGGACACAAGAGTCGTCTTAGTTTGCATCCCGGCATGACTAAGATGTATCAAGACCTCAAGGAAACCTTTTGGTGGCAGGGAATGAAGAAAGATGTAGCTCAGTTTGTATCAGCCTGTCTGACATGTCAGAAGGCGAAGGTGGAGCATTAGAGACCCGGTGGAATCCTACAACCCTTAGAAATACCAGTGTGGAAATGAGATAGCATCTCTATGGATTTTGTGACCCATTTTCCATGAACTTTTAGGGGGCATGACACCATCTAGGTTATAGTGGTACGACTGACCAAGAGTGCTCATTTCTTGGCGATGAATTTGAGGATGTCTATGGCCAAGTTGACCCAACTATACATTAAGGAGATTGTGAGGTTGCATGGAGTACCTTCAAGCATAGTTTCAAACGGAGATCCGCGGTTCACTTCCCGGTTTTGGCAGACATTGCAGAGTGCTTTGAGAAGTAAGTTGACCATGAGTTTAGCCTGCCATCCTCAAACCGATGGCCAGTATGAAAGAACAATCATGTCACTTGAAGACTTGCTGAGAACATGTGTGTTGGATCATTTGGGTGCTTAGGATGAAATACTGCCTTTGATAGAGTTCACTTACAACAACAATTTTCATGCGAGCATTGGCATGGCGCCATATGAGGCTCTTTATGGCAGAAAGTGTAGGACTCCTCTATGTTGGTATCAAGATGGGGAAGCAGTGCTTATCGGACCAGAGTTGTTAGAACAGACCACTGAGCAAGTGAGAATGGTGAGAGATAGAATACAAGCCTCTCAGAGTAGGCTGAAGGCTTATGCAGACCGTAGGAGGAGACCCTTGGAATTCACAGTTGGAGATCACGTATTCTTGAGGGTGACCCGAACCATTGGTGTGGGAAGGCCTTTCCGCTCAAGGAAGCTTTCTCCTAAGTTTTTGGCCCTTATCAGATCTCGAGGAGGATTGGTCTGGTGGCTTATGAGATTGCATTGCCTCCCTAGTTGGCAAATCTCCATCCGATTTTTCACGTGTCATAGTTGAGGAAATACGTGTTTGATCTGTCTCATGTGTTGGAAGTCGAGGATATGCAGATCAAGAGAATCTCACTGTGGAAGTACCACCAGTGGCTTTAGAGGATAACCGAGTAGAGGAATGTCGAGAAAAACTAATCAGTCTCGTCAAAGTCATCTAGGATCGAAGAACAGGTGACTCTACTTAGGTGTTAGAGGAGGATATGAGGAAGTCACATCCGCATCTGTTTTCTGGTGAGTCTTTATTTTCGAGGTTGAAAATTTTTGTTGTTGGGGAGAATGTAAGGCCTAATTATTTCTGCCCCAATATTTTAGGGTTGTCTTAAACCAATTGGGCCTAAAGGCTAGCCCATAGGGTGCCAAGGCCCTTAAAGTAGTCAAGGTCTCCCATTCAGCCATCATTTTGCAAAACAACCCCTTATCATACGCTCTCTTTTCCTTTTAGAACTCTCTGCTAGGGTTTGGTACCATCTTGGTTAAGCTAACTCAAAACTCAGCTCATACTCACGTAAGTTGATTCTCTAATCGCAACTTCTATGTTTCTGACTCTATGGTCATGATTCTAGCTAGGGTTTCACCTTAGTAACCCATTCTGAACTTGTCTTGCCATTTTTTTTCCAGTTCGTGAATCTGCTCTGAGGTCCGTCGTACTCACTAGCTTGGGGTCGAGGTGTTCTTCTAGCTATTTCCAGGTAAGGGAAGCTAGACCTTTTTTGTGCTTGAAGTATGTGGTTTGTTTCCATCTATTTTGTGCGTAAAATAATATCGAAAGTGATTGTATTCGTGTATGAATGATCTGTATGGGAGTGCTTGGCTGTTTTGGTTTGGAGGCGTAGAACAATGGGAGGGAATTGCTATTTTCACCCAAGCGAACTCATCTCCCATAGGCGAGAGTAGCAAAACCTCGCCCAAGAGTTTTGCTCGAATACTCGCTCAGGCAAGCGAATTGGATTTTAAGCGAAAGACCATCTTGCTCCGGCGAGATGGCCTCGCCTAAGCGAGCATTCGCAAAACCTCTCAGGCCCTCTGTTGCGATCTCGCCTAAGCGAGAGTCTACCGCTTGAGTGAGAGCACTGCTCTCGCCTAAGCGATGGCTCTTGGCTTAAGCGAGATTTGATGCATGCCACACTATTTTCCTTACATGATTGTTATTAATCATTTGATTGATTGGTTCGCTCTATTTAAAGTGTGAGGCATGTGAATATGCATGAAATATTTGAGGTTATGAATTGGATTGATGTGTTGGTATGGTCTTGGCATGTAAAACAAATGAGATGGTTGGTAATGAAAGTGGAATGGTGTTGGTATGAGGTATGATTCTATATTAATGGATGAAACATGATGCTGGTATGTTTAGGGTGTAATTCCACGATAGTTTTGTAATGGTGCCTCATTAGTTAGGGTGTAATTATTGACATGAGAAGCCAAGGTAGTTTGCTTCTTGAAGATTTGATGAAGATTGAATGAAGCTCTTTTGAACTATCTTGAAGCCATTACCATTGGAATGAAGCCTACATTGATGAAGGAAAGGAGATTTGATGATATCCATGGTGATCAAGGCTGGAACTTGTGCTCTTCATGTAGTTACATCATTATGAAAGTGTATTTGTAGTTTGTAATTCATGTTGTAGACCTTATAGCATTAATTAGATGTAGTTTGGTCTTTATTGTGTTTTTAATCTGTTGAATGGTTTTTCAATAGGTTAAAATGTCTCTTTTAATCTGTTGAATGACTTTTTAACAGGTTAAAAGGTTGGCTGCAGTAGTCTTAAACTGCAAAGTCAAGCTAAGGTTGCCTTGACAAACTGGATGTAGCTCAGGTTTGAGTGAACCAGTATAAAAATCTCGTGGTGTCCTCTCCTCTCTAACCTTTCTCTCTTGCATTTTCATTTTAAAGTTTCTAGAACTCGTGCTTTAATCATCTTTTTCATATTTTTGCATGTTTTCATGGCATCTGCAGTATTGAGCATGCTTGTATAATCATTTGGAACTGGTCTTGATCATTCTTGAGCATTTTTTCTGGTTTAAAATTCAAATTCATATTTCTGCATTTTTCCCAGTATTTCAGTCGACTGTTTTTCAATTTCAATCGATTGATTATACCATAACAGAATCTGTTTAGTAAAATCAATATGTTAACTCTGTCTTTGATCGATTGAAAGTGTATAGTTCAGTACTGTTTGCATCCTAACTTGGTGATCTATTTGATTCAATTAAAGGTGGTTTTTAGCTTGCAAAGATAACCTAAATTTTTAACTAGCCAATTCAACCCCCCCTTCTTGGCTTTTCAACCATTTCAAAACTAACAGTAATTCCACGAGCCTCTAGGTGAGACCTCATGGTGGTGCCTCAGTTGGTTGGGACCTAATTCCATGACCCCTGTTAGTAGGAGTTCATGGTGCTGCCCCATCTATATAATTTAGTAAGGATTGAAGGTAAGGTTGTATCTTGACTTTAGTGGTGAGAGTAGCAGGAGGTCTGAAACTCATTAAGGGCTAACTTTGTGTGTGGGGGATGGGACATTGTAACAATTAGCTCGGTAAAGCAACTCAGTAGAGCAACTCAGTAGAGCAGGGAAGTCCACCAAAAGTGCAAGCATCCGCTGAATTCGACTAATTATATGTATCTGGATGAGTCATGTCTCGAGTCTTAGTGTATTGTTTGCAAGTCATAACATGATTGGTTGACATATGCCTCTTGAACTATGAAATTTTATGTAATTGTATTATAAACCATTTTTCTGCTCTAGCTTACCTTTTGCTTGTTTGTATGTTCAATGTGTGGTTTTCTCCTTTTGCGATGATCATCAATTTATTGATGTGAGCAGATGTGAGAAATACTCGTGGTCAATAGAGAAATGGTGACTCCGCTGCATAGCTTGCTTGAGTTGGATTTCGTTTAATTAGACCTTCTTTTGGGGCTACGGCCCATGTATTGACTCGTCTTTTAAATCTCAATTTGATTACTGTTGAACTTTGTATCTTGTCTTGTCTTGGCATCATAGTGTGTCGTGGATATTGTAAGGAGTAATGTTTATACTCCAGGATCTTGTCTCTATATTATCTGTGTGACATGTCATTTAATTAAGGTATTTATTTAAATGAGGTGTTACATAAAATGTAGACATACTCTGAAACATAGTTCCATATAAAATAAATACAACATAAAATTGATATTAAATATTTTACTTAGAAACACATGTAGATTTTTTTTATTAACAAAGCATTAATTAATTAATAGTATGATATATTGAAAACATTTTTATATATAAATTATTGGATAATAAATTGTGTAATAATAGTCAAATATATAAATGATTGTAGGTTTAAGAACTTGTTTTAAGTAATATTTGGATACATAAATATATGTAGTAGAAATATTAAAATGAAATAAAATTATAAGAGCTATTAAAATAATAAAAAATTTATCTACTATAAAACATATCCGTAATAAAAATATTGAAATTAAATAAAACAGTAATATTTATTAAAATTAAAAATATATCAATTATAAAATGAAATAAAAAATAGTTAATTATATTTTTAATATCAAAATAAATAATAATAGATAAAATCAAATTAAATATATTAAAAAAATTATCTACTTAGATTTCTAAACAATTTAATATTGAGAGTACCATGAAATCATTCAATTTCCAACTCCGAGGTAAATCTTTGGCTAGTTTTCTATAAAAAGGAATTATCATACATTTTATAATATAGGACCATTGGGATGGAAAATTTGGTTATTCAACACATAAAACTAACAATATGATGCAACCTTTATCTACTTGATTAAGTGGAAAATAAGCTATAACATGAAGAAAATGTTATGATAGCTTTTGAGATAATAGCTACCTGATTCCTTCTTTAATAATGTCATGAATTATAAAATCAAAACAAAGTTTAGTTTGACCAAGAGTTGCATTAGGGTATAAACTATACTGATATATAATAGATGCAATCAAGCATACCATATGAGATAAAAATCTAAAATGGTACATTTAGTACAATTAAAACATTAAAAAATATAAAATTGGACTTATATAATTGTATTGTAAAAAGAATTCAACTTTTGCTCCTAGAAAATGAATCCAATGGTTGACACAACAATGAGCTAATGAACAAATCATGTGTTGTCATTCATGACAGAGGTTCAACTATCCTCAACTACATATTCAGACTAAGTGAGAGACATCGAGAAAGAGTTACCAATATCTTGAAAAGTTGGGTATTAGGCATAGTTAAAGTATATGGAATACTCAGACAACATATCTCGTGATTTCAACTGTTGGAGCAAATAATTATCCATATTATCAATGTAGGGATCATTTTCATCGTTCTTCTCATCCAGAACATTCACCATTTGTCCTTCCACACAAAACCTCTAAAATCAAGATACCAAACATGTACCCCACTCTTCCAACCAATTTTGTGGTGCTAGCAACATGACCATGGTTGTGCATTCTGGCTAACCCAAAATGACCAAGCCTTCTTTCATATCCTTATCAAGCAAAACATTGTTGGCCTTGATGTCCCTATGCAGAACCAATGTCTAATGAATAAAAAATGGATACTTATGAACCTAGCTTATTTACAATGGCAAAACAATAGGCAAGAGATTCATTTATTTGCACTATGGTTTTTCATCCCATCTACTCTTGCGCTTTCTACTATTGCCACTTTGAGGATTTTCATGTTGCCCATTCATCTTTTCAATTGGTTCAGATGATTTTGGAATTGGAAACTGGACATTCCTTATCCTCATCACTACCATTACCGGTCCATTCATAGTAACCTTCACGCCTATGACTTGAAATAAGGTTAAATGCTTTTGAAGATTGACCACAATGCTATCACTCATTCCTTTCATATTATCTGCAACCTTTTGCTCATTTTCTTACTTAATGATGCCTTGTTCAAGTACTTCCACAACACCTACAAATTGACAAATTTAGCATAAGCATAAGCAAAAGAAAAGTCAAAGTTAATGTTCCTTTACTTTTCTAGAAAATTAGACATTTTTCTCAAAAGTGATGCAATTAAACAACAAATATCTTATGTTTGAATTATAGAAGAAACTACAAGCTCCATCTTATTTGGTTCAGTTTAATGAATATAAATACCATAAATAAGTCTAGTGAGTAAATATTTATATAGGAATTGAAGTTCAGAACCCAAGGTAGTTGAAAACTATTATTTATATAGTTATTTATCAAAATAAAACTATTAATATACGTGCTTCTTGATATATATATATATATATATATATATATATATATATATATATATATATGAAACATATTCATAATAAACATCAACATAAGTAACTACTACATCACAACGCATGATTGTATCCAATAGATTCTATCTATAAATGACTAGATACTACTACATCACAAAGAATACATCCATTTAAATATCATGTCTTGTTTTATAACTCAAGTAATTTCAATTTAGCTTTATCACATTAATGGGGTTGGTAAAATTGCCATTAACATAGATTTGGATGGTATACCGCACTTGAATCCTTTATCAATGTAGAAAACTTTCCAACTATAGGTAATATAGCATTCTATTGATCTTCTATGAGCACATCTTACACTACACTAGATGAATCCATCAAAATTCACCAAATAGTAATTTTTGTGACTCCTACTCAGTGCCTTTGATGCAAACTCTGCCATCACATACTGATAATATTATATATAGTTAGCTTATACAAAATGTAAAAAAAAAATTACAAAAAACAAAGGCTTTGGGAGATTGGAAAAGAAGATACCAATGATGAGCATTTCATAAGAAAACAAAAGCTTCTCAGTTGAGAAGTAAAATTAATCAGGATCTCACCCACAATTTAATGTGGTTTCAATAACGTTTAACCAAGAGTTACTATCAGGGTAGCTTATCTCAGTCCCTGATTAATCTAACAACCTAAAATAAAACAACTTTCCCTTTATGTATTTAACATGAACTATATGATCATCCTTCAATCCATAATTTAATCATTTTCAAAGTCCTGTTGCAGATGACTATTCTACCCCCATTCATTCCTTTCACTCCTAAAACTATGGAGTTGGTTCTTAGGGTATTTCAATTTAACTATACCTTTGACAAAATCCTTAGCCAAAAAAAGTTCAAAAACATATGACAAAGCCATGCTATCCTACATAGGAAAAATGATTACATTTAGTATTCCAACCATAATATTATCCAAATGACCTATTATGAAATTGTACATATTCATGAGAACTACTATGGTAATTTAAGAAAACTTGTGAAATGTTTTCAACCTGATTTTTTTAAATTTCAAATATTTTCTGTTAGAATGGAAGAGAATGCACCAATTGCAACACAATACGCATACCAAAATACAACCTTTAGATTTAAAGCAATACTCCATGACAATCCTAATTGATCAATGTTGATTGTTGGATCATGTGTAATGATTATTCGACCAATTTTTGTTGCTGTTCTTGGCCATTTGGTACTTCAATTACAGTGCACAAAGTGCCCCAAAGTTATCCCCATTGGTGTGTGCATAAAGGCCATCAACTAAGGCTTGCTTTCCCCACTTTTGCTCGCGAGATTTGGCTACATTGTTGTCTAACATTTGTGGTTCAAGCCTTTTGGTCTCGGGACTCTTTCAAAACATCAATTTGAAGACATTTGGTTGCCTATTGTGGCTTGTAATTGTTGTTTCCATCTAGCTTAGCTCTTTCTCTTCAATTTGGTCACTTATTTTGGCATTTTTGGAGCATCCTAAGTTACCTAATTTTCCTCCCAAAGTTCACTAAATTTTTGGTGTTCTCGGGATTGCTTCTTCTTTGTCATTCTTAGTGCACCAACTTTATTGCATTCTAAACTTGTGAGCTTGGCCTACTTAGGTGTCGTGGGGAACCACAAGGTGTTCAATCCCATCTCCTAAGTAGAACCTTTTGATACTATATAGTGAGCGTTTTAGTAGTAAGTGTGTTGAAAGTTCTAAGAGCTTTCTCACCTTACTTTAGGCCACATAACTTATATTCATGTTTTCTTGCAATACGTTTTAGAGGCTTAAGTTGTGAGACCAAAGTCTCTCATATTTTTTCCATTTAGGGGTCTGCATTTAGTGTGCTAGTTTTTCCTTTTTGAGTCTTGTTTGTGTGTTTTGTGCTTCGTGCCTCAAGTGATTCTATTTACTTAGCACTTAGACAATTGTGTGCTCTTTAAAACCTTTTGAAAGTGTATCTTGGCAAGGATTGACCTTGGTACTTAAGAAGTCTTAAAGACTTACCTCGCCTAACCTAGAGGTCCACTTATGATTGATTTCATCTTCCACACTTTGTTCAAGTTTCTATATTCTTTTAATCACCATGAGCAATACTTTCTTTAGAAATATCCCTCAACTTTTTTGAGCAACTTGTTTTTCAAAATTGTTTCCAAGATGACTATGTATCCCTATTCTACTTTGCATGATAATTTTTGGGATCGAAATAGTTTGCATTCTAAATATAGTGAGCATTACTTGCATCATAGGGCTATGCATGACATTCCCCACTTTGGTAGCAAAGTAGATCCAATGTCATACTTAGCTTGGGAGAAAAGGATTTAAAAATTGCTTGCATTCAATATTAGGAGTAGTACATATTGTATAATTGATTTGTGCACTTCTAGGTTTATAACACATGCATATGAGTGGTGGCATTCAAGACAGAATCTGGTTCACATTGGTAGAAAATATGCCATTCGAAATTGGAAGGATTTGAGGGCTTGCATGAGGCGACAATTTGTTCCAACTAATTTTAAGAGAACTCAAGCACTCAAACGTGAGTTGAGAAAACTTGTGGAGAGAGGTCTGGATTTCATTGACAATGAGCCACAGTTCTTTCGTCGTGTAGCTAAGTATAAAAAGCGACGTGACATACTCTTGTCAGAAAAAAGAGAAAGAGCATTCCAAAAACAAAGAGAGCAAGAGGAAAGAAAAAAAGTTGAAAAAGAAATGAGAGACAAAGAAGAACGAAAGGTATATGAGATGTTGAGAAAAGAGAAGGGGGAAAAAGAAAGAAAAGAGTATGAAGAAAAAGAGAGAGTAGGACAAGAGGAAGAATTAAAAAGAAAAGAGGAAGATATTAAGAGGAAAGAAGCAAAGGAACTATTTTCTAGGGCAGTAAAGATACAACATCCTTGCATAAACCTCAAGATCAAGATTCCAAAGGGACTGATTCCATCTCTACACTCTACCTTATCTTCCATTAATTCTTTTGTCTTGGTTCTCTGTAAAAATGTTTTTCCACCTTCATTCATTATTTCAAACTCCTCAAAAGATTTTTCAAAACCAAACTTTGACTTAGACTTACCTTTTAGGTTTCAATTAAGTGGGCCGAATCTCACATTTTTCCAAACTTAAAAGCTCATCTTCACACATTTTTTGTCAATATCTACTACATGGTCTTTATGATTTTACTGAAATTATGTTTGATGGTTGTTGCAAATATGTTTTTGATCCTGGTGGAACCCAACTTTAGTTACTGTGAGCCTTAAGCAACCCTCTTGATATGAGGTCAGATCCTCTTCAAGTGGGAGGGAATGATGTGATCCCAACAAGGCTTATAGCTTGAGCCAACGCATAGGCCTAAATCATGCTCAAGGTCCAATTCATGGCCCATATGCATCTCAATCCCAAAGCCCACCAAGAGGCCCAATAACAAGGGGCATGCTTAAAAAGATCCAAGGGCTAAGAGTGATTATGTGTATTTGCTTTCTTATAAAAGCCTAAATTTTAGGCTATTGTAATCACTCTTGAATTTTGCAATAGAAGCATAGTGTTGAGAGTACTCCACCCTATTGCATTTGAAAGTCTCCTTTGCTAGAGGATTGAATCATCTCCTCTAGCCACCCTCTGAATTCCGTGACGACTAGGTTCCTATTCACTCCCCAGAGCAAAAAACATTCATGCATAATTGCAAAACAATTAACTAATTAAGTTAACACACTAATGTTAATGGCATACGCAAGACTTAAACTCAAATCCTCTCAACATAACCAAGTACCCTCAACCACTTGAGCTAGTATTATTACTTGTCATGACTCCTTACATTTATATTAAATAATTATTTATTTAATTATTTAATTTTTCCCGAGTCTTGTTGTTGTTGTGCAAGAAAGGTAGAATGATTGGTTATAAGAAAATGCCATACCATTTGACATTACTTGGTGGTAATATGTTGATGATTACATGTTGTGGTTTTGGAAACATGTGATGGGTTGTTATCTTAGTTAAGGTTTGGTATATATTGTGATAATGTAAGGTGAGTTGGAAGTTGGCAATATAATGTGGTATGATATTTTTTCTGGTTAGTTCACCCTTGTTTTTATGTGTTGTTTGTGTTTGTGTGATGATCGTATAACATTTGTATTATACGAGAGCAAATGTTGATGTAGATGCTAGTGGAGAGATGCATAATTGTGAGGAGCTCATTGGAAAACTTTTGGGAAGTTTTTAATGAGAAGCATTTGGGAATGTTTTCATTTGAATAAGATGTAATAGTTTGACTATTTTAGATGTTTGATTTTTAAATAATTTGTATTAAGTTTTGTTTTGACAACTTAAATCGGTTTGATTTATTTAATAATGTTTTATTTTAGATAATAAAGTTTTATTCGGATGAAAATTTTGTCAAGTGTGTTTTAAAATAAAATGTTGTGAAGTTTTCTATTTTTGGCAAATTATAAATTACTCGTGGCATCTAAAAGGGGTGTTACAATCTTCTTAAGCATGTGTCTCCATCCTTGGTAGACGTCAAGACTACATCATAAACTATCTCTAAATTGTCGCAAGTGATGATATGGAAACCATCATGGTGTTGACAAATCTTTGTTGTCACTAGATTTCTTTTATATAAATAAAAATATTATTTTTAATTTTAGTATATTTAACATTCTCAAATTTATACACACTTATCAATAAAATTTTTACATTTAAAATATTTCTTGAAGACCGTCACTATATCGTGAGCTAATAAAACCTTGTCACTAAAACATTTTCAGTAAATGTATAAAGGTTCTTCTTACCAGGATCTTGAGTGTGGACCTTCGGACATATGACAAGTTCTAAATGGATTAAAGCATCCTAGCGTATGCCCCTAATGACTGGAGTCAAATACCTCGTTATTGAAGAGGAGAAGATCCACATGCAAAAGACTCTTTGACACTTAAGTCCGTAAGAAATACTCTATGTATTTATAGGGTTTCTGGGCACTTTGATGTTTGTTGTAAAAACAAATAATATCAAGAGAATGTCAAATAATATCAACAAATATAATAACTTATCGAATATATGATAATTAGCGGAATAATAACAATAATGTGATACCTTACTTTATATACCAAATTTTCTGTAAATATATGGTATTAAGAAATATCATGATGTAATTAAATTACTAAGATTTAGTCTCATATATGGTTAACATATGAATATTTACACCAACAAATATATCTCATAATATCTTTCAAACATTTTAAGTCAATAAAACTGAATGAACTTTATTGGGTCACATCATTTAATGTATTTTTGAATCAAATCAGATATATACATAAGTCATTTATCATTTCATTATAATATTTTTTTATATTAATTTTTAACCTCATATTATCTTTAACACCTTGACGTAAACAAGATAATACCAATCATATCTTTAGATAATAAAAAATGTCCAAATAATTAAAAAATTAAATTAATTAGAATTCAATTAAAAAAACAAGATAATACCAATCATATCTTTAGATAATAAAACAAAATGTCCAAATAATTAAAAAATTAAATTAATTGGAATTCAATTAAAAATTATAACACTTTTATGTAATCAATATACTAAAAAATTATAATTAAAAATACTTAAATTTAGTAAGAACTTAAGCTTAATTAAAAATTAAAAATTATTAGAAGAAAACTAAAATCTCACAAAAGAATAAAATTGAAATGTTATAACGAGAAAAACACATTTAAACCCAATTTTCCAATGTATAACATATATTATAGTGAGGGAAGGGAGAGATTATTAAGAATAATAAGTATGAATCAAAAATTTCAAATTAGATACAATAGATAAAATTAAACACTATAAAAATATAAAAATAAAGACTCATAATATTATTATTTTAAAATTTTGAAGTAAAAATTATATTATATATATATATATATATATATATATATATATATATATATATATAATCACAATTTCTTACATAACCCATATAGGAATATAACTCAACTGAGTGAGCGTGGAAATGGCGACGAGGAGCAATGCAGAGGTTGAGGGTGATGGCGGGAAGAGTAACAACATCGTATGGAACGAAGCTTTGCAGAGGTTCGAGACAGAGGACAAGCAGGCGTTTTTGGAGTACGTGTTGAGAGAGAAGGGGAAGGTCATGGATTTGGTTCACACCTTTGTGCCCCCTTCCAAGAGAGGTCTTGGCTTGGCCTCCCACCTATGCGTCGCTGCCTTTCACCATGCCCAATCGCACTCCTTCACCGTCATCCCCACCTGTTCCTATGTCTCTGTAAGGACCTAACTTTACGGTTAGATTATATTATACCCTTTTGCTTCTTCTTTCTTTTTGTTTCCTCTGTATGCTTGTTTTCATAAGTTCATTGATATGGCATGAAAGCGTTTTAAGGGTTTATCTGTAGATTGAATCTCAATCTTTAGTGAGCCCTTTTGGTAAAACTAAGAGGTATCTGGATGATCTTGTTTCGCATTCAAATACTCCTCCTATTGGATTAGTTCATTTTGGAGTAATGTGATACCTCCAATTACATTTCATTCCCAAGTCGGAAATAAAAAATCAGCCCTTGGTTAAAGGACAAAGTGTGAAACCACATGTATCAACAAAAATTGATAACCAGGGTAAGCTTTGACACAAGGTAAGGTTGTGGCTTGTTGATGGGTTGGTCATGGGTTTGAATTCAGAATCAGTCTCTTTGCTTAAGAAAGGGGAAGGTAGGTTGCGTACTAGTACCTTCTTCTTTGCATCTACAAATTGAGGAGTCTTTGATACGGGGATATGTTAGTTTATAAATTGAGGAGTTTTCTTTACATTTGCTAGCCCTTCACTTTAGTATGTGATCTTGTTCTGCATAGGCAATTCTTGTCTACTTGGCCTCCAAGCACTTTGCTTTGTAACAAAGTTTTAAAATGGTCCGTGACTATGATTTTGGGGCACAATTTGGGAGTTAAGCATCATAAACTCAAGTTTAGATCCAATATAAAGACCTACAGTACTACTGAATTTGGTTGTTTTGAAGTATTCATATCAGAAGCTACACCTATGGATAATTTATAACGCCTGAAAGTTGGTTAGCTGGTAATTACAGAACTGCAAGACAAAGTATAGCTTGCCACGGATTAAACGCATGTCCATAAATTTGATGGAAATCTTTGTTTGTATTGTGTTGTCTTATACAATCTTTGTTTGGGTAAGACTATGACAAAGTCTTACCCAAAGGACAATACAAAACAGGATTATTAACTTTACACCTATAAGCAATAGTCTGAGCTTCGCAGCACTTTTTTGAAGTACTTTTTCTTATCGTTGTTTATATGTATTTTAAACGTATCCGTGTCAAATACGTTCTAGACAAAGATATGCAGGCCTGATCCGCGTATCGGTTACTCTATCCGAGAATTTAAGGTTAATACTACTATACTTAGTCTGAAATAGAAGCTTGATAACCCTTATAACCTAAAGTACTAGGATATGTAACTCACTTGGCTTAACTATTAAGTATAGTCGAGTCTAATGTCTGATTCTACAGCTTTTGTAGTGAGTCATGTGACACAGTATTTTTGCTGAACATTGGTTTAGTAAAATATGATCGTCTTAGGTTGTCTTGTAGTACATGTATTTGTTCTTGGTGGGATGTCTTGCAAAAGCCATCTTCACCTAGGAATAGAAACTCATCTGAAGGTTGCGTTTGGTGAAGACTATCTTGGCATCGACTGATGAAAGTCGTCTTGTCTCAGGTCTATCGACTGATGAAGGTTTAGGGTTGTTTTGATTACCCAATTGTGTCTACTGTACTCAGAGAGTAACAATTGAATTGTAATATCTGTTAAGTTCATTTTGTAAAATGAGCGGAGAACTTCTATTGAGTGATACACAATGTGATTCATGGAGAGTTATTTATTACTGTATTGTATACATAGGAACTTGGTACAAAGCATGATGTTGGTTGTTATTTTGTGAGTTGTTGTAAGTGAGCAAACATTCTCTATGTTATGTGAGTAACGATTAAGTTGTAATTTCTGTTAAGGTCTTTTCGTAGAATTGAACTACATTACACTTTTATATTTTGATTCTTTTTCCTTCTTACTCCTTTAGTTTTGTTTGTTCTCATTCTTTGCAATATTTGTGTGATGGACGTTTCTATGTATTCCGATGAAGTTGTCGGGTAAAATTTTGACAACAATTTTTATTATCATTCCTTCGATGAATCAATCTTGTTTTCAGTGATTACTTTCAGGTAATATCTAAAATATAGCAGGTAATGAGCTTGAAAAATATAATTATATTTCTTATCATACCTATTTTCGAAAATTGTGAGTTTTACCTTTGTGTTTGCAAGAGCACCGTTGACTCATAATACAGTTCTTAAAATGTGGCAGATCCAGTTTTCCATTCTGGTAACAAAACCCTTTTGCACTTAGCACATGTCCATCTTCTTTGTGCTTTGGTAAACTTATTATGGATCTTCCAAAAAAAGGGATTTTGATAACGAATTATCCTATTATCATAAAAAATATAATTGAATATTTTTATTGTTTTAGATGCTGAGTCAGGTCTAATGTGTATTTGTCATTAGTTATTCTGAATTAAAAACTTGATATTGAGTTTTCTGAATTAATGTGTGATAAAGGTATTTTATATCTTGGGTGTTAGCTCACCATTGTACCTATTGTGTCGTGAATATGCTTTGAGGTTAGAAATATGAGTGAGTTGAAAGTTAATAAACAAGATAAATAATATATAAGAAAAAGAATGTAAAAGTTAATTGTGTTCGAAATTCGAATTTTGAACATGAATGTAGTTTATGTTCACGTTTCGGTCTTTTAACAATTTCTACTGTTTTGCAGGACACATTTCTTCCTCGGAACCCATATTGGAATTCTATTGTGTACTCAAAAGGAGGCAAATCTAGTATCTGAAACTGCTAAGCTCCTAGGCCAGGTTCTTCTGAGGAACCGTTTGTATGATAATTGTTATCTGCTAAACTATTCTTAATTGGCTCTGTCGTTAAACAATAGCAACACTGTTTTATGCTTGTATTGAATAACCTCCGTTTTGTAAAAATAAAATAAAATTTGGGACTAGAAATTCTATATGCAAATTACTACCCTTTTCTTTTATTCTTATTATAATTACATCCATTTTAATTAACACAACTGGCAGATTACATTGTCACACAAAGTAATTTTGTATTAAGTGATGTTAATTATTTCATTATTATCATACCAAAAAGCTAGCTAAAATTATTGTAGAAAAAATAAAAAGAATAATTCCAACAAACACTTCAGAATTAATTATCAATAATTACCGTATAAGAAAAATATTCTTCAAAACTAATTTATATTCAAATATACTTTAGTTTACAAAGATAACACAATTTAAGTTCTTAAGAGAAATAAATATGGAGTACCTCATCATTATTGTTCCACATTCTTAATTTTGAACCATCTTCTTATGTCTTACGTTTTCCATCCTATCCGTTCTTATGTTCTCGAGGCATACAAAGCTGTTATCAAGCTCAAGGCTTTTGCTTCCTACACCACCATGATTTCTTCGTGCACCCCTCAAACTTTCGAAACGACTATTTTACCTTCCATAAAAGTAGTTGCTGGATTACATATTCCAGAAGCTTTCTTTAATAAGTTTTCTGAAATTTCAGAGCAAAATTTTCCGAAAATAATTTTTAAAACGTATGAAATGTGTTCCAAAATAATTTTTTCGGAATGGGATTTCCGAAAAATTTCCCAAAACTCGATATTTTTCGAAATGAGTTTTCCAAAATATCCAATATATGAAATGTATTATGGGAAGACCTTTTAGAAACACATGAAATATGATAATTGATATTATCATGTTTTATTATTTTATTATTTTATTGTTATCCTTTTAGATATTTTATATTTTATTTAATAAAATTGGAAAAGATAAAAGTATTTGGTTTACATATTTAATATTTTGTAGATAAGTGGAAATATCAAGGAAATTAAGAAAAAAATATTAACTGAATTAGATATTGATAAAGTTGGTTATTCCAATACAAGATCAAGTATTAAGTTGTAGGCTCGGTCCAATTCGAGCCATTTGCCCGGCGAAGGTCCTCTCGTCTAGCAAAGGTCCTCTCGTCCAACGAATTGTGTATAACTTGCCTAGCGAGTGAAGTCGCCCAACTAGCTCTAAGTTTCAAAAAATTTATAAATAAGGGGCTTGATAGATGTTAGAATAAACAATCCTTTTAAGAATGGGAACCTCCCCTTTTAGAGAGAGAGGGAAAAATAATTCTTTTAGGGAGTAGGACACTTGACCTTAAAGGAGAGAAGGTAGATGCGCATTCTGAAGGGTAAGAGCATTCATCTTTATTGTTATTCTAGTATTTAGAATGTTCAGGAGTAGCTAGCCCCGTTATTCACAGGGGTTGCATGTAATGTATTCTTAACTCTTTGTGTGAATTTTACTATTTAATATAATTCTTTTTCATCACTCTTGTGTCTTATTCTTGTTTTAACTACATATTCTAGATTGATTCCATATGTGGGAGTACATGGTGATTGAAATATAGTTTGAGAAACTTGATTAGTATAGAACAACTAATAGATTTCATATGCTAGACATAGATGTGGAACATTTAGTCATTCATAACATTAGAATCTTGATCATTAATGTGAACTTATAATAAAAATTGTTAGACATTTTATTATTAAAGTTTACACTTGTTAGTAAGACATTGTGACTTGTTACAAAATGTGTGAATGTTATATAAGGAATTAGAAGTATATTATTTGGTGTTCTTGCTTTGAATTGAATCATGAAATCCAATCTCAATGAAGCCTTTATCATATATTCTTGCACAATATATGTTTGATAAAAATACAAAAAAAGTTTTGTTTTTGTTTTTGTGAAGTTTGTTGTCTAATTGAATTATGATTACAAGAGTTGTTAACCGATGCACAAGTCTCTTGGGAAACGATACTTGGACTTTCTACTTTATTACTTGTGTGATTTAGTACATTTGTTAATCCCGTAACAAAATACGATATGGAAAGAAACTTTCTAGAACATTTTTTTTTTGCTGTTTCTTTCTTCGTAGTAGTAGTGCAAAAATAACAGTGGGGAAAGTACAGACAATGGTGATGTGGTGTGGTTGATGAACACATTTATCCATATTAGTTCATGCAAAAAATTAGTTTTCTCTCTAATGTAAAGGAAAAAATAAGGTGTCAATCCAAAAGATGCAATATCATGGATGAATAAACTTGTGCAAACTTATTTTTGATGGGGAAATATGAATTAAAACTTAAAACTACTTTAAAACTACACTAAGATACAACTATATGATGAATGAATGTTAAACATAAGCTTATATGCAGAACTGATTAATGAAAGTGTGAAATTTCGTGGTTTAACATACTAAAATGAATGTGAAGGATTGGAAGCAATGTATGAACATTTACTATGCATGTTTGAATGGTATGAAATTTATTCTAAAATTTTGAATGACGTAAAACAATGTATAAATGTGAAAACAGAAAGTGTTTGTTAAAATGTCTGACAAAACATAATCCACACAAAGTGTTTGATGGAATGTCAAGGTCAACTGCACATGATGAATAAGCATACAAAAGTTATGAACGTATTCTAAATGCTAACACTACCCTAAAAATACATTTGAAATAGTAAAAGGAACTTGAAATCACAAGCGAAAACCCAAGAAAATGCAACAACGTTTTTTAACACCAATGTGAATGATCAAATTTTTATATAAAACTAAGTGGAATGGTAAACTATACATGCAAGCAAGTGTATGATGATCCTAATTGATTAATGGATCGAAGAATTTAACAAAATAAAAGGCACAATTAAAGATCCTAATTCTAACCTAGCCAAGAAACCAAAATAACAAAATTAACTAATAAAACTGTCAATTGATAATTAAGAATTAAAATTGAAATTTAACTCTTGGAGCACATTTGTAATCATGGAAGAAAGCCAAGAATCATGAAATTAAAGTAAAACAACTTAGAAATCTAAAATTCACACGTTAAAGCAAGCATCAACGTAAACTATTGTCAAAGTGTTTGGTTTAAAACCGAAATTCAGAAATTAAGTCAAACATGGTTGATTCTTGTTCTCACTGTCCCACTATAATTTCTTAATTGGATTCTGAAGTCAGAATAATTTGGTTTGTTCTTTTGATTTATTTTCATCTATGTCTTTTGACTTTTAATCTAGTAAAAGTAATGATTTTTACATTCTAGCAAGTTAGCACAGTGTTAAATCTACATAACATAACAATCGAGTTCAAGAGTTTTTGCATTTTAATTTAGAAGTTACTTTGGTTAATTTTAGAAACTTTCATATGATTGAATGAGTTTTTGCTAATAATTGAGAAATTACTTTGATTAAAGGTGAAAACTCTGATTATAATTAATCAAGAAGTTACTTTGGTTAATTAGTTTTTTACTAGATACAAGAGATAAAAGAATAGACATGATTAGGCATGGTAATATTTCATTGAGAAGTTACTTTGGTTAAATTTACTATGATTAATCTATAAAGTTCTTACTTTTGATTGAGAAATTACTTTGGTTAAAAGTGAGGACGCCAACAAATTAATTGAGAAGTTACATTGATTAATTTGAAATCTTAGACAAGAAATCAATAACAATAATCTTTAGAAAACCAATGATGAATCCTATTTTGAAAAAGTAGTGAAATCAACTTGTTTTCTTTATTATTGTTTTTATCTCTTTTTATCTTTTCAATTATATTTCTTTCTTTCTTTCATTTATTATTTTGTTTATCTTAATCCTCTCATATTTTTATTATTTCATTTAACTAACTCTTTTATATAGTTTTTATAAGAACTAATTTGTTAGAGATCAATTTCGTGTTCGTTGAGAAACGACTTAGGGTTCACTTTACCCTTTCTATTTTTGTTGACTACTTTCTTAACAATACTGAAGTTCTTGTAGATAAGAAGTATTAATTTGATTGTGTCAACGACAACGTTATCAGAAAAATTATAAAGTGATTGATGTTTTAATAAGAACTCTTGTTGGTATAGTGGTCACGGGGTCCTAAATTGCGAGACACATGAAATAATTATTTGAGTGATCTTAGTTATTATTTTATTTATTTTAATTATTTTATTTAATTATATTATGTGGAAGATATGTGTTTCTAAATATGTGGTGTGCATATTATCATGAGAAAGCATGTGGTTTAATGGTTTGTGGTATGTGTTGGTATGAGAGAGAATATGGGTTAGAACCCTAATGGACCTAGATTGGGTGGCCTTTGTTAATTTTTTTCCTCCCTCTCCTATTTTTAGTTAATTGGGTAACTTGCTCTCCCTATTTTTCTTCTTGAAAGCAACTATAGTTGTTGTGATGTTGTTTTTATTCTCGTCACTGCCACAAATTTTAGAAGAAAAAAAAACAGCAAAAATATGGTTTTTTTTATTATTCTTAGATTCTCTCTTAATGTTTAGTAGATACCTTTGGTTTAGGGTTTTTTTTATGTGCTTAGAAGGGAGGAGAGAAAAAAACGGATGGAAAAGGGAGAGAAAATAACATTGGAGGTTGAGGCTTCGAGAAACACGTAGGTTGAAGGCCGCTAACCAGGTAGGGGAAGTTATACCATTGTGTGTTTTTGCTGGATGCGTGTGTTTGCGTATGATATTTTTTCTTAGCAGCTAGGGGTGATCATGGATTGGATTTTTAATGATTCAATCCATATCCATTTCAGATCTAAACAATAAGATTAGATTTTCAATCCAAATCCATTTTTTCATCAGAACTAGTTTGGACTTTTTAAAAATCCAGATCCAAATATTTGGATCTGAATCCATTTTTTATAAAAGAAATTTAAATTGAATTTTCTCAAACATATGTCTGAAGGCCCGACACGATCGAATTTGGCAGAATTATGGACGTGGTCAACTCAACCGAATTTGAACATGGGACCGACTCAGGTGACTTTTGGTTGTTGTCGACTCACCCGAATTTTGGTCGAGGAGGACTTGGTTGCATTCGGCCGAATTTTGGCTAGGGTCATCTCCATCAAATCGAACGAATTTCGGTCGTGGCAAACTCAGTCGAATATTTTCAAATTTTGGTCAAGCCTTACACGATAAAATTTGGCTGCATATGACCGAATTTTGGCCAGGGACGACATGACCAAATACAACCAAATTTAGGCTAGGGTTGACTCGGTAAAATTTCGATTGGGATCGACTTGATTGGATTTGGCCAAAGTTCAACCGGGATTGACTTAGCCTAATACGACCAAATTTTGGCCAGAACCGCCACTACCAAATATGGCCGATAATTGCTATTTTTAGGCTAGTGTCGACTTGGCCAAATTTTGGCCAGGGACAACTCGACTAAATTTCGATCGAGGCTAACACGACTAAATACAACCAAATTTTGGTCGTAGCCAACTTGGTCAAATATGACAAAATTTTGTTTGGGGTGACTCAGCAGAATATGACCAAATTTGAGCTAGGGTTGACTTGACCAAATTTTGATTGGGATGACTCGACTGAATTCAACTAAATTTCGACCAGTGCCGGGTTGGCTAAATACTGCCAAATTTTGACCGCGATCGGCTCGGTTGAAAGGGTTAAATTTCGCCTGGGACCAACTAAGCCCATATACTACCAAATTTCTGTCAAGGTCGACTCGACTAAATTTGACCGAATTTCAGCCGAAGGTGACTAGGCTGAATACGACCAAATTTTGGTCGCGGTCGACTTAGCCCAATGCGATCAAATTTGGGTTGGGGTCGACATGGCCGAATATAGCCAAATTTGGTCTAGGCGGATTGGGCCATATTTTGGCCAGGGTTGACCCTACTAAGTTTAGCTAAGTACGCCAAATTTTGTACAAGGTCGACTTTGAGTTAAGGCATTTCAGTGCTACCAGAGGGTTTTGGGATTTGTGGTTTTGTAGAACACCCCTAGGTGTCTGGGTTTTTGTTTTTGTTAGTTTTCATTCCAGGTCCATGCTTGAGATATTAGCTCTCCCTTTTAACGTTCTAGGACACTGGTACCCTTTAAGTGGATTGTCGCACTTTGACCCGTTTCGTGGGCAACCATACGTAGGTTTCCCTGGCATTACATTTGGATCTCTTTTGTGGAAGAAAGAGTCATGCAAACAAAACCTTTTCTTTTGTAGAAGACTCATTGTGTGTGCAGAATCTCCTTTAGTGAGGCCACTACAAGAAATCAGCTTATTATCTACGCCAATTTTTCATAGGTAATGTTCTCTTTTCGTAGGCAATGCATTGTTATCTACGAATTACCTATGAAGAAAATTTCGTAGGTATTGAGTTGGTAGGTAACTTAATATACGAAATTATGCTTCGTCAATAAAGTACCTACGGATATTATCTACGAAAGGAAGATGTAGATAATTATCTACGAATAACCTATGAATATGATTATCTACGAAAATAGTTGTGGATAATTTACAACTAGAGTTATCTACGAAAGATTTCGTAGATAACTTACCTACGAAGATTTTCGTAGATAAATTACATACGAAAATTTGCGTACGTAACTTAAATATAAAAAAATAAAAAATGATTTTAGAATTCGTGAAATATTATATAGAAATCAATACAATAATTAACAAACTGTGGTGCTTACCTATTATTATATAGAGCATTTGTGTATCATTCTATAGGTCCTATGATCGAACCCTGTTGGCACTTTTTTGTTTACACTATAATTAAATATCCATAATTTAAAACAATAAACCAATTTACAGCTAACTCTTGGGAACCCATTGGCCATTTTTTATTTGCACTATAATTGAATATCCACAGTTTGAAAAAAAAAACTAATAAAAGTATAAACAATAACAACTAACTCTCTCACCTAATAAAAGTATAAACATCAATCATGTAACATAATTAAAAAACAAAAATAAAAGAACATAACATTAAACTCAAATAAAACGAGTATATACATTCAAAATTTACAAAAGAAAGTTATTGATAAAACCTTCTTCACCATCCATTACATGAAGAACACGTTCCATCACTTGGCCAAGCTTTTGAAAGCTCAAATGATTAACATAGTATGACCAAAATGCTTTGAGGTTAGTTATAATCGTGGGAAATATAAAGAGAACAATTCTTAGACAGAAACAATATTGATAATGGTAAGTAAGGTTCCCTTCTTGAAATCTCTCCAAGGGAGAAGCCCTTTACGGTTGAATGTTCATCACTCATCAAGTTGCTTAGTTCACCAACAACAACCTTGTCCCTAGCTGCTAATCCTAGCATCAGACATGGTAAGTTTTATTATCATTTATCACTCATCAAAGTTTGGAACTAAATGCAAATGGCTATACTTTAAAACATTCTTACACTTTTTTACTGATAAATTTGACCTGGAAAATATAACGACAATCAAATTTATACAATACTTATATAGAACTGTATATAGATCATAACTTCGAGATAATTACAAAAGATGATAATAACAAGTTAATTTCATGTAGAAAATATTTGCTAAAGACCATAGTAGTATAGAATGGTTCAATCAAATTAAATGTGAATGGAACATGTTATAATGGTTCAGATTTGATAGTTAAACATAAATGACTTATGCTAATCAACAATATCTGGAATAACAACCTCTATAGATATTATTCTATTTAGACTTTAACCCCACCTACTACAAAAGTTGGATTTCAAAATACTTTCTCTATCATTTTTTTTTCAGAAAATTAACAAAATACAAAATATATAGGAAGTGAAAACACCACACAGAGAAAACTATGTAACATGTTAATTATATGCTTCTGAATTAATTTGATAAAGATAGTAAGTATTATATAATTCTTTGTATCTCAAATTTGCTAGGAATAGTTCTATAATGTTTTAATTTTTGTTAAATGTTTCCCTTTATCTTATATAAAAATATAATATCTCACAGTTTTTTCTATTGATGACCTGCTTACTAGAGTTTTCATTAAGTCTCCCAACCTAAACCATATTCTATTATCAAAACATAATTGCGACACATATGATCACAGATTCATGCATAAAAGTAATTGAGAAAATTAAAGTTTCAACAAATTTTAGTGGTCCCGAAACAAACTCTAAAACAGAGCAACCAATTTTTGTCACAATTGAATAAGAACAAATTATTATAAGAATAACCACTATGAGGAACTAAATAGGAAGACTCATTAAAAATATACTGGTAATATCCACATAGCACTTTGTCTATGTGCTGAAGAATAGAGCTTTGATCATTGGGATCAATATCCAACTCATCTTTTAGTGTTACGTGTATTAAAAAGATTAGAATGAATATTGAAGAACTATTATTATGTGAGAAACAATGGGGCTGTAATCCCACAAAAAAAAATCTTTTATATTTAAAATACTAATGAACATTCAAAGGCTAGTAAAATTAATCAGCCTTGGTACGAGTTACAGTGTTATTCATATATCATCATAAACATAAATTTTATCAAGTTCTATATAAAAAGCAAGATAGGAATATTGATCAAAACAACCTTGAAGCAAATGATATTATACTTACATTTGAATCTGTTGTGAAGTTAAAATATTGAAACAAGATTGCCACCAACTCCTCCCCAAGATCTTCCTCCGAAAGTGCGTCAATGTCGAACTCCTTCCTCCATTAGATATTGCTTTGAACCATCACAAGAGCATGCACGCGCTCAATACTTTTAAAAGAACGACGACAATCCTCTAGTTCTTCAAGAGAGCGACACCCTAGAAGAACACTTTGCCTTCCTCCTTTTACTCCAACTCCTTCCTTCTCCAGATCTTTCATGCCCTTTCATTCCGAATCAAAACCCCTATTTCTCTCATTCAATATAGAATAGAGAATAATATAGGCTTAGGACAAAAGAGAATAGCGAAAACAGTTTAGGATTTCTCAAGAATGGAATGAATGGACTTGCTATACACGACGGCTAATGGAGGAGGAAGGCCTCGGGAACAAAGACTCTGGCGGTGGCAAAGAGAAATGTCGTGACGTCGTAGTGGTTAGCGTCTTCGAACATGACCTTTTGAAAGGAGGAGGTTTTGTCCCAGTAACCGGAGCCACAAAACGAATATTTTTTATCATTGGTGGAAGCGGTGCATGGCCTGGACGAAGTCGCCGGAAGATGAGGAGGCATGGAGAGGGTTTGGTAGTTGGAGAAGAAAAATAGATAAGATAGGTTGCTCTTAAGTTAAATCGACAAACGAATTCTTATGTATGAATATTTTTTGTATATAAGTTTTCTTAAAATATTTTTTATATATATTTATATGTGATATTTATTTTTTACGTTAAATTTTGTTAGGTAATTTTGTATGAAAATTTCTACCAAAAAATTGTTATGTTTATCTATGAAATTTTCGTATATAACTTCTTTATTTTTTTTACCTACGAACATTAATGTTATCTATGAAATTTTTTTCGTAGATAAAACAAAGTTATCTATGAAAAAAATTTCGTAAATTATTTTTCCTTGATAATAGACAATTTTCTTGTAATGGGTCCGAGGTGGGAACTTTCTACCAATTTTCACATTGATGCAACTTTTGGTGTGTTTGTGTCTCTTTTGCTTTTTATCACATATTTAGGTATTGGAAAATTATATATCGACATCCACTTTTTGACAACTTCTCTCACAACCTTACGTGGCTCTGACACTGCATTTTATTTTTAATTTTTATATTTGACAAGGTAGACAAAGGGGGTTTGAAAGAAATATTTCTTTGAAAGAAAGTAGGAGGTAGAAAGGCAAAACGCGAGCGTCATCTTTTTCAACCAGTCTTTGTCATCCTCAATCACATTTCTTCGTCTTCAACCTCGTGTTGTTCTAAAACCCGTATTCTTCTTCACATCCCTTCTTCTTCAAAATCATTTAGTCGTTGCAAGTGTGTGAGTTATCCCACGAAAGCTTCGATACGACCACCTCTGTATCCATTGGTGCGAAAAGGAGGGATTTTTGTGGTGTTTGTAGTGACGTGGTCTTTGTAGTGTCGTGAGTTGGTGGTTGTCGTCTTTGTGGTGGAATTTAATCGGATCACTTGTTTGAAAGGGGAAAAGTGTGTGGTGGCAAGATATAATTTTTTTTTTTGCATATTAGTTGTGATTTTATTTTTTGTAAAAAGCAAAGAAAAAGATGGGTTTTTGTTTGAAATTGGGGTTGGGGTTAAGTTTCAATCTTCTTATTTTGTTTAGGATTTTGTTTATATCATCTTATTTTGTTTGTTTTTTTGCCCTTTTTGTGGATTCTTCTTATATCACATTGAGTGTAGAAAACATCTTTTTTGACTGCATTGTGTTTTTGGTTGTACGAACTGTGTATACTTGACTTCATTACTTTTCCTTGAAATGACTGGTAAACGGAAACAGAATGCATCAGTGCAAAAGTTAGAGAAGTCAGTCAGTGAAAGATTTGTATTGTTAGCTTTCATATTCCTTTATTTAATCCATTGTTAGTATTATGTGCTTACTTAAGAGTTAATAACTATGAAGCCATGGTCTATGATTTGCACATTACATATCCATATTCATTGTAGTTAAGCAGGGATGATTTTTAGTTGTTGGTTTATTGAGTAAACTCTAAACCCATAAATGTGCTTACTTATGACTTAACAAATGCTAACCCATAGTTTATGATTTGCACATTCGATATCCATGTTAATTATAGTTGAGCAGAGATGATTTTCAGTTGTTGGCTTGTGTAGTAAACTGTAAACCCAATTATGTGCTTACTAATGACTTCATAATTGTCACCCATGGTATATGATTTCCACATTAGATATTCATGTTAATTATAGTTGAGTAGGGATATTTTCAATTGTTGGATTATGTAGTAAACTATAAACCTAATTATGTGCCTACTTATGATTTAATAACTATCAACCCATAGTTTATGATTTTCTCATTAGATATTCATGTTAATTATAGTTGCGCAGGAATGCCTTTGAGTTGTTGGCTTGTGCAGTAAACTATAAAGTTAATTATATGCTTACTTATGAGTTAATAACTGCATATCCATAGTCTATGATTTGCACATTAGATATCCATGTTAATTATAGTTGAACATGGATGACTTGCAATGGTTGACTTATTTAGTAAAGTGCAATCCCAAATAAGTGTTTTCTAATTACTTAATAACTACAAACCTATGTTCTATGATTTGCATATTAGATATTCATGTTAATTATAATTGAGTAGTGATGATTTTTTAGTTGTTGGTTTGTGTAAAATATTGTAACCTAATTATGTGCTTATTGATGACTTAATAACTGCCAACCCATGTTATATGTATTTCACAATGATAACAACTAATACCAAAATATATGTTCTAACATTTTGTTGTTATTTGGAGGTTGTTTTAGATTGTGACCTAATGAACGACGAAATAAACAATCTCATTCTTTAACGAAGATACCAAGGAAAAAAATGGTGACAAGCCCCCGTGTAGTTAAAACTGAAAAGAAAATTGAATTGATGGAAAATTTACAACTTAATGAACTTTGTATTTACAATTTTATATTTTCAATTGAGTAGCAGGTGGTACTTGGTGTTACAATTTTATGTGTTTTTGACCATGTTGTACATGCAAGGCAAAAACTTCATTTTGTGAACTTTGTTAACCAAGTAACATATTATGTTTTAAAATCACGTGTTATTGCAATTGAGGTATCTGCATAACATTTGTCGTGAATTATTTTCATTTAGGAAATTATGATACAACTATGAAAATGTAGATAAACAGATAAATACAAACCCACTACATATTAACTATAAACCCCTTCTATAGTTTTTTTAAAATATTTTAAATCTAGTATATGATTATATGAATGTGCAAAACGCATAATACAAGTTAGCACTTATTTGCACTAAAGTTAGCAAGTAGTGTTGATAATGGATTAGTAAAATATTTGCATCATTTCAAGTAAAATACAACAACAATGAAGTTAATGGCAGTTCAAATACTAAAATAATTATGTTGTATCCTGTATTCATGAACCCAATATGTCCACATGCTCCCTGACCAAGTTTACTTAAGCTGGACTACTCATGTTCAAATCGTATAACCATGGTTTGCACTTATTAACTCTTTAGTAAGCACATAGTTAGGGGAATGAATTAATTCAATCATTTGTCTTCATTTAATTTAAGATGGTCATAAATTAAGGTAATTTCACTAATACTTAAAAAGATTACAATCAATACTTACTCAGGTTTGCTAAGAGGTTTCATGGATGTGCAAAACACATAACACGGGTTAACACTTATTTGCACGAAATTTAACAAGTAGTGTTGAGAGAAGATTAGTAAAATATTTGCATCATTTCAAGTCAAATACAACAACAATGAAGTTAATGGTAGTTTAAATACTAAAATAATTATGTTGTATCCTGTACTCGTGAACCCAATATGTCCACATACTCCTTGACCAAGTTTTCTTGAGTTGGACTACTCATGTTCAAATCGTATAACCATGGTTTGCACTTATTAACTCTTCAGTAAGCACATAGTTAGGGGAATGAATTCATTCAATCATTCCTCTTCAATTAATTAAAGATGGTCATAAATGAAGGTAATTTCATCAATACTTAAAAATATTATAATCAACACTTACTCAGGTTTGCTAAGAGGTTTCATGAATGTTCAAAACACATAACATGAGTTAGCACTTATTTGCAATAAAATTAGCAAATACCGTTGATAGTGAATTAGTAAAATATTTGCGTCATTTAATTTTGAATACAACAACAATGAAGTTAATGGTAGTTCAAATACTACAAAAATTATGTTGTATCTTGTACTCATGAGACCAACATGTCCACATGCTCCCTGGCTAAGTTTTCTTAACGTGAACTATTATTGTTCAATTCATATAAATAGGGTTTGCACTTGTTAACTCTTTAGTAAGCACATATTTAGGCGAATGGAATGATTTAGTCCTTTGACTTTCATTTAAATTAAGATGCTCATAAATGAAGCTAATTTCTTCAATACTTAAAAAGATTATAATCAACACTTACTCAAGTTTGGTAAGAGGTTTCATGATTGTGCAAATAATAGTTACTTGTATTTCAGTTAGAAACTACTACTGACAGTGAATTTCTAAACTATTTCCTGTCATTACAATTGAAGTACTAAAATAATGAATTTAGTATCACTTTAAATAAAAGGAAAATCAAGGTGTACACTGTACTCACGAACCCAACATGTGAAACTACTCACTAATGTGGTTTGGGATGAGGGATCATCAAAGTGCAAAATGTATAACACATGTTAACACTTATTTGTATTGTCCTTAACACCTTCTGCTGACAATGGATTACTAAAGTATCACTTCTAAATTATATTAAGCAGTTGTTATTGTTGACAATGAATTACTAAAGTATTAGTTCATAAAAAAATAACATTTAATCCATAATTAAAAAATGTTACACAATAATAACAATGTATGATAGTCTTCACACATGAAAATAAATACAAACTTGTTGACAACTAAATACAAATTACTACAAAATTCACTAATGACAAATTATCTAATTTTGTCGCTTCTGCTACCAACGAACAATACTGATAAATAAATAAAAAATCCGCACAAATGAAGTAACAATGAGAAACCTCGTTGCAAATAGAGAAAAAATTAAAAATTATGTTTAGGTTTAGGGATTTCAAACCTTACGACAAATAGGAACACACACAGAGTTTAAAAATGTTTCAAAAACATAGGTTTGAACAACATAACAACTTTCAACAACAGGGGGGTTTGAAAAAGAACAATGGTTTCAACAAATGGGGTTTCAAGAAAATGGGTTTCAAGAAAATGGGTTTCAAGAAGAGAAATTAAAGAAGAACAATGGTTTCAACAAATGGGGTTTCAAAAAAATGGATTTCAAAAAGAGAAATTGAAGAAGAAAATTTTCATGAAGAAGAACAGTGGTTTAAAAAATGGAGTTTGAAGAAAACAAGTTTCAATAAGAGAAATTTGAGAAGAACATTGTATTGAAGAAGAACAGGGGTTGGAGATAAACCAAGACAAGTTGAAGAATAGGGGCACGAGATTGAAGATGAAGAACAACGATGACGTATACTAGTTGAAGAAGATGACGTTCGCACTTTTCCTTTCTACCTCCCGCTTTCTTTCGAAGAAATATTACTTTCAAACCCCTTTTGCCTCCCTTGCCAAATATAAAAGTTAAAAAAAAAATAAAACAAAATGCAGTGTTAGAGCCACATAAGGTTGTGAGAGAAGTTGTCAAAAAGTGGATGTTGATATATCATTTTCCTTAGATATTTGGTTGTGAAAGACCTTGGCCCACTTATCACTTTCTTTTCATTCTTTATATTTTGGTGCAGACCATGTTCCATTTAGCTTGGTTATTAAGACAATCCCTTAGTCTTGATGGAACAAGTCCTTTGTGGCAACTTTTATATTTTCTCTTAATGCCTTCAACTCACATGCTTGGAGAGGACTCTGGCCAGTTTCTTTTGTTTTCATTAAGCCTTATATAACCCTTGCTTTAGTGCTTTAGGAATGGCATTAGTATGCATGTGCGAATATTCTTGTTCATGTTTAGGTGTAGCTATATGTTTCCTTCATAATGGCGAATTTGATAGTCATGCCTTAGCAATCCTTCATACGTGTAACGTTGGTTTTTTGGGAATGAGTGACGTGAGTTAATTGTGGATGTTCATTACTTGATTTGAACCTATGGGTCCAAATGAAATAAAGAGAATAATGGTATTGGTGCAATTAATTATATTTTATTACTTTTAGGTGAGCTTTGGTGTCTCCAATCCGTGAGAGTGATCTTGAGGTACGAGTGTGGTGAGGTTTTCCGGTGTACCTAGAAATTCAAAGATGACTCTTTTAACTATGCGAGGCAGTGTAAAAAGGTCCTTTCGCCTGTGTGAGGTAGTGGGAGAGGATGAGTTTGAGTGTTCTAATCTCTTGCTTGTGCGAGATAGTGGAGAGGGGAAAGATGTTTCGCCTTAGTTTTGGCTCGTTGTTGAATACAGTGCTCGATGTGTGATTCACCGAAGTTGTTACTCGTAAGTCCTTGAGAAGCAAGGAAGACAAGTCCACTGCTGCGATGGTAGGATGAATCGTACCATCGGGTTCTAGAAAACTAGACATGCTGTAGGAAACAGGTACAGGAAAACCAAAGCATGGTTGTGATTATCATACTAATGCGATAAACCTCTTATCGTGTAAAGATTTAATCAAAACTCAAAACCTACTAACACTTCTAAAAACCTACAACCCACATCACAAATCTGCATCAACAAACTCTCCAAAATCTTAACTCTAACCTGCACGTGCTAGCAAAACAATTTGGTTCAAGCTGCAAAACATTCCATAATAAAAAAACAACTCCAAACAAAGTTTCCAAGTAGTAAACAATCAAAATTTAGTGGCAAAAATAGTGTCAACCTCACAGGTAGTGTTTCCACTCTTTACTCAAGTGTATGGGTTATATATGCTCTCATAATTCAATCCAATGGACATCCTTATGGCTTCGCAAAATTCCTAAACAATACCAATCACATGAATACAATTTAAAGATAAAAAGGACTTATTCAATGGTTTGTAATGAGGTTGGGCTAAGGGTGTGGAAGATGAAAAGGGAACAAGGCTTAAATCCTAAAATGTGAAGGGAATGAGTGTGGAGAGTGATGAGTTCAAGTGAAGAACTGTCTTGATGTGCACACTATTTTCCAGCAATTTCCACTCAATTTCCTTGCCTTTATTTGTATTTTTTTTCTTTACTTTTCCCCAATTACGTTCTAGTAGTACTCTTTGCTATTTTTTTTCAAATCTGAACCAACAGCTTTGCACACATTTTCCCCTTTTAATACCAGCTAGTCCATCCACATTTTATTCATCTATGCTCCTTTAAAGATCACGCATCCCCACACTTGAACTCAGCACTATCCTACAACTCATCTCAATTCCCTTCACATCCTTAGGAAAGGGTAGAACTTAGTTTTTCAAAGAGAAATAGTTGTTGCCAGGATTAGTTTACTAAAGGAAAAGGTCATTTTTTGCTCAAAATGAGGGTGCAATGGTGACTTTTCAGGGCATGTTGTATTTGGCAAGTGGTTGCATTAAAAATGGCCTAAATCATACCAACAAATCACATTTCATGACCTGTTATGTAAAAGAAAAGCCTAGGAAGCCACTCTCATGAATGAATGCACACACAAGAATGCAACTTTTAGGCTCAATTTTCTCCATAGTCAAATTTACCAAAACTGTTTATACCACACACTTTTCATGTAAAATCATACTTGAATAAATGATTTTGGAGTACAAGAAATGATTGAAATGCTCATTGACTCTAACTAAATCTTCTACTAGCATATACAACTAAGAGCTAGTCTAGAAAAGAGAAAAAAAATGCAAATGTGTGAAAACTGATAAGAACAACCAAAAACTCGAAATCTGACTAATGAAACTAAGAAAAATGAACAAAAAGAATGGCTTCAAATGGACTTAAAATCAAAACAACAAAGATACATGTTAATAATGATACAAACATGGTCCAACTAGTATATAAAAGATAAGCACTAATCTAAAAGCAAAGAATAACATGAAAAAATAAAACTGATCATATAGGATTGAAAAATGGAGAGAAAAACTTGCATTCCAATAGTAAAATAGAATTTAAAACGGAATCAGAGAGTGTGGTTGTGTTGAAATTACTTCTCAATGTGTGGATGTGAATTTGAATCCTTGCAAAACACCTAGTCATAACCACCATCCCTTCCAGAAATGAGTTTAATTTCTTTATTCACAACATTCTAATTGGGACACCTTCAATTGTTCATTATTTTTTTGAAACAAAAGTACTAACATTGACACAACTACAACCAAAGTATTTATTGCAATTTTGTAAAGGAACAGAAACAACTAAAATCATGGGATAAACAATGTCTCGATGGTTTCTCCTCTTCTCCTTGTTAGTAATGAAAAGGTGGTTTAAGCCAAGAAGGAGGGGGGAGGGGTTGAATTTGCTATATAAAACTTTTTTGGAAGCTTAAAACCCCTTTTGATTGAATCAAATAGACCACAAAATTAGAATGCAAAATTTGCAGGACAATACACTTTCAACCGGTCAAAAATAAAAACAGTAGATTAATCTGTTCATACACCTATGAATCAGTTGATTAAAATTTCAAAACAATATGCTAAAATACTGGGAAATTATGCAGATTTCACGAATTTCACTCAAACAACATACTTTCGCACATAAGATTTGTTCCAAACAGTATTTCTAACAAGATTGCATTATCTTATTACACAGAAACACAATCAAACACAATAAATAATGATTTACTTGGTTTTCTTGAGATTTTAAAGATTACACTTTTGAACAAAAAAAACACCAAAATTTTTTACTCGCATAAAAATCTAAAACACAACCCTTCAAAAATCACACTCAAAGACCTAGAATCACATAGAGAACACAAGAGGCAAAAGAACTACAAAACCTGATGGTGGATCTCCCTAGCCAACCATACACAAGCTCTTCAAGCTTCTACAAATCCAAAATACCTCCAAGATCAACCAAGATCAACACTCTACACCTTGTAGATGTTTGATTCAAAGAGAGAGAGTTTTCTATGAATGACAGGTTTTCGCGCTCAAAAACTAAAAATTGGGCCTCTGCACTCTAAAACACAACTTATATAGTTCGTCTTAAGTGAAATCAATCGGTTGATATTAGTCGATTGAAAAACAATTTAATTGATTGAATTGAATACATTCACACCAGAAACTATAAACAATAAGCGTTTTAACTTGTTAAAACCCATTTTCATAAATTAAAAAGGACACACTAAGACTAACAAGGCATCTAACCTATGTCATTGATGAGCGCCACCTTAGCAAATCTGGTCAGAATCACGATGCAAGGCTGTGAATGTAAACTTGTTCAGTGGAGATGCACCATAACTTGCAGCGGAAGACTAAGTTGATACTCAGACGAGTTTCAGTGGGGAACTCTCACTGGTTTAGGGTATGAGCTAAGACGAATAGGGGAGTTATCTCAACCACTATATCATTCATCAAAGCTTCTTGATACAAAGGTTTGGCTTGCCTTTTATAGAGGAAGGCAACCAGTGAAAACAGAAAAGAATGGATGTCGTCTAACATACTTGACCTAATGGCAAAGGTGAAATCCTGGGGTTAGGGACACAAACAGAACCTAACGGCAAGGAGTTCTTGGGAAGGAGGTTGAACCCTAACAGAACCATTTGGTATGCGTGATGAAAAATGAAAAACAGCGTGAAGAGGAAAGGAACCCTAGCAGACATGGGAGGAGAAAGTGGCATCTCACGTTAAACCCAAAATGACCCACACGTGTGCTAATAACTGGCAAGAAAACCCTAGCTGTGTTGCCAAGAGAAAGAGAACGCATGTGTTGGTTGATCAGCGGAATAACCAAGTGATGAGGCTTGGGCAAGTTTCAATTGGGCTGTTGGAGAAGGCAAACATCTCGGCCCAATAACAAGTGCTCATGATGGAAGGAATGGCTTATCTCCCCACGCGTGGAAGAGGCATGTTGTCCGCATTGGTGGTTGTAAATTAGAAATGGGTTGCCTCTTCATTGGCCCAAACAAAAGCTAAAAGAAGGTTAGTTGTGTGTTAGCTTTGATTCCTGTTGCCACATTGCTGAACAGTTGCCATTTGGGCTTATTTGAGACGTAGGCTGCAGGTTTTCGTTGTTGATACGTGTTGTATTTGGTGTAGAGAAGAAGTGGGTTGCAGGCCTAATGCCAACACTTAGAGAAAAAATTGGAAACTTGAAAAATGAGTTCCAATTAACAAAACAAGCCCAATTAGAACAACCTTTATTTAATTAAAAATAAAAGAAAATTAAAAGGAAGGGCCAAGCCATTGACCCAAGCTGAAAAGCCCTTTAGGTGATGTTCATCAGTCATATAGCCTACAAAAATGGTACAACATGTAAACATATTCAACATATTATTTCTAGATTTAACACTATCGAAACAAGATTATTGAACAGATCTTCATCAATCTTCATAAATCGCATGTGATGTTCATGCACTTTGCTTTATCAAATCTTTACACCAATGTTGCTTGTGCTAGCACTCCTTACTCTTCCTTCAATGTCCCCCTACTTTTGAGTTCACCACTAACTATGCAGGAAGGGTATTTGCACGTTGTTGTACCAGTTCATTGACATTGGAAGTGAGCTGCCCAATTTGGGTCTTCATATCTTTAATGGTTTCCTCCAAGGATTGGTTCATCCTGCTGTTACTTTTGAAATGGTTGAAATGCCAAAAAGGGGGGGTTGAATTGGCTAGTTAAAAATTTAGGCTTTCTTTGCAAGCTAAAAACCACTTGGTTCCTTCATGAGTCACTTCAAGAACCTCCCACATTTCCTTGGCACTCTTGCATTGTGAAACACGAAAAAACTCATCCATGTTGAGAGATGAAGTGAGGATATTCTTTGCATTGCAATCATGTTGAGCTCTCCTCCTTTCATCCTTAATCCATTAAGTCCATGGCTTATCAACCTGCACATCTTCTAGAGTATGCTTAGGAGTATATGGTCTATTTATGATTGCATCCCATATTCCTTGATATATTGATTCAATAAAGATTTTCATCCTAATTTTCCAAAATTGGTAATTAATGCCACTAAACATAGGGGGTCTATGAATTGAGGCACCTTCAGCAAAGGGTAACTTGTTTTCAGCCATTTCAAGTAGTTCAAAACAGATTTAGGACCTTACTTGAGCAAATTTCAAGTACCTAGCTCTAGATACCAATTGTTAGTTTTGAAATGGTTGAAATGCCAAGAGGGGGGGTTGAATTGCCTAGTTAAAAATTTAGGCTATCTTTGCAAGCTAAAAACCATCTAATTTGAATCAATTAGATCACCAAGTTACGATGCAAAAGGTGCTGGACAATATACTTTCAGTCGATCAAAAACAGAGTTAACAAATTGATTTTACTAAACAGATTCTGTTTTGATATAATCAATTGACTGAAACAGGAAAACAGTCGACTGAAATACTGGGAAAAATGCAGAAATGCAGATTTGAGTTTTAGACCAGTAACAATGCACAAGATTGATCAAGACAGGTTCTAAATGATTATGTAAACATGTTCAATGCTGCAGATGCCATGAAAACATACAAGAACATGAAAAAAAATGATTAAACCACAAGTTCTTGAAACTTTAAAATGAAAATGCAAGAGAGAAAGGTTAGAGAAGAGAGGAGACCACGATATTTTTATAATGGTTCACTCAAACATGAGCTACATCCAGTTTGTCAAGGCAACCTGAGCTTAACTTTGAACTATTTCAAAAGATTTACAAAGTATCCACCCTTACACTTTCAAAATATGCAAAAACACCATAATAGACTTTTGAATCACACAAGAGACACACTAGCACAGTAAGAACCCTCTTGCAGACCTGGAAAACCACCAGGCACACATACAAAGCTTGAGAAAGATCAAACCTCAGTGGTAGCACAACCCAGCCTAGCACAAACCACTTTCTCCAAGCTTCAAACCAAGCCAAAAGCTCCAAGAATTGATCTAAGATCAATCTTCAACTGCTGCAAAATGTATGATCATGAAGGAGAGAGTTTCCACGAGTTTCCAGAATAATTTCATGTTCAAAACTGACCAACAGACCTCTCTTTCGAAAATCACGGCTTTTATAGTCAAATTGTTACGAAATTCAACAGGTTGATTTCCAAATCAATCGGTTGATTTCACTTGACTTAAGTGAAATCAGTTGATTAAAATATAAATCAACTTATTGAATTTGTTACAGTTTAAGACTACTGCAGCCAGTCTTTTAACCTGTTAAAAAACCCTTCAACGGATTAAAAGAGATATTTTAACCTATTGAAAGACCATTCAATAGATTAAAAGACACACCTAAGACCAAATACATCTAATTAATGCTACAAGGTCTACAATATGAATTACAAACTTCAAATACACTTTCTTAATGATGTAACTATGTGGAGAGCACACGTTCCAGCCTTGATCAACATGAATATCATCAAATCTCCTTTCTTTCATCAATGTAGACTTCATTCCAATGGTAATGGCTTCAAGATAGTTCAAAAGAGCTTCATTCAATCTTCATCAAATCTTCAAGGAGCATTCCAACTTGGCTTCTCATGTCAACAATCTCCCCCTGATTTGATGAAGTCAACCTCTATCTTCTTCCATCTATCTTCTTCTATCTTCCATTGCAAAATGCTTCCATTTGTTGGATACCATTAAATTGATGAAGCACACACATATACACATGCTCCCCTATCACTAATATGGGTTCAAATTCAGATTTGATTATTGATTCCAATTTTAATGCTTCTACTTAGTTCAATGTGATCAATTCTCCATTTTCCAATTTTTCTCCCTCTTTGGATTCATCAAACAAAACAAATGCATAAAGAGAACAAGCACAAACTGAAACAGAGAAGAAAAATCATAAAGTTGATATCAGCTGACTGAAACGAAAAACAACCAACTAAAACTAATAGAGCTAAAACTGAAAAAGCACAAACACATGGATGCAATGCATGATCCTAAACAACCACCACACTCAGTTATCCTGAGGATCATTTCTGGTCTGGAATGAGTTCAGCATATCATGGATGTCATGAATTTGGCCATCCAATGTATTAAACCTCTCATTGCAATAGTTGTGATGTGCATGTTAGGACACATTGAGCTCATGCAGTTGGTTCATCACCATCCTCTCAAAATTTGAGTACACAGGGCCTATATCCTCTGGAGGGTTGTAGGGAATCAAGTCAATGGGTCCAGTAGTTTGTTCTTCCTCTTGATTTGCACCACTTGGACCAACTTCATGGTCATGTGCACTAGCAACTACAACACCAACAGCTATCCATGCATTTCCCACCTTGAGAAAGCCCATTTTGTGCAAATTTTGGTTAGAGGTATGGTTCAATAGTCCAGTTGACTCCTCTAGCTCATCCTTTACATCAATTCTAAAGTATTCTATGAATTTGGACACCAAAACCACACATGGCAGCCTAAAATCCGTGAGCCTCTTAGCCTTGAGCATGTGATCACGAAACACATAGATCTAATCTACTTGAATATTGTGTTGTATGCAGTACATGAGAATCAAATCTCCCTCATTCAATCTTGAATGGTTGCTGCCACGTCGAACAAGGATTTTTGTGACAATCATACCAAGCAACCTTTGATCCACCTTGAGACCACTAACATGAAAGTGCTTGATTTTAGCAGCAGGATTCCTCATTTGTAGAACAGCCCCAGTTTCACCTTCCTCATTTGTAGACCCCTTGGTTTAAGTCCAACCACATCTTTCCAAGCTCTCTTGTTGATCTCCATTCGAACACCCTTGATACTTGACAATAGGACACCATTTTTGAATTCCAAGTTGGTGAAAAACACTTTCACCAAGTCTGGATAGATTTTCCCTGAAAGTTCAAGGAATGACTTCAACTTTTGATGCTTTAGTTGTTGGAATAGACTCTCAAAGCCTTCAGCCCTCAGCCATGAGAACCTTAGCACCTTAGGAATGCTAACCTACTGCCTATTCATCTCAATGAGGAACACTTCAATGTTGTCCTCATGATCCTCAAACCATGCTTCAATTCTTCCATGGCTTTTGTGATTTGGAGACCTTGGGGTAGGAGGAGTGGAGTACTCATCATCAAATTTGATAGCTCTTTGGGAACGACGAGGCATGATGAGTGTTGGTATGGCTGTTTCTAAGAGACGTATGATGCAAATGCAACAATATAAGTGCAATATTATAATTGAACAAGCCGATTTTCAAAAACAGTTGATTAAATGGTGTAGATTTTCCTAATTAATTCATTTTAGGTTACCGAAACTAATTTAATGCAGTCCAAAACAGTATCTCATACATTCATTGTGTTTTCAATGTGTTTTTATGAGTGAATCAATCAGTTCAGATCATGTGAGCTGCATACACATTGGAATTGTACACTAAACATGCTTTTTGGTCAAACAATCAGTAAAAGCAACACATGACTGATGAAATAGGCAGTTAAGAGTAGATAGTACCTGACAAAAAGATGCTTTCTTTGACTGGGTCAGCTTAACAATTCAATTCGTGAATAAATGCATAGTTTAAGTAAAATCAACACGTTGAAAAACAGAATTAGTCGACTAAAACAGCATCAGAGCATTAGAGATTAAAAATAGAATCTGGTTAAGTGAAATCAGTTGACTGATTTTGAAAATTAATCGATTGAAAATCGTAAAATTGAACTTCATTTTTCTAGATTCAGTTTTAATGAAATCAACATACTTAATTGTAAAAACAACAGATTGAAAATCATTGTAGATCAATATTTCATCATTCAGTAGCAGTTTAAGTGAAATAAACATGTTGAAATACAAAATCAACAGGTTGACAGATCATGATTTGTGCAAATAGAGGTAGATTTAAGTGAAATCAACACGTTGAAATAAAAACTCAACAGGTTGAATATGACAGTTTTCAACTATTGCATACAACAGTAGATTTTTATCAAACCAATGCATGAGTACATAAGATTAACATGCTACATATACATCAGACCACATTCTTGATGTCTAATATGCCTAGTTCAGTTCTTAGCTTGTTAAAGTTATCTCTAGCCAATGGTTTTGTAAACAAATCCGCTAATTAATTTTTCAGTTTTAACAAATTTCATTTCACAATCTCCTTTTTAAACATGATCACGAATGAAATGATGCCTAATCTCTATATGCTTAGTTTTAGAATGTTGTATTGGATTCTTGGTTAAGTTGATTGCACTAGTATTATCACAATACAAAGGTACCTTGCTTAGCCTTACACCATAGTCAAAAATTTGATGTTTCAACCATATGCTTGCCTTTTGCTATTCCATGAGATTAGACTTGATCCAAGCAAATGGCAAGTACCACTTGTGCTTTTCCTATCAAATTTGCATCATGCATAGTATGAATATGAAAAGCCACTAAGATTTATGTTAGAATCACATGGATACCATAAACCAACATTGATTGTTCCTTTAAGGTACTTTAGAATCCTTTTTGCAGCCTTAAAGTGTGATTCCTTTGGATTTGCTTGAAATCTAGCACATAAGCATACTCCAAACTGAATATTTGGCCTACTTGCTGTAAGATAGAGCAAAGACCCAATCAACCCTCTAAATTTGGTTGAATCTACCGGTTGGCCAGCCTCATTTGCATCCATAAGGCAATTTGTTACAATTAGAGTGGTAGCTTCCTTGCAATCCTCCATTTTGAACTTTTTCAACAAGTTAAAACAGTATTTTGATTGATTTAAAAATGTTCCATGCTTGAGTTGCTTGACTTGTAGCTCTAGAAAGTAGGTAATTCACCTATCATGGACATCTCAAATTCTCCCTACATAGCCGCAACAAACTTTTCACACAAAGTGTTGTTATTTGAACCAAAGATGATATCATCAACATACACTTGAACAAGTATAACATCATTAAATGAGGGCAAAAATTTGAACTTGAAATTGTTCAATTTTGCACTCCTGGGCAAAATTGAACAATTTCAAAACTTTATTCTGAGGTCTTTTATTCCATATTTTCAGTGAATTAAAGAAATGAATACAAATGGAAACAGATCAATCTTCTAGAAATCATGTTGTCATGCACATACAAATGTATAAAATTCTGTTTTTCACACATGAGTTAATCTTTTGAGTTTACAAGATAATCAAATATGAAAGAGAAACACTCAAGTTAAATGTATATTTTCTCACTAAAATTCGCTCAAGTGTTTTGGCTTGTGTTTTCACTCAAAATACCCATGCAAGTAAACACTCTCAATGCTTAGCAAGACTCAAATATTCACAGCTTTCAGAAAACATGCATTCAAAAATCATGAGGACTTCTCAAGGTTATAATGAGGCCAAGGCAAAGGTAGGAAAAACCTTAGGATTTGTGTGTTTTTGAAATAGTAAGGAAGAAAGAGTTATGGAGCATAGTTTCCAAATCAATCCTTACTTCTTCTTTTTTTTCTCTTTTATCCTTTGTTGCTCTTTTTCAGACAGCAATCATTTTTCATTTCAACACTCTGTCATCAACAATTATTTTCCTTTTTGCCATTTTTATAACTTTGTGGGGGAAATACACACCCCCACACTTTATTCTTCAACCAATCTCAACATAATCCACTACCTCTTTCTTTCTCCCTAAGGTAAGGAAAAACATGGTCTTTTTCTTTTTAAGGTTTAGCAATACGCTCAAAACAAGAAAAAAAAGGTTTAAGCTCAAGGGGCTGCCAATGGATCAATGTCATGGTTAGCTTATTTGACCAAATAGCTAAAAACAAGAAATGCCTCAGTCATATCAAATCATGCATGTTCACCTAAGATGCAAAACAACAGAATCAAGCTAAACATTTGAGTACCAACAAGACATGAGCAAATCACACAAGAAAAATAGGAATGACACACGGTAGTTCATCCTTACAATAAAGCTCAAAACTCACAAGGTCAAAAACTCTTTCACAAAAGATTTATTCCAGAAACTCTCAAATCAACTCAATCA
>Ga0214543_1000986_pt1 | contig 52890 bp, 16 predicted proteins | sample CNSS2metaG_FD_160094 | JGI IMG/M metagenome (GOLD analysis project Ga0214543, IMG submission 160094) | Root nodule microbial communities from cowpea collected in UCLA plant growth center, Los Angeles, California, USA - CNSS2 | ecosystem: Host-associated > Plants > Roots > Nodule | place: USA... | reverse complement strand
CTAGTATCTTAGAGTAGTCTTTTCATATCTTTTCATATGTACGTGCTTGCTTCACTATAAATAGAAGAGGAAGAGAGTGGTACTGTTGTCCACTACTCATATTTTAAAGTCTCAGTCTCAAGTTATAGATCCATCCTCCAAATGAACAGCCACCTTTTCCTCCATGGCGCCGTCACCATAACTAAGTTTTAATAACACTGCAAGTAGCCATGTTCTATTGATGCTTAACTAAAAATGGTGACCAAATTATTAAAACAAAAAATAGGATATGTTGTATTTCCTTCTCATTTTCTAGACATACCATTGTTAAGAAATGAAGCTTAAGCCAAACTCAATTTAAAAAAATCGGCTTGTAAGCTGAGGTTTGAACCCACTTATATACGTTAAATTGATTTTATGTCTAGTTGATGTAGGACTTCAGCACACTCTGATAGTGAGTAGAACAATAAACTCACCAAACATCAAACTTCACTACAATAGGCTCAAACTCATGACTCTAATACCATGTTAAGAAGTATTCTTAAATCCTAACTCAACCCACAAAACCAACTTGTAAGGTGAGGTTTTCATCCCTTTTATATATTGTAAATTGATCTTATCTCTAATCAATGTGAGACATTCAACACACCTCTCAGCAGCAACATATACATCTCGAGCGGGGAATTAGACATTAGTGGTGGTCTGATAGCAGGTGGATCAATAGACTCAACAAACAACAAACTTCACTTGAATAGGCTCTAACCTATGGTTTCAATACCATGTTAAGAAGTAAACTTTAAGTCTAATTCAACCCCACAAAATCATCTTGTAAGGTGAGGTTTGCACCCACTTATATACTGTAAATTGATCTGATCTCTAATCGATGTAAGATTTCCAACAACTATACAAAATTAAATTCCTCTTCCCATCTATACGCTCTTACTATATCAATTCTGAATAAATGAAAAAAATTAACTTTTCTGCACTTTAATAATACACACAAACACTTGAAAATAAGTACTAAGAGTGTTCAATGAAGAAGTAATCTCCAACATCAACTAGGTTGTGAGAATTAGAACACTTGCCTCTCCAACATCACAACAAATTGGGAGTTAGCCTGCCTAGATCTTCCGCGAGATTGGACATAACTACGAACAGTCTTTGGGAGGTCAAATCGTATCACACATGAGCAGTTTGGCACATGAATTCCTTCCTCAAGTACATCAGTAGTAAATAATAGATTGACCTACACAAAGCATTGATAATCTATTTATTAGATTTTCAAATACCAACATTTAAAACAAATTTATTGCACATTACTTGATCCCTGATATTTATCACCAAGATGTAGTAAATAAATACCTTTCCAGAGCGAAAAGATTCCAATATCTGCTTCTGCCTTTTAGGAGCCACAGCATCAACCGATGTATTGTTTCCAGTTAAATAGGAAACTGAGAAATGCGAAATACGGGGAACTTTCTTTGCAAATCTTTCAATCACCTTAGCTGTAATGATTCTATCAACAAAAATAAGGCACAACACCTGACTAGATTCTCTGTAAACACAGAAATATACATTACCAATTTGCTATATTACATGATACAACTTTATTTCAAAGGAAAACAATTTATATGACCTTAACAGTAGATCATAGTGCCATACCCAAGTGATTGGAAAATTTTAATAAGTTCAAGTAACTTTGGAGATATGTATCCCATATCTTCTGCCTTTGAATAATCAAAATCAACCCCAAAAATGTTTTTATCATCTGCAGCAATATCAGTTAAATCAGTTGGCAGAGATTAAGTCAGAGTGAAATGAATGAACAAATTTACCATGTCACATAAGCATTTATAGCATGGTGTCATTTCTAAAAAATATGTCTAAAAAGACATGCTACTGTAATTTCTTAAATAATTGTGAACCAAATAAAAAACCAATGAGAAAGATCCATTTATTCACAACGTTTTTGCATTGCAACAGATTGCTTGTGATGCCAAAATCAGGATGCACATATGGAAAGTGTGCCAATATACACCTTCAAACAGAAAACTAAGCATTCTAAAACAAAGGAACATGAATAAAAAATTATTGCTGATATAAAATATTGCTACTTATTAAGCATCGACAAAATCTTGCAACATATTTTCATAAATAGACTTTATAAGAATTTTTTAAAATATACTAGTAGCAGATAAACTAATGAAACTATACTAGATTGCCAGAATTAAATATTGATACTTGCAATCTCAATTCTCAAATCTCATGAAGATTCCCAAAGACCAACAGCACAAATATAGGGGGCATAGCGGAAGAAGAAACTATAGAAAAAACATACCACAATTGAGAGATTCTTCAATTAATTTTATTACTTCTTCAACAAAAGTTATACACTGAAGATAACCGGTTCTGTAAATTTCACACATTCCTTCAGTTTTGTTGGAGAAATTCTCGTGACAGATTTTAACTGCCTGCACAAATATAGACATGTTATAATATCCCTTGGAGTTTCCACATCAATTAGAAATATAATCAAAGCATAGTGTATTAATAGGTGCAAACATCATCTGCCTACTTTTCTAAGGAAGTTAGGCATAAATACACTTATACTAACTAGAGATATAATCAAATTATAGTAAATAAATATGTGCAAATTATACTAAGGTTGTAAGTCAATTTTATAAGGTTGAATTAGGTCTAAATCCACTAACACATACATACATCTCTGTGACAGAGAGATGAACAAAAGATAAAAGTATGATTCAAAAGGCGCTGCAAATACAAATGAATGTGTAAAAATTTGCATTTATTTCTAATATATGGTTTTAGTTAAAATACCAAAAACAAACTGGCTTGCTACACAGCCAAAGGTAAAAGAAAGAATTTAGAGTCAAAACTTTATGAGTTAGATCTCAGAATTGAAATTTTTTTATTTGATTAAGATGAAAGTATTGGTATTGGTTAACAAAATATAATCCCAATTCAAATACAAAAAGATTTTAATAACCCTTGCTTAATTACAAAACATAAATAGGACAGTTTGTTTGAACCTAAAATAAGTGTTTTTGAAATGAACTTTTTGTTGAAAGATCCCACATTGTCTGCCTCAAGTCTTAAAGCGGCTTATATGTCTATTGGACAACTTCACTAAATGCAAATTGGTTTTAAGCTGAAATCTAACATTTGACCCGAGACAAAGCCATGAGTTCAATTCCAAACTCGACAATGAGACAATTGCTAAGGAGGAGATTGTTGAAAGTGACATCAATTGTCTCGTGAAATTAGCCAAGTAGGCCAAGTTATAATTAGACAATTAAATCGTGGCACTTGGGTTGTTATGAGTAAAAAGAGTTACGCCTAGTAGTAAATGTTTTATCCAACAATTGGTATCAAAGCCTATATATAACTGATCTTGGTAATCACTAGGCTCGCCTGGTTCAACAAGGGAGTGTTGGGATGTCTCACATTGCCTGACTGAAATTTTGGAGTGCGGCTTGTATATCTGCTGGATAACTTCATTTTGTGTCAATTAGTTTTAAGCAGAAATCTAACACTTCTTTGAAATAATCACTAATTTAAGAAGCAAATAAGATTTGCTTATTAAAATAAGTTGAAAAGCATATCAGACAAACACATAAAAAACAGAAGTATACTTGTCTACTTATTTTATTAAAAAAAAAAACACTACAATATACCATCACCAATAAATCCTTATTAATTTATGTTTATAAAGGTGTAAATGCAATGTTATTATATGTTGGTATTTCCACATATCAAAAACACTTTCTACCCAACCTCAAATACATAAAACATTTAAGTGAGTTTTTTCATCCAATTTATAAGAAGCAATGCATTGGTAAACAAAATATAACTCCAAATAAAAAATATAGACTTCAATGACTCTTACCAACAAAACATCATAAATTATTGAAGATTTAAAATTTAATCAAGAAATGTGCAAGTTTTTCCCTACCATGAGAGTTTGATAAATACCTCATAAGCACATAGGATTCCAAGATCTTCAAGACAATGTAAAATTTTTCCAAGTTCATTGAACATTCGCTGAGACAGTGTCTTGACTTTATTCTCCACATTCCTGTAGTTACGTTTATTTCCTGATAAAAATGCATCAAACTATCCAAACAGGTTAAATTCAGTCAGTATCTTTTGCTGTAAGAAATATCGAGTAAAATTGGGGAAAATAGCAGAGTACATTGTACATAGCAAGATGACCCACAGATACCTTGGACCACAAGGCTTCAATCTTTGGTTTCAAACTCAAGGCAGAAAATCGTGCTGGGTCATGATATCTACAACTCTCTTTAGCAGACAATATATATCTATTCATCTCTTTCCGATCTTCAACAGTATATCTCTACAGAAACATAAAAAGAATCATTTACATTCTTTTAATGGTACTATCACGTGCACTCTGACAGGTCAGTAGAAGAAACCAGCACATCATGGAAACTTTGTCACCAGAAAAAAAAAACGAGTACCTTAAATAAGTTATTTTTAGAGAGTCTGTTATGTGTGTGGATGAATGACAGTATTTTATCCGTTATGCTTGTTTTTTTTATGTGTGGGTGATAAATATTTTATAGGACAGTTATTATATTGTATATATATATGTTATATATATATATATATATATATATATATATATATATATATATATATATATATATATATGTATGGTTGGCAGTTATGAGCAGGAGATATATATGTTTGAATGTACTTTGAGACCGAGAGCTCTCTGTTAAAGTTTAGATGTGGGTTTGTACTCTAATTCTGGTTCACTGCAGAATTATTATCAATTAAACTGTCTCATTCATGTGTGCAATCTCTTGGGCCTAACACATACAGAAAAATTAAATCAAATCAATGCACAAAAATTGATATTACCTGAGAATCCAAGATGCTTTCAAGTTCTGATATTTGATCCTCACAATCCGTAGTAGAGGAAACACCTGATTCAAGATATATAACATAAATAATGCATATAGCTTTCAAGATACACTTCAAATGCTTTGAAGTCTTTATATTCAAAATCTGGACTACAAGTAATTTTTATATGAACATGACAAAACATAACTCCGGTAAGACAGGGGATAATCACTAAAATTCATGCACAGAAAAGAGCTTTATCAGGAAGCATCACTAAAATCCATGCACAGAAAAGAGCTTTATCACTAAAATCATGGCATAAATACATGTGGATTACTTGTGCCAATCAATGTTGGTTCTCTATGCAAGTAATGTGGGTGCAACCGTAGATAAAATTAACTAAATAAATAAACGGTATTAATAAGCTTTTTATACTAATTATAGAAATTAAATTTAACTTCAAAAAGATTAATTCTTTTTACCAAGTTATTTTTTCTAAAAAATTATGTACTTTTATTTCTCTGTTATGATACAGAAAAGTAAAAAAACAAAATTAACTTCATTCCCCCCACTTTCCCTTCTCACTAGAGAGAGTTTTTAATGCAGGACGCACACAAAAATTTCCCCCTCCATATTTTCTAAAACTAAAAACAAGATAAACAATGAAATAAGAACACTCTAGAGAGAATTGGTGACTAAACTGGATACTCTGAATTCACAAGAAAAGCATTCTTCAACTCAAAGTTGTTAGTCAAAGTTAGCAAGCAAATAGTTACCTTTTTTACCAACTGGTGATGCTGTCATCCCAAAAATCTTTGGCTTTTCATTTGCTGGGTGATAAAATTCCTTCATTGGCATAATATAAGACAAAAGTTACTAGTAAATCTATTTCCTAACCTAAAAGAAAAAGGTTAAAGGCAAAAAGATGAAAAATTGGTTCTGATCAAATAAATACAAGGGAAGAAGAAGAATGTTTTATAGCACTTACCTTCATTATTTTTGTATAGGGATGATTGCCAGTTGCTCTATGGCATTCATCAATAACAATCAAACATATCATTTCCATACGCAGAAATGCTTTTCTTAAGGCATCCAAAAGAATCTGGGGTGTCATAACCAATACCTGTAAGACAAAGATATTAGTTTTGTAGCAATCACAGAGCCACATCATTATACAAATATTCAATACAGAAGAGATGCTTGCATGCTTTCTACATTGATTTTTTTTTTCTTTTAATACATTCCATTTATTTTACTAGACAAGAAACTCTTCCCTTGAAAATAGTCATTCTAGATGGTACTATAGAGAGGATTGCTTGCGATTGTGTGATTTGTACACACAATTACTCTTATTTATAATAAAGAATACCACCAAATAAAGAGAAATACTTGGTAAGATATTCCCTTATCAAATTTTTTTATTTAATGTAATCAAATCATGTCTCCAATACTCTCCCACAAGCCAGAGTATATCTCATGAGTCAAGCTTGTTACATATGTTATCAACACAAGCTGCATGAATATAATAAGAGAACAAAAGCTAAATGTCATCAAGCCCAAAATAATACTGCTCAAATCAATGACTACACAACAAATGAAGCCTAGAGTATCTTTGTGAAATCAATTATGGGTTAATAAATAAATGAAGCCTAAAGTATCTGTGTGAAATCAATATGGGGTTAATAAATAACATACATCATTGTTACTAATTTCCTGCTCCCATGTCTTCAAAGTCCATGTATCAACTCCTTTAGCCCCATAGTATTCCTCAACTTGAAAATCTGTTAGATATTTTATATTACTGAATTGCTGCAAGATGGACACAAACACCAGATAAGTTTAACTGTGAATCAATAAATCAAATACATTGCTATAAAAGAAGAGTACATCTCATTAGTCACTTGTTGGACCTCTATATATTAATAATGTCCTTGTTATTAGGAGCTAGTTTATCTTGTAAACACAACTTTAGACATTAGGTAGTTTAAATTCATTATTGAATAACATATCTTTTAAACTTCCATACTCAGATATCTAATTGTTCTAAGAGTTTTAAGCTTTCAACAAATTGGAATCAAAGCTCCACAAAATGAACTCAATTGAATAATATCTTGATCAAATCCTCTGATGTAGATGGCACAAGTAAACCCATTGAATAATATCTTATTTTCTTTATGACTTTAAAAAAAGATGGAGTTGTTAGAAAACATGGTTCCAAAGATCAAATTGCCATTGAATAAAAAATCTGTTTTGCACCACAATTAACTGCCCGGTTTTGCAGGATTTTTTTGGAGGATGTGTTGGACCTCTAAGAGAGACACATTAAAACCATGTTAGTTGATGTTATGATGGGAACTTTAACCTTTATAAACCACCACATTTGTTGTGAAAGATAAGCAGTAGCAGAAAGTGGGTTAGGGTGTAACATGCCTGATTGACTAGATGAACTGTGGGAGCCAAGAAAACAATCAGCCTCTTCACTCCCAAAGACTTGATGGTTCCACCAACCTCTTTCATAATCATCACTGCAATCAAGGTCTTACCAGAACCTGTATCCAACACGGCTATTGTGTTCCTTCTCTTTGCAACTTCAAACACTTCTTTCTGATAACTATATGTTAAACACAAAAGGCGTGAAAAAATAAGATAGAGAAAATAGCAAAAAAAAAAATGCAATCTTTATCATCGAAGTGGAATGAAAAGAATCCATAAAAATAGGAAAACAACACAACTCAACCAGAAAGGATCTAAAAAATAAGAAAAACGCAATCTTCCTGACCATTCTTCCAGAACATTATGCCTAAGACACAGAAACATTATGCCTAAAACACAGAAAAGCAGGAGCATGCATTCTGCAAAACCAATATCAATTTGTAAAACCGTCAATCAAATAAAATGACGCAACCCTTGAAAAACCAAAAAATACAAAATCCAACCGGTGTTTGACAAAAAAAATAAACACCTTCTGGGGTTCATGTTGGAAGTAGACAATTCCAGGGATGTATAATTATCAACATGGGGTTGCTTTCGTTTTTTACTTTGATTATGGTTATGGTATGATGAATCATGGTTGAACTTCATTATCAGAGAGTTTGCTGAAGTAGGGAAATACAAAAACTGGAAAAAGGGTCAGAGAGAAGTGTGTCCTGTGAAGACTCTGAGACTCTGCGTTTTGAGTGAAGATGGACTAATATACTCAGTTCACATGTACTAAACAAAATAAGATTCTCTCCGTGTTCCGGAACAATAATAATAAAATTAATTTTATTTTAAAAAGTGATAATATTATATTTATTTATTCTTTTCATTCTATTTGTTATTAGAAATATCTTTAATATTTCAGATACTAAACTCTCATCTTCATGTTCATTCTTTTTGCATAATATTTTATATCAAAGTAAAAATTAAAAAAAGGCGAAACTTTACAAACAAAAATGTCAATAAAATATTTAATATAAGACATCAAATATAAATTTAACTTTCTGATAAACTTTTTGTGATATATATAGCGTTATTTTTAGATATATGATATAATAATTATTTTTTAGCAATTATTCGGAATAACATTATATTAAAGATAAATTAAAAAATATTTTATTATATTTTAAGTATAAGTAACTACATAAACGTTCAAATTTAAGGTAAAATATGTAATTAAATAAATAGAAAATTTTGCTGCGTTTCAATTTTTTATTTTATGTAGACAACGGAGTGCTTATAAGTTTTAAAATTATAATTCCTTTTTAGTAGAGAATTAGTTTTAATATTTTTAATTTTACATTTAATTGGATTTGATAAAGAGATGAAACTGCATGTAACAGATGCAAGTTACTTAAGAGAAGAGAGTTAGAATTATAAGTAACTTTTGAGTTTTATTTTAACTAAAATTCTTAATTTTAATTTTGTTCTAATTGAGTTTGATTTTTTTAATTAAAGTCTCATTAAGGAACAAAAGTAAATAGGTGTTAAAGATGAAAAAAAAATACTATTGAGTGGTAATTCTGCAACACATATTCATCCAAAAGAAAGCTAACAATGCTACGGTGGATAATCTAACAAAAATAATAATCTATACAATTTTGTTTGATTTAAATAAAAGATACTTCGTATAATTCTATAATTTTAAGATTTGACAAGTAAGATTTAAATAAAAGATACTCCGTATAATCCTATATTTCAAGATTTTACCAGTAAAATATCGATTTAAATTCCATTACAAATAATATTAGTTCAATAAGCAAATTGACAGTCGAATTTGACCTCTGAACTATGTGAGAGTACATGAGAATTCTATTCGAGTTATGGTTAGATTTTTTTTTGTCCACCGGTAAAAATAATCGTGGTGAACTGTGCCAAGAATAAATAGGGAAAGTTGACCTTGATTAAAGCCAAATAAACACTTTTAACCTCTCAGTTACTCATGCCAAAGTCACTCCTACTAAGACAGGCTAAGTTTTGTTAGATAGAACTATAAAAGATAGGGATGAAGAGTTTATTTAAAAGATCATTGCAGACAAAAAATAAAATCAGATGAAGAATAATGTCATAGAGCTTGAGAAAAGAATTATTCCTTGATAATTGGTAAGTCCTTGTTAACATTTATGCGACCTAGATTATATGTTATTGGCTTACAAGCTCTCCTAAACTGTTAAAAACAAAGAATAAATAATCCAATTATATGACTCTACTCTAAGTATGTAGAAACACTTAAAATTGTTAGTATCAGCCCAGTTAAATAATGAGTACAAAACGGAAAGATTCATTTCACATCACCAGTAATCGCCACAAGAACATATCCCACCTCTGAAATGATGAAATCGATTTGCATCTCTCAAGACAATTTCACGCTTAAAAACTTTTGATATATATTTGACTGCATTGTGACAATCTCCACACACTCTGAGGTTTTTAATTACCCTTAATGTAGTGGATGGAGGAGTTTTCATAAGCCCATAAGCTATTGCTAGCTTCTCACTGTGATAATACAAAGAACACTCTTTATCTTCTTCTTCTACATCAACAAGTGCAAAGTCTGTATCAGGGGCATATCCTTCTTCTCTGATCCTCTTCATAACAGACTCCAAATTATTATATATCAAACCAGTTTCTTCATGTGACCTATCGCCAGCTACGAACAAATGCACTTTGTTCTTCAAATCTATCCAACTAAACCCCGGATCCTTCTTCACGTTTACTTTTCTCATCATATTTCTGGCGCTCACCACATTTTCCCATTGGTTAGCGGCAGCATAAACATTGGATAAAAGAACATAAGCTGCTGAATCTGATGGCTCCAAGGTCAAAAGCTTCTCTGCTACACGTTTTCCTGTCTCTTTGTCTACCTGAACCCTACAAGCATTAAGTAGTGTTCTATACATTGAAGCAGAAGCTTCAAAAGGCATTGATGATATCACCTTTTCAGCTTCATGTAGCTGCCCCCCTCGGCTAAGGGCATCAACAAGACAAGAATAGTGCTCAATCCCAGGTTCAATACCATAGTTTTTCTGCATGGAATAAAAATTCTCATAAGCTTCGGATATCAAACCAGAGTGGCTGCAAGCAGAAAGAACCCCTATAAAGGTAACTCTATCCGGCATTACACCCCTAGATTTCATGTCTTTGAAAAACTGGAGGGCTTCCTCAGCATTTCCGTGTTGAGCTAATCCTACTATCATGGCATTCCACGAGGCAATCCTCTCTGTGTTCATTCTTCTAAACAACCCACGTGCCTCTTCTATGCTCCCACACTTGGCATACATGTCAACGAGTGAGGTCATCACAAAAGCATCAAAAGCACAATTTAGTTTTACAATATTTGCATGAATCTGTCTCCCTTGTTCTAATGCTGTTAAAAGAGAACAAGCTTTGACAAGGGTAGCAAAGGTATACTCATCAGGCTGCACCCTGGAAAGTCTCATCTGATGGTATGTGGAAAGAGCATGATCCTCTTGTCCATTCTCCACACATCCTGATATCATAGTAGTCCAAGCAACATCATCAGGTGAGGGTATCTCAGTGAAAACCCTGCTTGCACTTTCCACCTCTCCACATTTTAGATACATGTCAAGAACACCGCTAATCACAAACAAATCTAAATTAAACCCTCTTTTTATGACAACACCGTGAATTTGCGTCCCTTGTGCAAGCCCCACCAATCCCCCAGCAGCTTTAGCTGCATTCGCCAGAGTAATCTGATCTCCTCTCTCTCCACTCTCCTGCAATATCAAATAAAGCCTCAATGCCTTGTGAAAATCATCACGCATTATGTATCCATGCATCATAGCATTCCAAGATGCCAAATCATCTTGGTTAACGAAAAGAACTTCTGCCTCCTCCGTCTTCCCACTCTTGGAATAGACATCAATAAGAGCTGTTGAAACAAACGAATCCAAGACAACACCAGCTTTCATTGCGTAAGTATGAATCTGTGTGGCAAGATGGCAACCTTGTTCAAGAGAGGAACAAGCCCTCAAAACGCTCGCAATAGTGAATTGATCCGCCAACGGGCCATAACGTAATAAATCAACAAAGAACCCAACAGAACACTCCTCCAAACCATTCAGTGCAGAGCCAGATATCATTGTGTTCCATGATATCAAATCCACTTCATTCATTTGACCAAACACAGATCTCGCACGAGAAACTGAACCAGCCTTAACATACATATTAATAAGGCTGTTTCCAACAGAAATAACTTGATCCAGTTCCGTCCTCATGACAGCACCGTGAATCTGTTTCCCGAGTTCAAGGCAATTCAAACTGGCTGCCACAGACAACATCACAACAAAAGTCAAGCTGTCACAAGCAGCACTTGACTTTATCATATCCCTAAAACAATCAACAGCTTCCCAAGCTTCACCTCTCTGAAGACACTGAGACAGTGCCTTGTTCCATGCAATAACGTCCGAATCGTCACCGTCGCGGATAGACAATTTTGTGGCATAAGCTCGAAGCTGCTTCAACTGCGATTCGAATGCAGTATTTCTACTCATACCAACCCGCGCGAGAGTACGAAGAGTGACGTCATCTGGACGCAGTCCCGTTCGGTGGAACTCTGAGAAGAGAAGCAACGCTTCGTGTTCGAGACACGTGTCGACGTAAGCCTTCATCATGAGGTTCCAGAGCACAACGTCCCTCACGGCCATTCCATCGAACAAAAGACGCGCCTCTCTGATTCGTCCAAACTTGGTGTAAATGTTGACGAGAGCGCCGGCCACGAACACGTCCCATAGTAAGCCGATCTTAAGGGCGTAACCGTGGAGGGACGCGGAGGCGAAGGAGGAACCGGCGAGGAGACACATTTTGAGGACGGGGGCGAAAGTATGGCGCGTGGTGGACACGGTGGAGTGGCGGAGGAGACGGAAGAGGTGGAAGCCGTCGTAGGGGTTGTCGGCTTGCGCGTAGGCGGCGAGGATGGAGTTCCAGGTTACGAGGTCTTTGGCGTCGTGGGGCGTTGCGTCGAACAGTTTGCGCGCGGAAGAGAGGGAGCCGCATTTAGCGTACATGGTGATGAGGTTGTTGGTGAGGAAACGTTCGGGATGGTGGCCCGATGTTAATATGCCGGCGTGGGCGCGCTTTCCGAGGGGCAGGTCGGAGGCGGCGATGGCGTGGCGGAGGATGGAGAACCATTGAGGGGGAGAGTGGGGGTGTGAGAGGGAAAGGGAGAGGGAATGGGAATGGGAATGGATGTGGTGAGCGCGTGGGGTTAATGCGTTGACAGTGGAAGTGCCTCGTAGTCGTAACTGCATCTTGGCACTGGGAACTCAATCTCCGACCATGCTGGGTTCATTCAAAACGAGTTTACTTCATTGTTTTTCTTTGCTGCTTGGACTTGGAATATGGAAGTTGGAACTCCTCGGGTTTGCATTACGGCGGGAATTCAGAACATGGACGTCTTTCTTTCTAATTTTTCTTTTTTTAAATATGTACACGCTAAACTAATAAGAAAGAAATCATCACTGATATTACGTACAATTTCTGTTAACAAAAAATGCATATTACAATTCCTCGATAGTTTTGATATAAATTTCGATCAAAACCAGAGTTTTACTTTATTATTTTGACATCTAATAACTGCCAATGTAAAAAGTTCTGATCTTATGAGAAAAACATTTATAGAATCGGATCTAAATCTTAAAAAAATCAATAAAATTATTGCAGATGGTAGTTTATCAATTGTATTTTATTTATTATATTTTAGAAAAGAGGCTGGTAAAAATGAAAAGTAGAATATGTTTAAAAAAATTTAGTAAACTTTCAGCAAATAATAAAAAGTATTTTTGATATTATTTTTTAAATAATTATTATAAAGTCAACAAATTTAATTATACATGACAATTTAAAATTGGATGACAGTATAAAATACCCTACTCTCAATACACAATTTTTTTTTCATTTTTTTATAGTCATTGTATCACTTTCATAAAGTACATTCCATTTTCTAAGTCTTGTGAAAAAATGGTAATAGATCGCACATCGAGCCACTTGGTTTTTGAAATACATTATCAGAATATAAGTTCTTTATTTTTATTACATGTCATCATGGGAGAGTTTAGTCCATGTGTTGACTAAAACAATGTAAATCTCTTACTCGTAAGGAACAAATATAATTTCTTTTTCTCTCAAGAGGTGTCATTTAGTATCTTTCTTTCCACGAACTTTTTTGGGTAAGAAAGATAGACAGCAATTATAATTTCGGTCCCCCATCCGTGAGGGTTTCCTTATTTACATGAGAAGATCCAATCACCCAGATAATACCGAGGCCACGATCACCGCAGTAAATTGTTTGGCATTGAATCTAATTTGCAAAATCAATTGTTCTATGCGTAATTGAGTCCTATCGATTACATCTGAATGGAAAGGGTAAAAATGGAATTTAACAAGGAAATGAAAATTAGGGTACAAAATTAACAGAAGGAAAATAATCCCATAATGTGAAGTCCTGCTTACTAATGTAAATCTGATGTCGTCGCTAAATCTTAATGATACAATTCTGCTACAACCCTTCTCTTTCCTTCTCCCCTAACTGCTTTTTTCTTTCTCTTTTTTCCTGTTCTTCGGGCATATACAGATACAACAATGACTAAAATGTCCGTGATCCCGGACTTTATACCGTGTCAAAAAACTTGTACACATCCTTGGCTGGCTCAATATATCACAACGCGAAGTAGGCCTGGCTGAGGTTCCGTGAAGTCAATGCCCTCTTCAAGAAGAAAACGCTGTACAGCTATTGGAAGTCTTGCGGGAGTGCGGGAACCCCTGGTATGATGACCTGTGCCCACACAAATATACACCTGCAAACGCTGCTCAGCAGCTATGGCAGTGCTTTTCAGCACACTCAACTCATGTTTCAGCACATGAATGGCTTCACTCGCATGCAACCCATGTAGGTCTATTATCTTCTCGTGTCCTCTTCCATTGCCCTGCATCTCTGAAGCAACTGGATTTCTGAAAAAAATCAACACTTGTAATCACTGAACCAGAACCCAAAACTTTAGAGCAATGTAAGTAAACATTCTGGTTCGTACAATAATATAGCATGGTACTCCAGGTAGCCATTCTAGAGAGAAACTGTTACGAGGTGACCAAGAAAAAGGTCGAGCTATTGTTATCCATGGATTAAAAGTACTCTCAACTCGAGCATTTCTTCCAAAGCAACCAGGTAACAAATTGGCATCACAAAATTCTACTTTAAGGGTTCAGATTGTTCACACATCTTAAATAAGTGAGACAATAACTCACCTTCAGACCGACGTGAGCACGGCAATAAAAAACATTTGAGGAAAAGAAACGAGTGGTAAGTACGAAAAAGGGTAGGGACATCAGAGGGAACTCTTTCGTGTCAATAAACATACATAACAGATTGCTGAGGGGTAGCAAAATATTTTAACATCATGATGCCATATTATACTCCCTTTAATCCTGTATAATAATCGCTTTATGAAAGAAATTTGGTGCATAAAGAGTATTTATATCACATTGAGAAAAGTTTTCATGTGTGACCTATTTCCCACAAAGAAAATCTACGATCATATTTACCAGGATTTAGATTTAAAGGGGAGAAGTTCAAATGACATTACAAATGTCATGTCACCAAAAATATTCAGACTAAAAGTTATGGACGGAAATTTAAATTTTATCCCAAAATTTAAAAAAAAATGCTTCAATGTCAACAATAACTCTTCGAAAGATAATAAAATAAAATAGTGCATAACAAAACAAAATGAGGAACTGCAAGTAGTTATAATTAGTGAGAGAAATACAAAAATAGTACTCTTAGTACAAATGTTACTTATCATTGATATGGAGAGAGAATAAGTGAGTTATAAACAATAAGAAATAGAGAACAAATAAATGGTGCATTTGGGTGATAAAAGTATTTAATTCAATTAATATGGCTAGAGAAAACTTAAAGGGGTATTATAGGTATAGAAACAACTATGATACTGGAACAGAGAGAGTGAAAGTTTTTTTATATCCAAACTTAAATGGAGAGCGGGAAGGGAAGCATTGGGGAACAGCAAACCTCTGACGGTAAATGGATTCTTGAGCTTTTCCATGAGCTGCCTTCATATGCATGTTGTGAAGCTGCCCTTTAGCACTTAGTTCCTTTGCCAGGGCTTTATTACCAATAAGGTAAGCTTGACGAGCCTGTTTCAAATTAGAAACGAATTAAAATCAAACGAAGAAATAGATTCAAGACCAATGCCTCTAGAAGAGACTTTGTTATTTGATTCTTGAACTAGTATCATCACAACAGTACCAATTGAATCACACACACACACACACTAAAAGGAGTTGAGAAAGTCAAGGGAATGCCAATAGAATCAAATCAAGAGGTGTGTAGCCAAAACCATTATTTTAAAGTTTTGATAGCCAGTAACTTCGCCAAAGCATGAATTTGAAAACCCACCTGCTCAAAATATGCATTACGTAAGCATGCATGATCACGAGCCTCTTCCCGCAGCTCTGAATACATATTTGCTGCCATGCAAAATTGTTAACGAAAATAGTGCACAGAGAAAACACCCCACAATTGAAGCATTTTAACATAAGTATTTACCAACAGCATCACCGGTATCAAGCCAAATAGGAGCTGCCCGAGCTGAGCCACGGTTCTGCAATCGATCACCAAAGTGTGCTCTGGCCTGTCCACCATTGTAGCCACTACCCAAAACATTTGAATTCCTACTTGAACCTATAGCAGCATCACCAGAGCCATTCTTGTCATACTTCCAAATACCACCAGAATCCTGAGAAGCCAACTTTCTAACAGCTGAAGCAAAGTCAACAGCACCTCTAGATGGAACTGAAGAGCTAGATTTGAAAAGCATCACATCACTGTCAAATGACTGGTAAGGATTTCGGCTTTGCTGGACATTATCAACCACGTATTTAACTGAAGCAGCCTGGCCATCTGGTGAAGTAAGTGAAGGAAAGTCCATTGCACTCAGATTGGGAGCTGACAGAGTCTTTGAATTCAAAGTTTGATTGAAACCACCATCAACTTGAAGCTGCTACAAATTTGAACAGGTGAAGAGAGAGATTATCAACATAAGGTTCCTAGGTTAAAAAATATTCCAGAGAAGTAATTACTAATCATAAGAGATGACTATAGAATTCCACGAAATGGAGAACAAATTGTACTGCTTGATGATATACAAATATATGGGTGTGTCTCATGAAATGCCAATGGCCCATTGATAACATGAACAGGGGACTATAATTACAATTAAAATCAGAGTGTAGATCAAAATTTTTTGAAAAAAAAAAAACAAGATTATCATCTCTAACAACACCCTCCCCAGTACCAGGCAACTGCAATTAGAAATTGGAAGCTAGAGGTAGGTTGGACCTGAATCACTTCACAACTTTATAGAGAGCCGGATCTTCCCTGCCAAAACAAGGCACAGGTATTGCTCTAAATACTTAGTATCCATCCCATCATACTTAGCTTTGTCCTAGGAGCTAATATGGATAAACCTCTCAACAAAAACATACAAGAGAAGACTACAAAAAATTAAGGAGTAAGACAAGTCAAGCTTTTACCATAAATTGAAATCAACTCGTGGAAAAATTTAAATGATTCCAAAAAAAGTTGAGGAAATGAGTTGATTTTAATTCATGGGAAAAGTTTGATTCATTTTACCTCAATTCAGTCAATGTCATTCTCCTATATGTGTTTCCAGAGAAGTTTATTCAAATGCTCTAGACCATACTGCATTGCAACAAGCAGAAGATAGATGTTGACCATAAATATAAATGACAACACATACATTTTCACAATCAAATGCATGAGATAGAGCTTATAAGGAACCATTATTTGACAGCATGTCAGTTAACATATTAAAATCAACCTACCTCTAACTGACTGAGCATCTCAGTGGTCAGATGTAAATCACATCCATTGGCAAAGTAAGCTTCTGCGAGGCTTTCTGCTGCAAAACCAGGGAACAGGGAAGCTAAATACTCCAAAGGATTCAAATCTGTATCATCCATAATTGCATTTTCAGCCAAAACATCATTTAAGTATCCATGTCTACTGTTGTCATCATAAGCAATCCCCTCTTGACCACTGCTAACAAGCTGGTCAGCGCTCCCAATTGGCCCCTCCCAAGGCTTTGCCAGAGCATTCAAAAAGCTTGTAGAAGATGGGTCCTCCCTGTAGCTTGAATGGGAAAACCCTATTTTATCTACAAAGCTATTGCCATTATTATGCGGTTGAGATATTTCCTGCTGCTCATTTATTATATATTTACTTCCTTTGGAAGAAGGAAACCTGGAGGCTTCATTGTCCTCATGTATGGATAAACCTGCTAAAGGAAGATCATCCAGACCTTGAGATTCATCTTCTCCCATGACCTTGAAATCAGGGGTAATATCATCAGGGAGCTGACATCGCCAGTATTGATGCACCTCATCATCAGAATTATTTGAAATGGATGATTCTGATCTATCTAAAACTGCTTTCCCAAGAGCTCCAGCAGCCGAAAGCCCTGCTGCTGTTGCATCTACCGAGCTGGTAGTCCCAGGTAATGATGATGATCTGAGGGCAAAAGGAATAAACTCTGCTGCATTTGGATTCAGAGTTGTTGCCTTGTTTGGGCTTAATAGCTTTGCATCCGTTTGGGATCCTTTCTTGGATAAGTTCATTATTAACTAGAATATGGACAAAATAACTACAACATAAACAGACTTTAAAAATAGAAACAGCACATGTCCAGTCAGCCTCAACCAAACCCTGAAAATGGTTCAATATCATCATGCTCATTGATTAACCAGACTGCTATAAAGAGAACAGGAAAAAGTAAAAAAAATTCACCACAAATCCATACATCGTACAACAGATAAATGATGATTTCAGTAATATCCCATATAACATAAAAGTGCCAAATAAATAACTCGATATAGAACTGCAGTTGCAACTATTTTTAATATCACTGCAATGAACTATAGCTTGCCATTTTCGTCAGTTGGACTTAAAAGTGAAACTTATAAAGGTAAACTGAACAAAAAAGGAACCAGCACAAATTACGGAAATTATAGTAAAATTTACACACACAAATAAGTTCTGGCGAACGCTGACCAATTTCAGAATGACAGAGCAGGATACGATTAAAACCCTAAACATCTCGAACTAAATAACATAAAACGTCACAAAAACAACTTCTAAGAGAAATTAAACACCACCGATAATTCCCCGACAGTAACTACATAAAACCCCCCAATAACACAAGCCAAAGCACCAAAAACAAAAACCTAGAAATTTGAAACGCGAATTTCACACTAACATCAAACAAAACAGAAACAACAACAACAATCGAATCAAAGCTCGAGCGCACAGAGAACGCAACCTCCAATACGGAAGCCAGGAGGTACAGAAGAGATCTCGAGCAATTCAACGCCTCAGAAAGCAGACTCAAAAAGTACATAACAACAGGAACAACAGCAATTGAAGACAAGAAAAAAAATAAATTCACGAAGGAGAAAGCGAGAGAAAAAGATCTGAAACAAATGGAAGAGTGTAGAGGAAAAAATATTGTATACATATATTTATACCTTCGCGTATCAAATCGAAGGGATCCATGGGGATGAGATGAGAAAAGAAGAGAAGAAAAAAAGTGAAGGTGATTGTGTTGTTTAATATTGCGAAAAATTGAGGTTGGGATTATCCAATATCATCTCAAGTACGAGTATGATTATCGGGTCGGGCTTCTTCTTCTTCTCTCTCTTAAGTCTTACCTTACCTCGCTCTTTTATTTCTTTTTCTTTTATTATTATTATTTTTTTTTTTCTCTCTGTGGATTCTGTTTCGAAACCTCTTAGCCAATACAATAGCAGCAGCACCAGCACCACAAAAATACGAAATAAGACACCGAACCTTTGGCCACTAGATTTCACCCTTCTCGCTCTATAAAATCACACTCTTTACTGCACACACTGTTCACTGGGATTTGGGAACAAATACGTTACCTTCACTTCTTAACTTCCATGCAGTTAATGCTTTTTTTTTTTGTCAGAAATTATATTTGTGAATAATTTTTGTTTGTATATTATACTCTCTTTGTATTAATATAAAATACTTTTAAAATAATCATAAACACAGACAATATTAATCAATTTAAAAAAAAAGTGTGACCGTTGATGAATAAAAAACACACATGCTCTTAACATGCTTAAATACCTTTTTGTCCTCATGTTCGTAGTTTTGTTGCGGATAGTCCTCATTTTGACATGTTTAATATGATCCTCATTTTTACCGAATGGTTAAAATGGTCATTATTTTTGCAATTCGTATTTTATTTAGTCATTTTTTGTAACGTCATTTAAATCATTAACGGAGCATTGTACAACTGCCACAGTTTGTATTAGGGTGTGTTACGTACGTAGGGGTGGCAATGCGGGCCGGCCCGCCCCGTTTAGGCCCGCCCCGCATAAGGCCCGCTCCGTCCCGCACATTTTATGTGGGTCGCATACTCTGGCCCGCCCTGCACATACATTGGCCCGCGGGCCCGCCCGCTTTTTTTTTAATTTATTTATTTATTTTATGATAAAACTTTCAATGTTTAAAAATTGGGAAACTTTAGGAAGTTCACAAAATTAAGTAAAGACTTTGAGGAATTAGATGATAAATTGATAATTCAACATTTTTATCATATTCATACTATGACATACACAATGTATTTTTTAAATTTTAGCACAATAAAAATTACATAATACTTGTCTTTTCCAATTATACAAGAATTTGAAATGTTAATGCAAGAGTCCATAAAAGAAGTAATTAATATACACAAGTGCAAGTTTTTTTTTTATTTTATGCGGGCTTGCAGGTCGGCCCGTGCGGGCCGCAAGCCTATGCGAGCCGAGCCCACGCGGGCTTGCGGACTCAATATCCTGGCCCGTCCCGCGTTTTTTCTGCGGGCCAGACCCTAATTGCCATCCCAATACGTACGTATACTGTACCGGAGGTGTGATAATTAGATATTTGGAGATAAATAAGTGAGCTAGGGGTTTGGTAAGGAATGTTTGGGCAGTTTGTGAGTTTTAACAATCTTGTTCCTCCATTCCCAATTAGTGTTGTTGCAATCTTCTTCTTTGTGCAATCCCATTATATAGGTATATTATATTGTCCCAATCTTCTTCCTTTACCTCTGGTTGTAATCGTTGGAGGCAACCGTGTTGTATTACTTCGTGCACTGTTGGTGGTTCAACAAGAAATGGATTAACCCCGATTTGTAGTTGCGGAGAGATAACAGCTTTGAGGATGGCAATGAATGTGGATGCTCAAACATTGTAGTGCATTTTGATGAGGATGAATTAATGTTATGAAATTAACTTCTTCCAAACTTAGATCAATTTAATTTTTCCCAAGCTTATATCAATATCACTTACTTCAATGGTCAGATTAAGATGTCATTTTGAACACGTTGGGATCAAATTAATTCATTTCTTCATTTAACAATAGTACAAAACATATTGGACTTTAAAATATTACACACAATAACAGTACGAATAATACAATAACAAAAATAAAAACAGATTATACCCAAAATTTTCTACCAATATTCTTTGGAGTTCTTGTTATCCTCAAAGTTGTCATCTCTCTACAGATACAAATCGGGGTTAATTCATTTCTCGTTGAACCACCTACAGTGCACGAAGTGATACAACACGGTTGCCTCCAACGATTACAACCAGAGGTAAAGAAAAAAGATTGGGACTGTAACATACCTATATAATGGGATTGCAGGAAGAAGAAGATTGCAACAACACCAATTGGGAATTGAGGAACAAGATTGTCAAAACTCACCAACTGCCCAAATATTCCTTACCAAAATCCTAGCTCACTTATTTATCCCAAATATCTAATTACCACACATGTACAGTACACGTAACACACCCTAATACAAATCGTGTCACCTGTACAATGCTCCGTTAATGATTTAAACGGCGTTACAGAAAATGACCAAATAAAACACAAATTGCGAAAATGATGACCATTTTAAACATTCAGTAAAAATGAGGATCATTTTAAACATTTTGTCAAAATAAGGATCATTCACAACAAACACTACAAAAATGAGGACAAAAAGTATTTAAACATAACATTTAACATTTATTAGAGAGAAAAAAAGATAGAGTAAAAAGTACATAACGTCTGATGAAAATAATAGTTTATATTTTTCTAAAAACATGCCTGTAACATATAAGAGAGGGAGTATTTGATATTTAGAAAGGAAACAAAGAAGATAAATAGAAAAAAATGATAAAAAAATAATATTTAGTTATATCATAAAGTACAAATAAGTGAAAATGAAGAAAAAGGGCTAAAAATTTGAGTGATTGCCTTTATTTAAAACTTTATATATAAAAAATTATATTAAAAATCATACTATCATTTTCAATCCAAATTTTAAAGCAATCATTTGTAAAAAAAAAATACAAGACTCTTGATTCACATTTAACTCCAAAACTACAATAATCAATTTGTCATTGTATAGAGAAAATAAGTTTTAAGATGACATGGATGCATTACATCTATTTTGCTTATTTAACCAAAAGTCAAATGCTTTATTAGATTATATACATATAAAGACTTCTATTTGAAATTTATTTTTTAGATTTAAGTACTGTATGTCTTATGCGAAGAAAGTCATTTTCTCTAGAAAAAAAACTATATGTTGCACCTAAATATGCTCATTTATAGCATATTTCTTTTATAATTATGTTATTAATATAACGTGTCATAAATTTTGTCAGTGATTAATTTTGGTAAATCACATTAAATTTATAAACTAGGTTTATATTTCTTTGTTCAATATTAAAAATGTTAGGTCTATCCAGATAAATTCATTATGAAGACATAATACTAATAAAACTTGAGTCAAACCACATAAAAAATTAATATTGTTCTCATCCTAAAATTTTAAAACAATAAATTTACGAGCTTTTATTATATAATATTCAACCTTTTCATTCAAACGCTAAAATTCACTTACATTTCTAAAAATAAATAAATAAACGTACGTAAAATGAAATGTGCTTATTTAGCAGTCAAACAAAATGTTTTTGTCGACAATAAATAAGTGTCAACGTTTTCAACTTGTATCATGCAATATCTTGAGTGAACTTTGTGTGACAATATTATTTTGGTTTTATAAAATGAAATGTTGATAAAACACAAATACGATTAAAGATGATTTATTTTTTTGGCCACTTACATTTGGTGTGTTAATTTTATGTGGGTTAAATATGTTTTTGATCTTTCAAGTTTTAGTGAATTTTAAAATTAGTCCATATTCAAAATTTTATACCAATTTAGTCATTTATCTTTATAAATGCGTGAATTTAGTCCTTATTACCAAATTTTGTTAAGTTTATTTAACATTTTAAATAGATTTTATGATAATATTAAAGTTAACATTGGAGTAAAAATGTGTCAATGTGTCAAACGGGATAAATAATTCAAATACTATCATGAAATGCGCTTGAAACATCATAAAAAATTTAACAATTTTTTGTTAAAATGACTAAATTCATACATTTTTAAAGATAAATGACTAAATTGGTCAAAAATTTTGAAGAAAAACTAATTTTAAATTTTACTGAGAAAAAAAAATTATTTAACCAATTTTCTGATAGAACTTTAGGGTAGGTGTCGGGGTTAGGTATACACATAAATTGTAGGTTATGTCCTATTAATTTACCTCAAACAAATGTCAAACTTCATTCCCTAGGAGTCGCATTGACTTGTATTCTAAAATGAAAGAAACATTATTCGAGTGATTGATTATATTACAGGATATATACAATTTTTTTCCTATATATTTTAAAGTTTTAGTTCTTTAAACAAAAATTAACCATTTTTTTATTTTTAATTAAAATCTCTCTCTATAACTACTTATTATAAACATAATGGGTGCTGAATATTATAACCATCGTGAATATGATAAATTTAGGTTTTACTAATAATACAAGAATACAGATTATATAAATGAAACTATTTGATGGTAAAGGTTAGTAGAAATTTCTCCACCTACTTTATTGAACACGTGCAAATTCTTGGTGCATAGGAGTGTCATTATGTGTATTAAGAAAGTCTTTTTATCATAAACCAGATATTAATCTATATAATACTCCTTCTCTAGAATGCAATTAATATTAAATTAAGTGAAACAAAATGCATTTTCGTCTTGTAATATTACTATTCTTTGACAGACCTAAAACTGAAGGATATAAGAACTATATAATATATTAACTACTTTGGAAAATATAATATTCAATATATATATATATATATATATATATATATATATATATATATATATATATATATATATATATATATGTGTGTGTGTGTGTGTGTGTGAGAAAATAACGGAAACAAGAAGTTGAATCTGTTGGTAGGGGATGAAATCTGGAATAATAAATGAGATTGAATTTAGTACAAGGAGTACCTGAAAATTAGTAAAAGTAAAGCAACACATATTAAAGATATTGCTGTGTCAGATTCGATCTGAAAGTAAAAGTATCCTATTTTCGTAAATATTATGGGAGCACGTACACATAAATTATTATATATTTGAAAAAAAATCTTTATAAGGACTTCTACAAAAATTAAGAAGTGTTTATTTATAAATAAAATTAAAAAATATTTTTTTAAGAAATATATGAAAATTGTTATAAATTAATTAATGTATAAATTAATATTATGTTTCAAATAAGTTTCTCGACAGAATAAAATTAGAATAAGAAAAAGTGAAGAATGAGTTGGTTGTCTTTGGTAAGAACTTTTAATTGCTATTTACACCCCTCTCTTATTTTACAACATCATCACCCTCCTCTATATTTAATTTTTTGCTACAATGCAATCAACAAGTTCAAAGAGCCCTGATTTGTTGACACATGGTGAATTTTCAATCTCAACCTGCAATTTATTAAGCTTATATTCAAATATTTAATTTATATATTAATTAAATAATTTAATTCAATACATTATTATTATTTAGTTGTTTCAAGAGTGTAGAAGGCATATAGCGGTATCAAAACATCTTTTCCCCCAAATCCAAAAGTGAAGTCTAGCTTTTTTTAATATCCCTCTCTACCCATAATATTATTCTCACACGCTATAAAAATATTTCCATTAGTCACACGATTCTTATAATTACTTTTAAATACATAATTAATTAAATATTGAAAACTAAAGCATATATTACATTTAATTACGATTCTGTAGTTAGTTCACGGGTCAAGGCAAACAAATAAATTCTCACAGTCTTTATCAATTAAATGACTAGTCTGATTTTAAAAACATTTCATGTTATTTTCATCCATTTAACCATCATTCTCCTAGGGTGGGGTTTAGCTGCAATTAGTGTTACGAATAAGTCAATAAAAATAAAAAAATAAAAAAAAAATAAAGAAGGACAAAATAAACTATATCAAGAATTTAACCTGATTTTGTGTACGTTTTATATTTTATGTATACACGACTGACTACAGTATGAAGTATTTTATTTATGTGTATCCATCAAGTTTTATACAAATTGCTTATATAGCAAAATAAAGAATTACATCTCAGAATTTTAAACAACATGAAACTAAATCAAATATTATAATAGTAACAATTTGTTCAATTAGTTAACAAATAAAAATAAAAGATAAGTAAAATTTTACTTTAATATATTATATTAGGAGAAAAGTCTCTAATTTGATAATTCTTTGGATATAAAAAGGTGGATTATTTGTGATAGTGAGAGAACAAATTTTAAACTCGCATTGTGGCTGTTGATCAGCCATACTTAAAATTAAGGTGTAAATTTTTTTGGAAATTTTCACAAAACTTTTTGAAAGAGACTGAGGTTGATCAGAACTCCCAGCCAACAATTTGTTTTTATTCAACAACAATATTAATTTTGTTTATAAGCACCATTGATGTTACATGGTACAAAGATTATTCTAGTAAGAAAACATAATGCATATTATTAGTAAGAAAAAAACATGATAAAGTTTTAAAAAACGGGTAAATTTAAGAAATAGGTTGTGGCCTCCCAGATTATATCCGTGGACAATATTTCAACAATAAATTTAATACTAATTACCATTTTCCCTGTACAAAAGGCTGAAAAGTTAATTACTAAGGTGGTAAAAAGTATTAAATAAATATATTTAATAAATTCAATTAGTAAAATTCTATGTAAAATTGATAATTTAAAAAAAAAAAAACCTTATAGTTTATGATACATACGAATAAAATCAATTAATAAGCAATTAACTTCATATATGATAGAGGTGGATGTTTGGTTCATTGAAGAAAATGACATTATCATTTTTTTTCAACTAATTTTGGATTTATACGAGTCTTGTCCAATTCTCAATTATTTTGTTTATCTTAATAATATATGAACAGTAATTTATATATCAAATTCAAGGTTTATAATCATTAAAATTTATAGTTGAATCAATTTAGAGACAAAAACGTTAAATTTATATTTCAAGGACGTCTTATTAATATTAAAGTAATTTTTAAATTTGTAATCAAAGTGACGATTCTCCGCAGACTTTCCATTTAGTGTTATTTTAAACAAGTATTATTTGATTTTTTAACTCAGCTTAGCTGTATTATAAGGGTAATTTTAATATTACTTTTCATTAATTACTATTGAATTAATAAATCTGTTTTAAATTAATTTTATTGTTATCTATGTTTTCCTACGACTAACTTCATATTACATATCTTCTGTGAATTTTGTAAGTTAGTTATCATGTTTTACTTATGATATAGAAATATGATATATGCATCAAATACCATGCGTATTTAATACACTGATATATCTATTTTAAAAATAATAAAATACGTGATATGTGATCTATATATGTTGAAAAAATGTGTATAAATTTTAAAAAATATGATAAATATATACTACCGTGTGTCTAAATTAAAATTAAATATATCAAACGTTTTCATCATAAAATTTTATAAATTATTCATCATAAAAATATTACCGGTTTATATATTAGATACTTCATTGATAAGTATCAGTAAAATATTCTGAAATATCTAATATGGATATGTGTGAAATACGGATATTAAACACAAATTAAAATAAGAAGAGTGTGGATTTTTGGTTTTGGAAAGATGAAGAATGTAAATATACTGTTAAATTTGGGTATTCAAAAATATAAAAAAAAATTTAGTACGAAAAACTCTAGTTTGTATAGTATGTTATGGACCGTAAAGGTAGCTCCCTCTGCACAATTCTTGGCTTGGAGGGTAATCATAATGAGATGCCTACAAAGATAAATCTTAGGAGGAGATGAGTATAATTAAGTGATGTTTTCTGTGTATTATGTGGGCTATAAGAGAAGACTAATATACACTTATTCATCACTTGCAATATAACAAAAAAGATTTGGAACATGTTTAACAGGTGCGTGGAAGTGAGAACGGTGCATTATAATCAACAATTTGATTTATTGATCCTTAATAGTAAAGAAAATCAATTATGGAGGGGGTGTATGAGTTTCAATTACAAGGAACATATGAGATCATGGGAACAAAATTATGTTTAGGCAAGAAAAAGTAGATGTAGAAGAAATATTTACTTTAACACAATTAAATGTTTGAGTTTTGATGAAAAATAAAATTGGTAACACTAATTTTTCTTATTCAATTTGGATTCTTTACCTAATTCAGTGCATTCATTTTGTTACTTACAAATATAACCACAATCAGAAATAAATGACTGGATAAGGAAGCAATAAATGTGTATAAAGTATTTTGTCCCTTCTCAAGACAACCTAACCATGTCAGACTTTTAGCCTAGTATTTTTTCTGTCTATGCAGGACATCAAAGAAAAATTTTGTCTCATACAACCCTTAACAGATAATCTGGAAATACCAACAAGATCAAATATAGAACAAATGTAGAAAGACTGAACAATATATTATAAATTTATTAGAGTACCCTTAATTACAAAGTCAAACTTTGGACTTGATATTTATAATAGATAAATATTTTTGTATTAAGGAAACATAGCCTAAAAAACTCAGTATTTCTTTTTTATACAAATACATATATTATTTTTTGCTAATAAAGAAAGAACACGAGTTAAAATATCGTGAATAATAATATGTAACTATTTCGAAATACGTTTTCTAGAATAAGATTTTTATGACAAAATACGTGATTTTGTTTATCAATGTATTAGGAACAACTTTGTTTAATTGCACAACAATGAGTTTTAGTAAAAACATTTTTGTTAATGAAAAAATAAAGAAGAAGAAGGAAAATGTAGATATTGCAACTGGGTTTACACATTAAACATATAGTCAACACAATTTAATTGATTGAAAGTATCATATAATTTTGTAATAAATTATAGAATGGTTCGATCTATTTCAAAAGTATTCAATTCATGATGAACTGCATGCATATATCGGTTTCTACGTGATAAATGCGAACAACAAGGATTTGATTAAGAAATTATAAAAAAAAAGGTTTTCATTAAAATACAACAACAAATACAACCATTCCTATATATTTTTTAATTCAACATTCTTGTTTTAACCAATCAATGCCATAAAGAGGCCGAATAATAAGACCCTTGTATTTTGCTTCAAGGTCAGCTAATTTCAAAGACACTAACTGAAGATTATAATTTTTTTTTCATAAATTTATAATAATACAATTAAAAAGTTTTAAAAAATACACTTTTTAAAATTTTTCCCTCTTTTAATCACTTACTTAAACATACTAATATAAAAGTATAATTAAAACAAGAGTTTTGGTAACCATAAGTTAAAATAAGATTTATATTTTAAAAAAAATAATAAGAATTGTTTGAAAATATATTAAAGGTTTATATTTACACACATTATTTCAATAATAAGTTTATTTTTTAATTGACATTATTTTTCCTGATTATTGTAATCTTGAAATGTTGATACTTTCCACCCAGTTTATTATTAACATAGACAAATTGGTATCATCCTACAGCAGTGAAGTGAAAACATGTATACTCTCTTTTATACGAATCTATTAATTATTTTAAATCTAAATAAGTTTATTTTAAAAATTAAAAAAATATTATATATATATATATACACGTTATTTTAAGTAAAAAATTTTAAATAACTATAATTAAAAAAAATTATATATATATATATGAATTAAATATATTTTATTATTAAATTATTATAAAAAATATATTTTTAAATAATTTATGGTAGATAACACTATGAAATTGGATATGTGATATATATTATGTTGATATTCTAAAATTTATCAACCATTTATTTATATTTTATATCTGAATTAAACTATTAAATTTTTGTTTGTTATACCTTACAAAAATAATGTAAAACATTTCTTCAATAATTTTATTATAATCTAATATATAACTATTTGTTATACGAAAAACATTTCATATATTTGTTAGATAAATATTTTATACAACTTTATAAAATATAAAAATTAAACATAATTTAGTTTAAAAAACATAACTATTTTTATAATAATTGATAATAAAAGACATATTTAATCTTATACTTTTTTATTATTAAAAAATAAATTAAAAAAATTAAAATTTGAGAAGAATAAAATATATTTTTATTAAAAATGTGAGAAGAATTATTTGTGGATTTCACGTGTTCAATGTAGTCAGAAAGGTAGTTGTCATGACAGCTGGCAATTTCAATAATATGCTCTCCCACCTTGGCTCCCAACTCCCAAGAACCCCACATCTATTGTCTCACATACCCCACAGCCAAACCTCGTCATTACCCAATCCCATAGTCCCACGTCGTGCCCGGTTCTTTTCTTTTTCTCCGGCGCAACCACCACAGTGAAAAAAAAAAAACATTACCTGGTTCAGATCCGAACTTTATCTACAAATTACTTTGCTCTGTCACAAAGTTGCCAATGATTGGGGGTAGAAACCTAATCTTTTGAGATTTAGGTTTAAACATTGCAAACGATAACAATTTAGTACTAATATAAATAAACACACAAGTTAAGAACAAAGATGCGTTTTAGATAGATAGTAGTACTTATCACCATTCAATCTACCTATCCACACTCTGCACTGCTATGTTCTGAGCGCCAAGGCAAAGACAACACTACAAACAGATACACAGATCTAGATGAAAGAGCAGAAAGTGAGCATTTTCTTACGTTAGATTCGATTCGCCGTGGAGCCAATTAAGGCTCTGAGATGCACCATACTTCATTTCGGGTTCCGCTCTTCGGTGGCGAAATTCAGTGGGAGAAGGAGAGATAATTCCTCACTGGAATATATAAACACACACCACTACTATCATTTCAGTTTATCTGTGATTTCAATTCTGCCCCCCACCTACTTGCATTGTCCACAACTGGGTAATGCACTGCCTCTTGAATCTGAAGACCCTAATTAGTATTCTTTCGGCCTCCTAAATTACTACCATTAATACTGAATTTTCAGTTCAAAGTTTGAACATTTTGTGGTCTAACTCTGGTTGTGTTTTTTTCTTTTCAAATTGATGTGGCTCAGGGTGATGATGGCGACAGAGAAGACTGCTGCGACGGTGATGGAGGCGGAAGTGTGTTCGGTGACGTGCTACTGCTGCGGGCTGACGGAGGATTGCACTGCGCATTACATTGACCGCGTGAGGGAGAGGTATCAGGGTCGTTGGATTTGTGGACTGTGTGCTGAAGCAGTGAAGGAAGAGGGTTTGAAGTTGAAAGATGATGATGTTAACACCGATGAAGCACTGAAGCGCCACATGAAGTTCAGATCTTTCACTTCTAGTCCTCCCAAAAAACCCACCCAAGACCTGATTCATGCAATGAAACACCTTCTTTTTCGATCTTTGGATTCTCCGAGGAAGGATGCTTTGACCTGTTCGCCACAAGCCAGTTCCCACACATGTTTTTCAGCCGGATCCTCTAAGGGAGACTCACAGGAGATCATCACCAGTGAGTAGTAACTGCTGACTTGGTGCATGCAGGGAAAAATTTTAGTTACTTGGTTAATTTAGTAATGTTTAATTTTGTATTTCTCTGTCACCTTGTTGCTTAGGTTGAATAATCTGTATGTTCTGTTTCTGTTTTGTGACATTTTTGAACTGAACGGATGATTTGGCAGGAGTTTTCCTCCTTCCTTGACTTCAGTCTAAATGTCATGAATTTTCCTTTCTTTGTTTCTGTCTATCTATGGTTGACCCAGTTTAGACCAAGTATGACACTGTTCTTCAATGTTTAAACTAAGTTGCACAATTTCTGATATTTTCCCTTTTTACTTTTCTTAAATGTTTATGCGACTTTTTATAATGATTTTTCTGTGTTCTGAAGGTCAGATGCCAATAACTACTACCTTTTTCGTTTTACTTTCGAAACAGTTATGTTATGCATCTTCTTCGGACTATTCTAGTATCACCATTAAAAAATGTCAGACTTAGAATATACTAAATTTTAACCATCATTCTTTCTTTTCACTGTTCTGTACTGTCATTGCTTGCCTTTGAGAATTTCCGCGCATTCTCAGTGCTCTAATAGTTACAGCATAGTGGCAGGAACAAATCAATGTTTTTACAAGTTGTGTTTGGTATTGCTAGATTTGGTAAGGCATGATAAATATCTTGAGTGTCGGGTCTCAGGGCACCTCTGCTGGTATGGTCTAATCCATGGGAAAGGGAAATGCAGATTTTTTATTAGGACATGAAAGACGGGTCCTTATGCACAGTGAGTCAATGAGTTTTCAGAAAGAACATTTACTTCATAGGCCCACTACCTGTATTACAGGTCGGAAAATGTTGGAAAGTGCAAGAACTTGCTGAAAAAAATAATCAAACGTTAGAACCCTGCAATGTTTTCTGTACTCTGTTCGTCCCCTTCTTCTGTTCGGCATTGTGCACACGGTAGAATTCGAAAAAGTTGAGATCTTTTAATGTGTTTTTGGAATTGACAAACCCATTTGTTTTGCTTTGTTAGTTTTTGCGGCATCAATAATGGTTTGCCGATGTGGGAACATGCACTATTAATAATGTCTTTGGCTCATTAAGAAAACAATAGAAAATTGCTATCATATTAAAAGTTTTTTGAGTTTTGTTACCCATTTTCTGCATCAATAATGGTCTGCTTTCTTGGGTATATATGTATCTATTAATGATACATTGATCGTAAACAAACAAAAAAGAGATTTATTCTGAATTTAAAATGTACTCCGATAACAATTACAATTATGTACTTTTTAAGAAAACTATACTTTCTTTAAAAATATAAAAATTCTAGATTTACATGTACTCAAGAAGATTTTTATATTAAATTCTTTCACTCATTAAAGCAAAATAAATCACAACCTAAATATTAGGTGTTTATGAATAAAATGGAAAGGGGAAAATATGTGATGGATTTGAATTGCTTACTCTAACTTACTGTATTAACGAATAATTAATATGGCAGATTAATTTTAGAAAATAATTAAATAAAACTAGTTGAGTATATCATTGAAATATATATATATATATATATATATATATATATATATATATATATATATATATAAATGATAATAACTAGTTGAGACTTTAATACAATTATATGATTTATTATAGATGTGTACGTATTTATTTATAATTTTCACAATCATTTATTTAAATAATAATTATAGTGAAATGATCATTCTATTTGTATTATAGATCATATAATTTTGTTAATGATAAAAAAATTGAATATTTATTTATCTTTTAAAATACTGAGCGTTTTACTTGCTTAAAGAATATAACCTATAATTTAGCTGAAAATATTATAAATCACACTTCAAAAATAAACTATCATAATACATTTTTAAAACAAGATACTCTTTGTTATCATTTAAAATGAGATATTATTGTACTTTTATAAGTACTCATAAAAGGTACAAAAATAATTTTACTATTGCACTCCAAGAGTTAAATAATTTTTCCTAAATCTCAATGATTTGAACTTCCATTAGATGGTTATTTTGTGTAGTACAAGGTTGTTTCATTTTATTTATGTACTACGAATTTTGTTTGTTTGAAATTCCACAAATAACCTTGGAACATGGAACACGGAACCCATCTCGGACATATCGTCCAATGAAAATGATGAGATTCAGAACTTAACCTTTTCCTTTGACTGTTAGTATAAGAAACCTGATTAACACAATCATTTATTTCAATTTAAATTTTTAAAAAAATATTTTAAGTAAAAAATAAAAGACAAAAAAAGAAGAAGTGAGAACAAAAAAACTGCCTAGGATTCAAAAAAACATTTGACAGACAGATAAAAAGGATAAGGAGAACAAGACAGCTATTGAGGTCATTTTGGGAATTGGAAGAGTTGTCAAAAAAAAAAAAAACTTTACAAGGAAGCAAGGATCCAAGGCAAGTAGCTGCATTGCATAAGCCTTATTAAATTTGTTGTTGTTGTTTGAATAGTTGAACACTTCATCTTCTTGCAAACCCTTGAATTAAAAAATCGCCGGCGAAGATGATGCACATGACCTTTTACTGGAGCCGGAAGGTCAATCTCCTGATCGATTCCTGGAAGACCCAGGATTGGACCGATTATCTCCTTACCCTTCTTGCATGTCTGGTCGTTTCCGCTTTCTACCAGTTCATTGAGAATCGCAGAATTCGCCTCAAGCTCATCGGTGCCGGAAAGCCCTTCCCGGCGGAGATCCAGACCCCTCTGTTGCAGCGGAAGCTCACCGGAAACGGCGCCAAGTTGGGGGTGAAGGTCGCCGGGGCGTTTCTCTTTGGGCTGAGCTCGGCCATCGGGTATTTGTTGATGTTGTCGGTTATGTCCTTCAACGGAGGGGTCTTCGTTGCCATTGTTGTGGGTCTCGCTGTTGGTTACTTTTTCTTCAGAAACGAGGGTGAAGATTCCATTATTGCTGACACTTCTTGCGCCTGTGCTTAAATTTAGTCACTTTTAAATCTTTCGATCTTCTCTGCTGAATATCGTACTTGTTGTTTATTATTCCCTATTTTAATTTAGCCCTATTGATTATGGATGTGTAATGAATTGTAATTATTGGTAATTGTGATCATGGGAGGTGGGAACCCTGGATTGATTCTAAAGTTTAATATATTTTGTGGCAGCTTTTTATTCCCAGACAAATCGGTTGTGAGAAAAATGATTTCTTGAGTTTTTGTAGTTATATAATTTTTGGTAGAGTTGAAACTATGAAGGAAAGGAATTAGATGAACAAGGCTGAAAAAATGGATTACTTAATCTCGAACAGTTTTTGTCAGGTTCCTTTTTTGTCTGTTGGAAAAAGCTTAAAAATAGGCAGAAGATTCGTTGCATAAGTGGATATGTGGCTATTGCAGTAGCCTTAACTTTAGGTGCCTGTTTTTTTCTTTGGGAATCAGAGATCAAATCCCATGCAAATATCAACACCATAGCACAGGCTAAAACACCTTGGCTTGAATATCTTGTGGTGGGCCAAGAACTACCAATACCAGCGTAAAAACACTACTACTTTATAACGAAGAACCTCTTTATAAAATTAGTTGACAGATTTAAAAACAATTGGATTATATAAACAAAATTTGTTTTTCATTCTTAACGCGTCGACAGATATGTATGAAGTTGTCGACTAAACAATTGTCGATGTGTTATCCATCTTTTATATGTAGCAAAATCTTGATCTGCTCGCATGTTTGCCTCCATTTCATTGCGTGATTAATAGAGGGATCTTTCTCCTTATGTTTCAGGGATTGAGCATTTCTTTAATTTAAAAACAATACTTTTCTATATTATTGTGTTTTTCTTCATCATCATCATCATCATCATCTGTCATAACATTGTGCAGAAACAGTAGTAAGTAGTAATGCCTGAACAAATACATACACCCCCATTAAATACTTGTTGCATCCATTCAAATCTGAGCATCAGAGTCAGCATTTCTGATAACTTATGTATTATACACATTTCACCTCAAACAAACTCCATACTCTTGTCACTTTAAAGCTCTCTAATTCTGACAGAATCAGACGCTACTAGATAGTTAACTACACTTTGCTTGTTTGTAGACCATGCCTTACTAACTAAAAATGGCAAAAACAAGATTTTCATCAACTATTCCTTCATTTGTTTTGCTATCTACTATATTTTATCTACGTTGCTGTTGCTGATGAGCTGGTGTTAACACAGACCAAGAACTCCTTCATGCCCTTTGACAGTAGCATCTCATTGGCTACTTTCACTCACTGCTACATACACAAATGGTCCTATGATCACATCGTCAAAATCCTGAAGAGACTCTAGTATCTTAACCACATCACTCATAGTTGGCCTTGGATAGGGGTGGTGGCTTAAACATTTATAGGTCAATGCAGCAACCTTCAAAGCTCCTTTCGTAGGAAACTGCCCTTCTAATCTAGGGTCTATGATATGGTGCAGCTTTTTTTGGTCTCTCAAAAGAGGCCTTGCCCATTCCACAAGGCTTCGTTCTCTATTGGGTCGGCACTTATCCACTACCCTTCTTCCTGTAAGCAATTCCAACAAAACCACTCCATAGCTATACACATCACTCTTGGTTGAAAGATGACCTGCGGTCAGACAATCAATTACTCATACGATTCTTGGGAAACAAAAACAAAAATCACTGAGTTTGAAAGATCTTTGAGCCTCAGAAATTAATCAAGTTACCACAAAAGGAAAAGTTAATAACATCTTATCATTATATATAATACCTGACATGATGTACTCAGGGGCAGCATAGCCTCGGGTTCCCATTATGCATGTTGTTGTTACATGTGTGTCTTCCCCTTCAGGACCATCTTTTGCTAGCCCAAGATCTGATAATTTAGCCGTGTAATCCTGGATTTGTAAAGATAAAATAAAGAATTTGTCTTTCAACTATGATTTTTCATACAATTGAAAATTGTTAACTTTCATAATATATTTTTAAAGTTCTAGAAGTTTTTCTGATTAGATAGAGAGCGAATCAACATTAAATTCTAGCATAAAACAAATAATCATATATACTGTAAAAACTTATTGTTGCATACAGGAAGATGGACTAAAAGATTTCTATTCATCCTTCAGAAAAGATATTGAACATACCGAGTCAAGTAAGATATTTGAAGTTTTGAAATCTCTGTATATTACAGGTTTATCTGCTTCGTGAAGGAAAGCCAGACCCTTAGCTGCACCCAATGCAATCTTCATCCTGGTTGACCATGGCAAGGCAGCAGAGTATCCTGCTTGAATTAGAACAAAACTTAGCCTTAGTTTATATATACCACTGAATCAATCAGAATACTCACACAGAGAAAAACCAGTGACTTTCTACTTGATTTCACTCCTTCTTTGATGGGGAAAAGAAAGAGAAAAACACCATTACATACTTCTGAAAAGTTGATTCTCCAAGCTGCCTCTAGCCATGTACTCATACACAAGAAGCCTGTGTTCCTCCTCACAACAGTAGCCAATTAACTTAACAAGATGTGGATGCCTCAGCTGTCCAAGAAATATAATCTCTGCCTATAAAAGAAAACATGTGCCAAGCTAGTGTCAGATATTCTTCAACCATGTTTCATTAGCCAGATTTTATTCATTGGACTAGTATTTTTTAAATTGATTTACGACTATATTAGAATGCGTTGAAGAAAAAAATGCAAACAGACTAACCAGCCACTCCCTATGACCTTGGAAGCCATCCAAGTTGAGTTGTTTCACTGCTACAGACTGAGCCTTCAAACCAGGTCTGAGTTTGTCATCAACAAAACCTTTGTACACGGGTCCGAACCCTCCTTCACCAAGAAGATTACTCCATGAGAAACTATGTGTTGCTTCCCTTAGCTCCTCTAGGGTGAATGTGTAAAGCTTTGGGCCAACAAGGGAAATGGAAAGATCTTCAATGGCCTGAGGGGAGCTAGGAATGCTTATATCCGAAAGGCACAACCTTTGGAAAGAACCTCGTTTCAAAACCTGTTCCTCTGATTCCTGTAAGGAACTTTGAGTCTTGTAACAGTTTAAGATCAACACAATAGACTTCCATGTAATCTTTTTAGAACTCATTTAGAAAAACCAGTATGAGTGTATGTATGTGCAGTACTCTGAACAAAACCACTCCCTCTGCTCTTAAATCTAGGGAATTATAAAGACAACATAGAAAATGACTTAACTGATGATACTAAAAAAATATACGAAGGGTGAGAAATTTATTGCACATACATTCTCCCAAGTCCTAACTACCCTTAAAAAAAAAAAAAAAAAACATAGAAAGATTCCTTGACTTCTAGACCTCTTCCTGAATTGGGATGCCATAATCCCACTTGGCAGAGTAATACTACATGCATGAATGACTTATATTTTATTTGGTGTTACAATATTTTTATGCCATAATTATAATTGTTGTCCTATGTTCAATTGATTAGATGTCAAGAAACTCGACTAATGTTACCCAACACTTCTCCAACCCCTTACAAACATGTATGCAATCTCGATTTTGTCTCTATAGCGATTTAGTCATACACTTATTTTTGTATAGCTGTTGATGAACATTCCAGTGAAGGTCTTAGAATTTGACATAATCTGCCAGGTGCAAAACCAACAATTCCATATTATCAAATCTTTTAGTGCACACTGGACGGTTTTCTTTGTTTATTCAATTGATATATTTCCCAGTTTCTGGTAGGTCACACTTTTCTCTATTGTTGTTGTTAAGATGTCAACTTCAAACATGGCAGCCCGACAATCAGACTCTCCTTTGCAATTTTTAATGTGGTCATAAAGGATAGCTTCCTGACCGAGGATACTAAGAATTTGGTATTCATAGAATCCTAATAAATCCATCAAATACATCTGCTCCTTGGTCTAAGCCTCGGTTTCAGAAATAACGACGAAAAACTTCAAAAGGTTTGAGATATTTTAAAATTCGAAAGGGAAAAATAGACCAAAAGAAAAACAAAAGCATAGGTAGCCTTCACAAAGGTCAAAGAGAAAGGGTGAACCAATCAATCTAACCATTAACCACTTCTATCTCCAGTGGAAAATATGCCAAAACTCTACACAAGTTATTAGGATAATCGTTGCATCATTCTTTGACAATTGAATTGCCCTTTCCAAGTGCTTAAAGACCATAAGTATGACCAAAATAAGAGAGAGGAAAAAGTTATATATATACTTTAATTGTGTAAACTTGTGTTCAGTATGAAAGATACAATAACTTTGAAAACACTCAAGTCAGCAACCAGAGTTCCGGTACATGTTAAACTTCAGATACTGAACATTATGGAGGTCATTATCAGGGTAATGAGTTGTATTAGGGATTGTAGTAGGTAAGTTAAAAAGTTAAAACCAACGTTGGCTCATTCCACAGACTCAACTTCTGCAGAATAAAAGTTCATGTTGCCTTAAATTTTCAAAATATGATTTCTGAAACAAAATTTTCAAAACATATAAATGTGTTCTGGAATGGAATTTTTAAAAAGAATTTTTTGAAACCTTCGTAAAATATATTCCGTATAATGAATTATCCGGAATACCAATTTATGAAATATATTCTGAAAAAACCTTTCCGGAACAAATAAAATATGTTTGGGAAAAATATTTCAAGAATAGGTCTTTTTTTTTTTTTTTTTTTCTATGCAGCGTTCTTTCTCTCTTTTTCTTCCTTGGGGGCATCGGTGTGGTGGCGGTAACAGTGGTGTATAATGGTGAAGGGTGGGTGTTATGTCTTTTCCTAGAATTGTGGGGTGCAGGAGAAAATAGCCTGCAAACTATATTCTTCTTCTGGCCCAGCCACTATACGGGCTTCTTTGATCTATTTATTAAACAGGTCCATGCTATTCGCACTCCCCTTCTATTACTCTTGCACTCCTCTTTGAGCACGAAAGGGTATAACCTTTTCTTTTCTTATAAAATCATTATTTTAAATGATTGAATATAGAGAGGAAAGTAATGAAAAATTTCTCTATGATTCTAAATTGTAGTTATATGAAAATTCCTTTAAAGTATCTCGAAATTTCTATATTAGACAACCTAAGAACACAAAAAATTATGACGGGAAGGGTTGGATAAAGTAGATAGCAAGTTGCTTAGACAATAGATTATTGTCTTTTGGTGGCAGATGCCTAATAAAGTTTGTTATTTCTGTTTTACTACTATTTTATTTATCTTTCTTCAAAACTTCAAAATGACAAATAGTATTTGTAAAATATTGACAAAAATATAAAAAAGAAATCTTTCTATGAAAATCATATAATCATATACACAAAAAATCTTGTTTTGTTTGGGTCTGATAAGTTTTATGTAGGTCTATATTCTCAACAATTGCAAGTAACATTTAGAAAACAATTGATGCAAGGATTCATGACTACGTGAAGGAATTCACTGAACATACTTGTATGGGATAACCAACATGAACCGTGATAAACATAAGTACTAGAATTGATTCAAAGTGTCTAAGATAATAATGTGGCCAAGTTTAATGTTGGAGAAGCAAGAAGCAACTTGGTTGTAGCAAGGACCTTGGCTAATAAGGAAAAGAAACATCAACATTAAATAAAGTAATGAGAATCTCATAAAAGAATCACCAGCTGATTTAACATTAATGGTAATTAATTATATTTTATATAATTCTTGTTAAATCTTTTAAATTCATGTATGCAATGACGGAGTTTCTAAAGGGCAGGAGGTGGTCATGGCTCCCGTTTTTTATTATTTTTTTATATTATATGTAACTTAAAAAGTTTAAATTTTTTTTCAAATTTTTTTAATTATATGCAATTTATATTCAAAATTGGTGGTTATTAAATTAGGTGTTTTTTTGTTTTTTTTATAAAGCATAATATTTAATAATAATGAATAATAAAATATAAAATCAAATATATTAAAAAAAAAAATTTATTAAGATATATTTATTTTCTTTTTTATTGTCTTTTTGAGTTTTCTCTCATTCTCACATGTTTTTTTTTTAAGAAAAAACAGTTGGACACACAATCATTATTTTTTCTTTCGTTTGTTTCATTTGTTCTCTTCCATTATTGAAGAAAAAAAAAGGTAATTTCTTAGTCTCACTTGATCATGAAATATTTATTTAATAGTTAGCATATTTTTTAATAGTTAATGTACTATGTGTTGTTTCATAACCAACTTTTAATTGTTGCTTGATTATCATAGATTCTTTATTAGGAACTCTCAATTTTTTATTAAATTGTGCTAACTTATTTTTTTTATTTTAAACTTTTCTTAAGAACTCTAATTTTTTATTACATTGTGATAAATATTGATGAAAAATAAAATAATAGATTCATTTTTAAAAGTGATAAAGGGGAAGCTATTTGTGTAAATAAAAATAAGACAAATTTAACTTATTTACATATCCTGAAAAATAATACTGATGATTATATCATTCAACTATACGAGTCTTTTCTTAATGTTCAATAAATTAAAGGTGAGAAATTTCATATTAATTCTATGAAAATATTTTCATATTTAAGTTGAAAAAAAATAACTGAAAATTTTAGTTCTGATTTAATTATTGATGAGTTCAAAAATTTGAAATAACAATATTTTAGATATGTGTGATTTGTTTTCTAGTTAAAATTATACTAAATTATATATTAATTTATTGTATTAGTAAAAATAATTAAAAATATAAATTTTAAGTATATTATTTTTACTCCAAAAAATTATTGGTCAAGTCATGTATGCATGTTAAATAGGATATTTATGTACATCTATATTATTCAAATCGAGTATATAACCTTTTTCACACTCTAAATATTCTTATATTTATAAAAAATATAAAAAATCGGTACCTATAATAAGGTGTGTGGTGTCAGATTTTTAGTTGATGGGAATTAATTAGCACTCAGTTTTACTTTTGTGAAGTTAAGTGACAGCTCACTACTCCTTTGAAATATTTAATGTGAGTAAGACCTTGTGGAGGACTAAATTGAACAGTTTTAAAAAATACGTTTTTGCTAAAATTTGATCTCATAATAAACGCGCCCACCACAATTTGAATGAGCTATAAATCCGGGTGTTTGGTGAGGGAGTTTCTGGATGGGGTCTTTTCTCACATTCATTCATCTTTCAATAAATAACTTACTACTTATAACATTCACCTTTTTTCTTTTCTTACTTTTCATCACACTTACCTCAAATTCCATGCAAAATAAAAAACCAGTTGAAAATTCATCTTTTATTTATTCCACGCATGCTTGCAATCAGTCTCCGTGATCCAAAAACCATTTTCCCCGTATCATTATAGTTAATTCAAGATTTGGATCGTACATGCATATCAAATATAATTATTGTTAATGATATAATCGCGAAAGTAGTTTACAATAAAGAAACACGCATCGAGAACGACATGTTCTTTTAGTCAATGCGAGCAAGAAGAAAAGCGTCCCATTCGTAAAATTTTCCTCTCTACAGTCCAAAATAACAGCATAATAACTCTCATCTTCTTTTTTCTCTGAACCCTAATATGTTTACCGTCTCATAAATAATAAGCTGAGTCATACATACTCATACACCCACCAGAGAAAAGAAAATAAAGCACAGCACAATCTTTCTCTCACATAATCCAATCCATAAATACTAACTTTTAGTTGCAATCGCCAACCACCAGGTACCAGTTTTCAGTTTAAGATGCTTCCCTCATTTCTGAGCCCCGTCTCCGCCTACGGCCTCTACCTCCGCCGCTGCTTCACGGCCGCGGGGCTCTCCTCGTACACGCTGGACGTCGATCACCAAACCACGGTTCACTTCTGGGCCCCCACCAATCGAACGGCCCAAAAGCCTGCCGTGGTTCTGATCCACGGGTTTGGGCCTGCGGCCATATGGCAGTGGCGCCAACAGGTCCAATTCTTGGCCCCTCACTTCAACGTGTACGTTCCGGACCTGATATTCTTCGGAGGGTCCAGCAGCACATCGAGCGAAAGGAGCGAAACGTTTCAGGCAGCGTCGGTGGGGAAGCTTCTAGATAAACTGAAGGTGGAGAAGTTTCAGGTGGTGGGAACGAGCTATGGCGGCATGGTGGCTTACAATTTGGCGAAGATGTTCGGGGAAGAGAGGGTTGAGAAAGTGGTTATTGCTAGCTCCGGTGTTAACATGAAAAGGAGCAACAACGTGGCTTTGGTGCAGAGGGCTGAATTGGAGAAAATAGAAGACCTCATGTTACCTTCCACACCACAACAACTGCGAAAACTGATGTCGCTCTCCATCAACAAATCTCCGCAATTCCTCCCCCATTTTTTTCTCAACGACTTCTTACATGTAACTTTTCTCTCTCTCTCTCTCTCTCTCTCTCTCTCTCTCTCTCTCTCTTTTCTCAAACAGTTTTCTTCTGCTTTCCAACCAACAACACCGATCAATCACTGTAACTTAACAATCCACGCCAACCAATCTCATCTCAGTTCAATTCCTATGAAAATAATTTTTTTATATTTACGTTTTGACGCTTTGTAGAAACTATACAGCGATAATCGGAAGGAGAAAAAGGAGCTTCTGAAAGGATTAACGATCGGAAAGGATGATACTACAACACTTTCACCTCTTGAACAAGTAAGCATGGTGTATATTGATATGCTTAGAGTTCACACACCTATATTCGATTGTGATCTATATTAGTTACACTCAGGAGGTTCTCATTGTGTGGGGGGAACAAGACCAAATATTTCCGGTGCAAATGGCGCACGAACTGAAAGAGTATGAATTTTTTGCTTCTTTTACTTCAATTTTTTCTTCTTCTCTTGTTCCAATTTCAATCAGTAGATTGTTAAAAGGTGAGATATTCTGTCTCTGAAGCTAATTGTGGTATTTTAATTAACATATTGCAGGATAATCGGTAAGAAGGCTCGATTGGAGTTGATTAAGGAGGCATCCCATGTGCCTCAAATGGAGAAGCCAAGAGAATTCAACAAAATTCTCCTTAATTTTTTGCAAGCGCATTCTTGAGTAATTTTTTCATTACCACTGCAAAGTACATTAAATCCATGCTTTGTCTACTTCAATTTTAATAATTAATTATACCATTATGTTTTTTCAGACATAATATGGTATTTAATTAAAATATATAAACTAGGATTAAGTTTTATTTTTAACACTTTCTATTATTAACTAAAATACTTTAAAAGCGTTACAATAATTTTTATGTCTATTCACAAATTATTACGCATGGAAATATATTGATTTTTAAAATAATTTCCTTCAAAATCATTAGGACAACTTTTTGGTTACTAATATTTTAATATCTTTATTTTAGATAAAAAAAAAATCTAGTATTTGTACAAACTCATACTTCTCAAGGAGTGTCACGCAGTTATTTGTTCACCTCGTGGCTTCACTACTAAATTATGGAGAGAAACAATCAATCGTGTTAATGAATCATAGATTTAGGCATTTGGAGAAAAAGTTTGGACCGTGCTTCGATGATCGAAATAACTTTTGAGTAATATATCTTGTGTGGTTTTACTCATGGACAATGTTATTTTGACTATTAAATTTTAATAATTTTCTCTTATAACATGAGATGTCATATTCTAAATAATTTTAAAATATAAAAAATGAAAAAATAAAAAATTACTTAAAAGATGTCACTTAAGCTTATAAGAAAAAATTATCAAAAGTTAGTAGTCAAAAAATATTTTCCTTTACTTAATTTTTTTCTTTTAGTTTTAAGTTGACTTTTTTAGATGTTATCACAGTTATAAACTTTATAATGATATCTAAAATTAAAATTAAGAAAATATTATTCATAAGAAATAGAATAAAAAAAACATGTCATTTACGAGAAAACTAAAATAATAATGATAATGATTTTTTTATTTATTTCATACTATAAACATGCTATTATTGAGAGGAGTTATATATTAGAAATTTTACAGATGATTAATTGACTTTTTAGCATAATGTGACTTAGTAGTATGATGTCTCACATTATCTGTCATTTCATTTACTATAATAATTTTTCATATTATAACAAAAAAAATTGTCATTTTTTTCCTGTAAATTTCAATTGACAGGTAAATAACTATTTTATACAAAATTATAAAATTCGTAAATATATTTTACAAAATTTTGTGAGAAATATTTTATACAAAAATAATTTTTTAAAAATTGATAACAATTTATTATAATAATTTAATAACAAATTTATAAATTTTTTTATAATTTTTTTTAAAAATATAATTTACAAGAAATGAGTTTTTTTTAATAGTGATTATTAGACGTTTCAAAATTTTAATTGCGAAAATATATTTACTTATTCATATTTTGCGAGTTTTCTCTGTATGTCCATATTCTATTTTGATATTTTATTTTCAATAATTAGAAGTTGATATTAATATGGGGGTAACCAATTTTTTCAATTAAAAATTAGTATTATTATGGCAATGACATGACAGTCATCAAATTAAAAGAGAAAAAAAAAATCAGAATACTTTTATGGAAGCAAAGTTATCGAGCATTCTATTAGTTTTCATCTGATCTCACTTCTCATGTAAGAATAATAATACATATGCCTACGTTTATCTTGATTTAGGGCGATTAATTACCATTCGCAGAGAAAATAAATGAAAGTTTGTATTTTCTTTTCGCACGTAAAATTTTTACACGAATACATGCAACAAATACAACCATTCACTTCGGTTCACATTTTAAATGATTTTACGTGATTTTTTTAAAAATAAAATCACAAAATTATAGGTTTAATATATATATATATATATATATATATATATATATATATATAAAAAAAAAAAAAAAAAAAAAAAAAAAAAAGGGGAAAAAAGCTAAGTTAACTTCTAAAAAATGATAAAAATAAATTGCTGTCGGAATTGAATGTTATTGTTACAAAATTATGATTTGGTTCAAGTGTTGAGTTGCGGAATTAGAACAGTGGAGGGAAGAATGAGCAAGGTAAAGTATCCGGAACAAGTAAGTGGGTAGGGAAAGATCTCCGAAGATTATTTTGACGGGAAAGGAAGGGAGAGGAAAAGACGGTTATCCGAAAATGAAGCGGAGCCACGAGGAAGGAGAATAAAAAAAAAAAAGATGTATCAGGCACACAATCTTGAACTAATATAAATGGCAATGAAATCTCGGACGAGGGAGGAACCGACCAAATTCATCAACATGCCTTCCTCATTCAACTTCGCCTGCGTGTACAACAAGTACATCCGACGCTGCTTCACCGGGGCGGGCCTCTGGTCGCAGGCCCTCGTCCTCGACGACCAGACCACCATGCACTTCTGGGGCCCAAGACACAAAACGGCCCAGAAGCCCTCTCTGGTTCTAATCCACGGCTTTGGGCCCGTGGCCACGTGGCAGTGGCGCAGACAAGTCAAATCCCTGGCCCCACACTTCAACCTCTACGTTCCGGACCTCGTTTTCTTCGGAGGCTCCACCACCATTTCCAGCGAGAGGAGCGAGTTGTTTCAGGCGAAGTCGGTGGGGGCGCTTCTCGATAAGTTGGAGGTGGAGACGTTGAACGTGGTGGGAACCAGCTATGGAGGTTTGGTGGCTTACAATCTGGCCAAGATGTTGGGGGAAGGGAGGGTCAAGAAAGTGGTCATTGCCAGCTCCGGCGTTAACATGACCGCCAGTAGCAACCTAGAAATGCTCCGAAGTTCTCAATTGAGCAACATCGACGATCTCATGTTTCCTTCTTCCCCCCACCACATGCGCCAGTTGATGTCCCTCTCCATCTACAAGCCTCCACATGTCCCTGATTTTATCCTCAATGTCTTCATCCATGTATCTCTCTCTCCCTCTTCATTCTCATTTTTTTTTATACCTTTCGTTTCTGCATTTTCCTTTTATTGTTTCTAGGAATTGTATGGAGAGAACAAGGAGAGAAAATTGGAGATTCTTAGAGGGATCTCTGTCGGCAGGGAAGAAATCTCTAACGTTTCACCTCTTAAACAGGCAATCACACTTTTCATTTCCTTAGCTCTTTTTCGATTTCAATTTCTACATACGAAATGAATTAGCGTTTCACTTTATGCCAAACACAATTCTATGTCTGTAGGTACTGTTGATGTTGGTTTTTGATTGAATTCATAATTTTATTTAAATAATTTGTATTTGATTGGGTTGTTAGTGTGGCTGGATTGATGTTGGTGATATCATGTTCTCAGGAAGTTCTTATAGTGTGGGGGGAAGAAGACCGGATTTTTCCGGTGCGATTGGCGCATGAACTTAAAGAGTATGTTAAATTTCTAACTCCATTTTTTTTTTCCATTTAGAAATGTAGTTTTAATGGAATGAGTTGAAATGAAATGGAAGAGAAATTGATGTGTATTGCAGGGTGATAGGTGAAGATGTAAAATTAGAATTGATAAAGGAAGCAGCACACGTGCCTCAAATTGAAAAGCCTGTAGAATTCAACCGCATCATCATTAAATTTTTACAGGGGACTCCTTGAGTATATTTTTAGCTCTATGAAGTTCATATTTTTGTCTGATTATTCTTTGTTAGTCCATTTAATGATATTGTTCTGCATAAAAAAATTACATTATTTTTGTCTTGTTTTGAATTTTCGACAACTTGGTAGGAAAGTTTATTAGATTCCGTGGAACATACGAGAACAATGTAATGTTTGTAAGAAAACAAAAGTAGGGTTTGATAGCCATGATCTGTATTAATCAATGAATAGTATGCTGGTGTAACATATTTGAGGATTTTAAAGAATTTTTATTAAATCAAGAATTTTAATTACTTCGACTAAAATTCTCTTATTTAAAAATTATGTTTTAGGATAAAGTAAGTTATACAGGTTCAGGTCAAAAATATACTTGTAAAATTAAAGAATGTTGAGAGACAAAACAGTAGAAGAGAAGAGAGAATGACTTGAGAAAGAAGAGAGAGGATGAGGGACAGAGAGAAATAAAGATAAAGATTTTTTTTTTCTTTTTATTTAGATTACATTACCAAAAATCTAGTGAAATTTAGGTGAACTTTTTTTAAAAGTGTTTTTCTTTATCATATCCCTACTTTCTATTTTTTATTCTTTTGTTAGGAGGTGTATAGTTAGTCTTTTGCGTGCTGGATCTAAGATTAATGTGTTCTACTCTATATCTATATTGACATGGTTGGTTCTTAAACTGGACTTTTTTATAGCAGGTTGGGACTTCTGTGAACAAGTTAAAGACTTTTCATAACTCTTTTTCTTTTTTTTTTTGTTCTTAGTAGTGTTGATAAAGAACACATGATTTAAAGGTAAGACAAATTATTTTATTTAACTTGTGTAAAACTTCAGTTTAGATTGAGAATGTTTGTTTTGGAATTTGGTTCATATTTTTAATTATTTTAGTGTGGATTGATTTTTGAAATGTTTAATTATTTATGATGTTAAATATTTAGTTTAAGTAGAGTTGGAGAATTTGAATAAATTGTACTAATTAAAGAAGCTTATTTTGAGTTGAGAATGTTTATTTTGAAAAGAGATAGTTGTGGTTAAATTTTAGGTGAAGTGATAAGTTAGTTCTCTCCCTTGAGGTTCAACTTGCTCAAATATTGATTTGATTGTTGAGACAACAGCGTAAGCAGTGATGGTTTAAGCAAGAGAAAACTTTAAGAATCATATAAGTATGAGCTCAACTTTATTTAGTCAATGTAACAAATAAGGAATATAATGAATACTAATTGGTCTCATTATATATGAGTTTATAATATCAAACAGACATTATTTATAAGCATTATAAGTTTTGTTTTTGGCCAGCAACGATATAATATAACCATTATAAATTACAGGAATTTAATCTATAAGAAATTCTAACTGTACCAGAAGGTCTTTTAGGTATGACTGATAGTTATTTTTTATATTACTTTTTTGTTCTGTCATGGGTTTTTGGGTGTTGTGATCTTTCTCCTTTTTTTATTTTTTAGTTCGCCTTTGTTTCAAAGCTTAGTGGAGTTAGTTAACTTATTTTGAAAACTTTACATAATCATTTTTCAACTTAGGTTAGGTAAGTTGACCCATTCAGTTGAATAATTTTTTAAAATGTTAGAATTAATTAATTTAGTCATTGTTGATTTCCTTTTTAAATATACAGAAAGTGTTAAGTTTAGATTTGTCTAGAGCTTAAAATGTGCATTCTTCACTTGATTTTTCTAAATTTGGTAGAAATAATTTATATATTAGATGTGCATCATTTACTTGAAATTTAGAAATCGAGAAAAGTAACTTTTATATTAGCTATGAGTTCACACATGTGTATTTCATCTTTTGTATTTTTTTTTTTATAAATTAAAAGTATTTTTAATATGGGACTTACTCGTGTAAAAAATACTTCTGTTTCACACAATGTAAGCAACACTGTGTTTATTTGCTAAAAAACACGATTAATTGATTATGAACTAATTTAACACTTATTCTAAAATGAATTTTCACGTAATACTTGGTATTTGAGGGTACTACTTCAAAATGTAGTTAAATGCAAAACAAATGATATGAAAGTTAAATATTTCACAGCTCCGTGTTAATACAACTGAATTTTAAGGAACGGAATTCAAAGAATAATTAAGTTTTTGTATTTTTATAATAGTTAATTTATGCACTTATGTGGATAATTAATTAAGTTTGAACATTTTACACTGGTAAATTATACACATATTTTATTTTATACCATTAAAAATTAATTGTCTTTACGAGTGGGTAAAGTAATTATACCTTACATTATTGTGTGGACAAGAAGTACTTTTTACAATATCGTCTTGTGTTGTATTCGGAGAAAAAGTTTATATGAAATAACATTAATGTTGGTAAAAGACACATAAGATAAGACACGAGATAAGATGATTGATGTGATGTAAAGAGATAAATGAGAAACATTATGAACCATACTGTAGTAATTTATTGCATAAATAATATAGTTGATAACTTATAATAAATAATTACATTCTGAATTTGTTGCAGTGAGAAAATGCTATTATTTATACTAGTAGAAGGATAGGTTTCAATTTCAATTCGTTAATAATTAAATATATGCATAGAGTATAATTTACTGAATAATAAAATTATCAAAATATCTATATTTATAAAATTATATACGTAAAATAGCAATATATTAAATTTCGACATCAACATTGGTTTATTCCCTTAAACTTGTATATATTTTACATATCAAATATAATAAAGACAAAAAATTAAATACTTTGCATAATTAGAATTAGTTATTTAACATTTGAGAGTCAATCCTGGAATTTTATGATCAAGAGTTTTTTTTTTCTCACTTACAATTGAAATAATAAAATAGGATAATATCAGTATTAAAGTATCAATATTTTAAAATATATCTATAATAATATATAAATTGAATTTTCTCTTTGTATTCGCATTTCATAATGTTTATTATATATTTTATAATATAATTATTTATTAAACTTTTTAAAGTTAATAGTTATTTTTATTTATTTTCTATAAAATTATTTTTCTTTTTTTTTATTCAATAATAATTAATTTTTCTATTCATTTCACTTTATAAATATAAATTTATTTTATATATTAACTTAATAACATTATATTATTATCACTTATTAACATATTATCATTTATATTTATAAATAAAATAAAACACCAAATTTGGCATTTCCTTCACTATTTATTTACTCTGTTATACTCTAGTCTCCTTCTCAATTAGTTTCTTTCCTGGTCAATGAAAACAAGCAGTGCAATCAATGACAATATACAGTATATAGAAAAGTTAAAAAATAATAAAATACAGAAAATTTTACATTATTTTTAATTAGAAAAGAAAAGTGTGTTCAAGTCTCACTATATGGAAGAAAAATACTTTCTACTAAATTGCCAAGAAAGTGAAAAAAAAAAAAACAGATTGTCCCAATATTTTTGCATTTTTCAAAACTTAGTTCTCAAGCGTTACAAGAAACATTTCATCCATTTAGTTCTTCATCTCTATAAAACAAATAAACAAAAAGATGATATATTTATCTATAAAATAATACATGTTTGAATGTTGAAAGTGTAAGAAGTGAAGTGAGGACTAGCATATACTGCAACAATACAAATGCAATACCTTAGAAGAACATCTAAACCAGACACACGTAGATACAGATACAGATGCAGATGTGTCCTTTCTTGTCTCCTTTGACCGCCAACAGACATGGAATGGAATCACAATTCTCTCTTCTCTCTCTCCTTTTCCTTTCTCAACTCACCACACCATCAAATCAAAATCCTCCAAACAAATTTCATCATCTCATTCTGCCATTTCCTTCAGTCAAACTACTCTGTCACCCCTTATGCACTTTCACACTTGGAATCTAATGCATAAGTACCACACCATCTCATCATCTAAAGCCTGTTCCTTTCCACATTCAAATGTATTTTAACCACTAAAAATCATTTTTTTTTTAAATGGGCTGTTTTCACATCAAGTAATTATGCCACCCAATGAATGCTGTTCTTTAAAGTTTAACTTTTTATTTTCTGTCCATGGTGAAATTTTTGGTGATCGAAATACAATATGAAAATAATGTAGAGTGATGCTACTTGGTCTGCGTCAAGATGTTGGAGTTGAGAGTGGCAGGCGGAGAGAGAAAGAGGGCCAGTGACAGTGTGTGTGTATTTTCCCAAGAAGACATAAAAAAAGTGCCATAGCTGTGCCTGTTGCTGCCTTCTTCTGTCTTTTCTAAACTAAACTTTGACCCGACCAAAGGGTGCAGGAACAACCAAGAACCCTCACACAGCTTTCGGCGCTCTTTTGTTTTCATTTTTAACTATTTAATTAATCTCTATTTTCTTTCCCTCTTCCACCACCATTCTCATCATTTTTACTTTTATTTCATCATATAATATAATTCATTCACATAACCACACTTCTCAGAATCCCATTATGTTACTAACACCATATTATAATCCACACTTTATTGTCATTATTGTCATTACGCTGAGCTAAACAACAATTGTTATTGTTGTGTTACTATACCAGTACTTGTATAGAACTTTAATACTATACTATATATCTTCCTCCACAGAGAAGAACACACACCGAACTTGTTGCTTTTTCGCTTCACACTTCGCACTTCACACTTAACGTATTCGCCAAATCAAGGGGCATATTCCACATCCACATCTCTAGTTTTGCTTCTTTTCGGGTAACAACTCTTTCTTCTGTTGCATTCCCAATCTCTCTCTTTCTCTCTCCCAAGATCCTTCTTCTTTGTTGTTGATAGTTTGTGGAGGGTGGGTTTTGGTTCAGGAGATCTCTGTGTTGATGTTGCATATGCAGATCGAGATGCGGAAATATTCTCCTTTTTTTCTCCACTTTTTCTGTATAGTTTTTTAACAGTTGTTTTTTTGTACCATCTTCGACTGTATTCTCTTTCTGGTGAAAACTTTGATGATGGGGTGGTTGTACCCTGCATGCTGCTCTTGCTTTTTCATGGTACTTCTACTGTTAAACTTTCATGCTTCGTGCGGAGGGTATCGGCATTCAAACCAAGAAATAATTACCTAGAAAAGAAATTAGAAAAAGGATCATTCTTGCCCATATACGTGAATTGATAATTTGATTACTAATTGGTTCTGCTCAACGCCCGAAATTGTGATTCTTCTTAACAGTTATGGGTATCTCAACTGCCCTTAACTTCACTCTATGTATCTGGTGATGGAGTTTATCCATATGATAAAATTCTTGCTATAGGCATATGTAACAAAAATGTTTTCACTTAAAAAATAAAGTTGATAAATAAATCCAAGTTGCTGGTCGTTTCCCATATGCGAGGAGAAGAATATTCTAATGTTTGTTGAATCCAACATTTTGGTTGAATAACTTGCTCAGAATAATCATTAACTTCAGATCTGATGTGTGGGCCGGAAACTCTTCTGGTTAAAGCAATTGTTCAGAGCTTGTTTCAACCTACTCCTGCTATCCAGCTGTAGTCTTTTTGATTCATTCAGATGTCTTATTCTGTGGATAAGAATCTATTATTTGCATATATATTATTGCAAGTTGCATGAAGTAGCTTGTGCCTGACTTTAGATTTTTCTGAGACACTGGGTTTGTTTGCTCTGCATAAGTCTTCTTGTTGTTTAAACTCAAGTCCATAGTGTTTGAGTGATAAACAGCTTGATCAAGTAATTATTCAGAAAGCACTTGCTTATAAAGTGGATTGTGAATCGTAGTGTAATGAGTTAAACAGAATTTACGTTGTTAAGTTTAACCATGAAAAGCAAGTTTATTAAAATAAGTTGAATAGTGTTTATGGGAAGCTCGTAACAAGGTAGTTCCATAAGTCCAAATAAGCTCCTCTAGATTCTGCACAATGTATCATACATTAAATGAGGGGATTGAAATATACTGATTTCTGGCGGAGCTTGATTGGTGCATGTTCTTGGTTACAGAAAATATGGGCTTAGTCTGCAGCAAAAGGCGACGTTTTCGTGATGCTGATGCTGAAGAAAATGCTCAGGTCTTTTGTCCTTGATAAATTTGGTACTTGTTAAGCTACAAATAATACTGTTAAACAGGCTTTTATTTGATGAACGTGGCATGCATTTGCAGGATGCCGAAATTGAAAGAAGAATCGAGTTAGAAACAAAGGCTGAAAAACATATTCAGAAACTTCTACTATTAGGTGTGTTTTACTAGGGTGGCTTTCCTAGGAATATTAAGAATTTAGCATTGATGTATTACATGTTACTGCAATGTCTTAGTAGCTTGTTTGCTATTGTTATTGCGTTTCTGCACTTACCTGTGTCAAGTGCCAATATCTCTGTTGTTTAGGTGCTGGAGAGTCTGGGAAGTCTACAATCTTTAAGCAGGCAAGAAATTGCATCTTGAGAACTGCTTATGATAGTATATGATTGTTAGATTATTGATATTCACTTGTTTGTTTTTAATACGCAGATAAAACTTTTGTTCCAAACTGGCTTTGACGATGCTGAGCTTAAAAGCTACATACCCGTCATTCATGCTAATGTGTTTCAGACAATAAAAGTACGCAATACTTGAAAGGGTGTGTTGATTATTTTTCTCTTGAAAATACAGAGTTAAAGTGTCCTCTGTTTGATAGTTTGAAAAAAAAAATGTTGAGTTGTGTTCGGTAGAGATAGCTGAGAAAACTGTAATCCTTAGTTTGTTCTTGATGTGTTTAAATAGGTACTGCATGATGGGTCGAAAGAGTTGGCGCAGAATGATGCTGATTCTTCAAAGTACGTAATATCTAATGAAAACCAGGTAGTTCACCATTACCATCTCTTTTATTTCCAAATAGGGTCTATTATGTTGGGAATATTCCAGTCAAAAAGTCTTACATCGAATAGAATAAACAAAATTAAACATTATATAAGATCAAAGACCCATAAGACAATTGTTTTAAAATTTTTGTGTAAAAATGAGATCAAATGTCTTATATATATAAGACTAATGTTATATAACCATATAAAACTACGGTCTCTTAATAATTATATTCTCGAATGAAATATATAACCCAAGAGCTTAATATAATAATAGTTGAGTAGTTTATGGTCTGGTACATTTTTCAGTAAGTTTTTTGTTTTTTTTTTTTTTTGTAAAGGACTACTGTG
>Ga0214543_1000984_pt1 | contig 52942 bp, 27 predicted proteins | sample CNSS2metaG_FD_160094 | JGI IMG/M metagenome (GOLD analysis project Ga0214543, IMG submission 160094) | Root nodule microbial communities from cowpea collected in UCLA plant growth center, Los Angeles, California, USA - CNSS2 | ecosystem: Host-associated > Plants > Roots > Nodule | place: USA... | reverse complement strand
CTCTTATATATATTAAAAAAAAAAAAAAATAAAAAAAAATACATACAAAATATATATATATATATATATATATATATATATATATATATATATATATATATATATATATATATCAAATTTTATATTTTGCTTAAATTCAATAACGGTGTTCAAAATTAACAACTTTTATTTTGGTTTTGACTATCGTTTTTCTCAATGAGTAGATAACTAAAGTTTTGGGATATTGTAATTTTGTTATCCATGAGTTCTAATATCAAAATCAGAGGTACATGCTTTAAGAGATTTCGGAACATTTTACTAACATCAATGTACCCAATTATGCTTGATTCACTAACAAAGTATTTTGGAAAAAATTAAGCAAAATCTACAAACCCATTAATCAACATAGTATAAGACAACAAAAGTGATCGAAAGAAGCAAGAAAATTATTTAACATATTATTTTTAGTTTCAACAAAAATAAGTCTAAATAATACTTTTTCACCTTGATTTGATTCAGACAAGTTTGGTTTCAATCTAATTTATTGATACAGACCATTAGACAATAAAAAACAACCTTATCTTCCCCTTATCGGATGAATATACAACAATAAAATATTAGGGTTTGCATGATATATACATCACAGAAATTTGTCACTTATATTCTCGTTTCTTGTTGTAACAGGAAATTCTACTCCTTCCTGTGACAAGAGTATCATGGTTTCTGCAGCCTCGATCTCACTTTTAACTTTTGAATTGATATCAGAAAGAGAAGTGTGAAATTTTCGAAGTTCAGAGAGTTGGGTCCCTCTGCCATGATCGATAGCTTCATCAAGCATTGAACTTTTACTTTCTTCCTCAGCCAACTGTCTCATCACATCGAGAAGTTGCAGATTGAAGTGGTGATTCCTATAAACATCAAAAGAGGGTCCTCTTTGGAGTTGGTTTGATCTGAGATCTTGCTGAAGAAATTCAGTAGCAACAACATGAACTCCTGGGTGGGAAAACGAGTAGGGTTTGTTCCCCGGAGAGAACACGACAATGGCAATCTTTGCACCACACATGATGGACAACTCATTCGCTTTCTTGAACAACCCTGTTCGACGCTTTGAAAACGTTATTTGTCTCCTGTTGGGGTTCTTCACTCTCACAATCTCAATTTTCCGACGACCCATGATTCCTTTACCTCAACTTGCATTGAAAGATAGAAGAAAAAAAAAACAACACTGTAATTAGGGTTTGTTGCGAAGGTTGAGTTTGTCACCTACCTTCACAACCCTCTTTATATACACACACGAACAGGTTTTTCAATCGTTATCAACTTGTTTCATTAATATATATAGGAAGAATTTAATGTTCTTCTAATTTTACAAAAGGTTTAATTATATTCTAATTTTATTTCATTGAAACTATAATACGAAAAATTATGAATTTATTGCAAAACATTGAATCTAGATCATATCTTTTTATTGGATTCATCGTTTTAAAGAAAGAGTTTTGACGTTTGCCATTGGTGCAAACTCTTGTCACTTCTAAATACTATTTTTTTTTTGTTCTAAAATAACCTACATTTTGCAAATTGTTTTTAATTTCTAATAATCATGCATTTAAAAACGTTGCGTAAGATCTAATTGTAAACCATAATGTTAGATCATTTAAAACCTGGTTTTGTTAGAAATGAATGTATAGTCTCCCAACCAAATTTAGATTCTTTATTTTTGGTACTACTTGTTTTTTTTCTTCTAATTTATAGATCGTATTGACTATATATCATCACTTTAAAATTATATTTTTTATTCGTTTTCTAATATTTTAAAACGATTATGAATGATATAATTTTAGTAAAGTTTTAAGGAAATAACAATTTAATCAAATTTAATTTAATTTAAACAAAATAATATTACTTCCCTAATTATTTTGAAAAAAATATATTAAATGGTATTAATCTTTAAGCCATTGTAGAACAATACCAATTGGATTTGTTCTAATTGGTTGGATTTGTTTAATTTCAGTTAAGGAAAATCTATATTAGCATTTGCATCTCATTTTTTAAAGAAATCATATCACTTTTGGTAAACATTACTAAAAGAGTTAGTTTCGTAACCATTTTTATTACAATGGAAATATATGAATTATCAAGTTTATATATATATATATATATATATATATATATATATATATATATAATTTTTCCTGCAAATTTGTTAAAAAATATTTGTAAAAAAAGACTTTTTTCTGCTATTTTTGTTAAGAATTTTAATTGACACTTTCGTAGGTAATTATTACTTATAAAATGATAAAATTTGTAAGTATTTCTTACCGACCTTATTGTGAAAAGTTTTTTATACAATATATTTTGCAAACAAATTGGCAATTATTTCCTTAAAAAAAAATTCATAACAAAATTTACAAATATTTTCTACAAAAAATATTCAAAAATAATTGACAGAAAATATGGATTTTTTGAGTAGTGAATATTATATGAGCTTTCTGGTAGACTTTTTAAAAAACATATGTAGCACCGAAAATGTAAAAAAATGCCAATTTATTCAAATTGAAATAGTTTTATTTAAAAAGTAGTATTAAGAAAACTAGTGAATCGAAACTGATTAATCATTTATTAAACCTTTTTAAGAAAAAATTAAGATCTTTTCATATATTTTGTAACACGTCACCTTCCACTTTTGTTTCATTACAACTAGAAAAAAAAATTGTACTTTCCATGGAAAGTTTACAATCTATATTTTATATTTTGAGTGTAGATTTAATTTTCCACACAAATATGTTTATGTAGTTGTATAGTTGATGGACGGTGCATTAATAAATGTAAAAATCTAATTGCTAAATGTTATATATATATATATATATATATATATATATATATATATATATATATGATTTCTTTACTAACTTTAACGTCAATTATATTAGATGGAGCTGCCTTGTTTTGATCGCTCCGTATTAAATTGGATTAATTTGTTTCACATAAGAATTGTGATTAGTTTTATTGCAAAACTCTGGTATTGCTTAGGATTTGAAACATTTGTTATTCTTTTGGATTTTCAAAAGTCACGTTATACTTGTAATATAAAACCCATTACTTTCTGGAGTTTAAAACTGCTGCTATTTTTTCAATTATTTACACAAAAATAATTCACGTTTATGGTGATAAAAATAACTTTCTTAAAAAAAGCAGTTGATTTTACAATTTATTCTCAATAACTTTGAATTTTTGTAATCTTTTGTGTTTCTAATTATTTTGAAAAGTTGAAACAATAAAAAAATACTTTTAAAGAAAAAAAATACTAAAACATGATTAGATAATTCTCTAAAAATGGTATCAAACATTTTAATGCCATCAAAACACTTACGGTTACAAATTAAACATGTTACAATCAAGAGGGAAGACTTAACCTCAATGAAAAAGAAGAAAAAAAGAAAATGTTTATATTACAACAAAATTATTTATACAAGTTAATCCAATTTAGTTCTGATGTCTCTAACCTCTCTTCTACAAGTAAGAAAAATCCAAATTTACAGGATAAAGATCTGTTGCATAGTGATCTTACTTTGGCTTTAAATCACAGTAAAGAATTGATTCTGGTTTGCATTCATGAAGATAGTTCATGCTCCTGCCAATAACAAATTATTAAGATAACTTGCATAAACAATGTAATTGAATTTCCAATAAACTTGTAATCAATTAGTATACGAAAGCTAAGAAAATGACTTTAGGAGCTTTTTAAATAATTAATAGGCCGAAAGTTGTACATAAAATATATTGTGGGTAACTAGAATCCAATTTAATGGTACCAAAATTAAGAAACTTGAATTCTGATTGAAATTGTGGTTGTGTACAGTAAAGGTAGATATGATAAGGGGAAAATGGTTTGCTTTGATTTCAAGACTCTCTTTCTACCCCTTTTCTTGTGTGATCTACATTGTTCCACTTTAAATATAGTGCTGCAAAGATAAACAAATAAGTTATGTTGCAGACAAGTGTTCCCTGTAATGTATTATAAAAGCTTTATGCCTAAAGATTATGGTTTGTAGATTATTATAGAAAAGAATGCAAAACGTTGGATACCTATTATTCTGAACTAATAGCTTCCAACAACTATGGTTACTCAGCCATGAAAGAATCTTGAGTTTGAAGAAGCATCTTGGCTACCAATTTTCTTTGATGACAAAAAAGCGGAAAAGCAAAGAAAAAGGAACAAAGAGATTATTTTCAAAATAGGTTTACCAATATATATATATATATATATATATATATATATATGCTTTAAAAAATGAGGTCAAGAATACAAAAGGACAAGTTACAAATTAGGATAACCGATTGTCTCAAAAATAATTTCTAAAACACTTTTTTGCAATGATAATCAATTATCCTAAGATAATCTATTATTCCAAAACTTTTTTTAAAACTTGATTAGTATTAAATGTTAATCGATTATCACATAACGTTCTCTAAAAAATAAAACTTCCTAGAAGATCATGTGCAAGCAGACTATTTGTGACTTTTTAAGACTTTTTAAAATATTCACATACACACACACATATATATATATATATATATATATATATATATATATATAATACTGTATGCATCTTATATTCACATTGTTTAGTACATCTTATATTTTCTACACCAGAAGAGGAAGAAATATTATTTATTTATAGTTTCCCCTCATATATTGGTTTTCAAACAAGTGGAGGGAAAAAATTATGGATAGGGTTCACTTGGGCTGTTAGGGTAAATATAAGGTAACTCTGGTTTGTCCTTCGATGACAATCGACACGTTTGGGAGGAGAGAGAAAAGTAATAGTAGAGTTTCTCGTTCCCTGAAATGTTACAGAATTATTCATTGCATTGGTTTGCCATGCATTTCCCGAGAAAATAGCCACAATGTCAGCGAAGAAGGGATCAAACATTTAGGGAGCAGCCATCTATGATAAGGTTATAAACTTTTGTTTTTCACACACAATCATAAAATAGGGAAGTGAGACAAATATCACAAAAAATACAGCATATCATAATAAGATAAAATGAAATAAAAATTCTCCCAAATCCATAAAACTGGATTTTATTATACTTTATGAAGATATTGATTAATTTTGTAGTGACTAGTCAGGATAAATGAGCTCATGACCAACAAAATAACTCAAGAACATCTCATATTGAGTAATAGTAACTCGTTTAAATCTCCAAGGTCATACCTCCAACTAAAATAATCAAATATTTATTTATCAAATTTTATTTCAATATTAAACAATATAATTATATAAATAAATAAATAGATAGATAGGATCAATGAATAATTAAAATAAATAAAGATAAATAAAAAGAACTCGTACGTAACTGAAGAAAAATATAAATAAGTAAATATGAATTGAGTAAATATGACTAATGCATAACTGGAGATGATTATAAATAAATAAATAGGAACGAGAACTAAATATAAAATAGAATGAGGTTAGGGACACCTCACTTATAGAGATAAAAATAATTAAGAATAGATAAAAATAATCAAAGAAAAAAAATGATAAATGTCTTCTCCCCTTACCTTATTTATTGTGGAAATTATACCAATGTTATACCGAGACTTTGATGATATATAAAATTTTTCCTCTTTCTTCCTTCTCATACACACACAACTTCTTCTTCTGTTTGTCTTTTTTTTGTTCTCAATGTCTCTCTTCTCTTCCCCATTTCATTTACGTCATCCTATTTATACTATCATATGTAATCATTGCTTTAGTTTAAATTAAACTCAATTTCTTTTGGTTTTGCTTCGTTTGAAAGGAATTACTCGTTCCTGGATTTTTTTTTCTCTTTACATTGAAATGATAGAATCTCATTTAATGTTACTTTATCCTTTCATTCCTTTTTTTTATTTAATAATAGCTTCTCTGACTTATATACTTGTTACTTTTTTTTTCTTTTGCTTTAATGTACAATAGAAAATACCTTGGTTTTAAGTTCCTATACGGTAATAGTGATTTTAATATTAATTCAATTGTATAAAATCTTATAACTATTTTAATTTGAAAATATATATTTTATATATGAGTGATTTTTAAAAAAATCTAATTAATCTTATTAGGATTTATTTTAAATTGTGCATAATAATTCTAACATTATATGAAAAAATAATTTTAGTTAAATATAATTTCCTAACATAAAATATTCTTACTAAAACAATATATATCTCTTTTATTTTTATTTTATTTTTGGATGTTACAACTAACATATAACTAGAAAAACAATAAATAGTGACTAAAAATTTGATCACTAAATGACTAAAATTGGTCAGTGATTTAAATAGTGATCGATTTAATGACTAAAAGATTCGATGACTAATACGTTGGTCACTGATCATAGTGATCGAAAATAATGACTGAACTTATGATCGAATTTTTGACCAAAATAGTGACTAATTTAGTGATCAAATCGATGTTTGATTTCGTCACCAATACATCTCTAATTTAGTGACCGATTTTTCAGTCACTACATTAGTCACTAATGATATTATTATTATTATTATTTAATTTTAATAATTTCAAATATAGGTTTTATTAAGTTTTATAAACAAGGAAAATAGCACCATAAAGATACACTTTAGTAAAAATTGGAATTAGTCCATCTTTAAAATTTTGGACCAATTTAGTACTATATATTTTGAGATGAGTGGATTATTTGAACCAAATTTTGTTAAGTTTATTTTACGTTTCAAATGCATTTCATGATAGTATTTAAGTTGTTTACATTATTTAATACATCAAATAAACTTAACAAATATTGGTTAAAAGTACTAAATCCACACATTTCTAAAGATGAGAGACTAAATTGATCTAAAATTTCGAATAATGACTAATTTCAGTTTTCACTAAAAGTTAAGGGACAAAAAAAATATTTAACCCAAATATATTCATGATATAATGATATAAAACATCTTTATCAATTAAGAGTAGAAGACGTTAAAGCATAAATTAATATAATAGCAAAACATTAGCATTAGAAATTACAAAAAATTATTCAGTGAACTAGAACTTCATTTATTCATAATTTTATTTATTATTTATTATTACTAACAGAAGAAAAAAAAATACACATAAATTTTTAGACTTACTTGAGACTGATTTAATTATAACCATTATAACATTAGTTCATAAAAAATATTTTCTATATTATCTTTAATGTTATAAATGAGTAATCAAATAATACTAATAATAACAAAAATAAGAATTATATGATAATTATTAGAACAATAATAATACATATATATTAATAATATCAATCAAATCCAATAATTCTAAAAAAAAATACAGAGTATGAAAAGAAATATAAATATCCTTTTAAATATCATATCATTGTTTTAAAATATAGAATATAAAGAAAAAGATAAAACATTTTTTCTATATAAACTCTGGTGTTTATTCCTATGTTTATAAATATAAGAGATATTTATAGAAAACTACGAATACATATGTGTTATCGCGCCTATATATCCGTATCTTTTAAATATGAATGATAGTATGTTAGTAGGTATAATGTTATTAAGTTAATATATAAAATAAAATTATATTTATTAAAAATGAAGTAAAATGTTAAAAATAAAGTGAAATAAATAGAGAAATTAATGTTGATGAATAAAAAAAAGTAAAAAAGATAAACAATTATAAAAAATAGACAAAAATAATCGTTAATTTTAAAAAAAATTAATAAATAATTATATTGTAAAGGGTAAATTTGATATTATGAAATATGGACAAAAAACAGAGAATTTTTGTAAATAAAGAGACTTAAAAATAAATTATAATAGATCTTCTTAAATAAAATATTAATTTGTAGTAAAATTATAGTCTTAATCATAAATATTATTTATTATAAAACTAAAAATGCATAAAAATATTAATAATCGTAATATAATATTTTAATTATATATTTTTAAATTATATTAATTTATTCATAACATCTTGAAAATTAACGCATCAGTTACGTTCTGTTCTGGAAATTCTGGTTCAAAATCTACCTGTTATGAAAATTTTGAAAAAAATTATTCTGAATATATTCAAAATCCAGAATCACTTGTTAGAAATTTCGAGAGTAGAATCAGTAATTATGAGGTGCAGGAAGAAAAGCCACTTGCTCCCAAACTTTGCGGCACCTAAATCTCCACGCGGCGAGCACGTGGTTCTCAGTTCTCAACCACACAGAAATATGAATCTTCGAGAATTTTCTTTTACACGGACAAAATAAACTCTTACGAAATTGAGGCATCAAATTCCATAGATTCAATGTTTAGTAACGTGGCACCAAATCGAACCACTAACAGTACCATGATGTTATGTATTTGTTTAAGGAGGGTCATTAACTCGGTGTGTTGGAGTGGTTTATGAATGATGGCTTCTCAAAGTTTGAGTTTACCAACAACACACATTACTTGCAATCGGATAATTCAGAAGCTCGATTCCAAGGTTTTGTTGTGGCCTTCACCTGTTCATACCAAACCCACAAGAATTTCTTCCTCGATTCGGGCAATGGGTTCTTCTGCTTCTTCCCAGTCACAGCACGCAGACAACATTCAATCTGAAGCAGGTATAGATTGCATGGTCAAGTGGGTTTTCTTCAATTTTTCTATTTGTTGATTTCATTTGAGGTCTGAGTTTTCAAAGAGAAAACTGTGTTGAAAATGTGAATTTTGCTGGGTGAAATCAAGAATCCCAGTTGATAATGCGATAGTTCTTACTGGGTGTTGCGTAGAGTTTGGATAGTCACAAAGATGAAAATAATAAGTATGGTTTATTTTTATTTGAGGTATGGTCTATTTTTATTGAGGGGATTTAGGGATAGTGTAACACTGATAGGAGTGTCACATTGAATCTGATGAATTATTTAACCAGGAACTTAACCTTTGAGAATCTCCTATCTAATGATTGAATGGAGTAGTCTTTTGAGTTTCACTCTCCCCTATTGCCTTAAGTCTTAATAGTTGGTGCTTTTATTGAAAGTTGGGTACCAAAAAGGCTACTTATAAATTAGATTAAGGCTTAAATTGAATACTAAGTTAGTGCACATATATCTTGTCTAAATCACCATGTTTTCATACATCGCAACCACTATGGTTCACTAAGTTGAAAAACACATTGCATACGTCTTAACAATAATTGTGAATGGCCTAATAGTCTCTTTCTGAACCTTGCAGGAACTGGCACTATTGACTATAAATCTTTGAGTGATGAAGAGTGGAAGAAGCGGCTCACAAAAGACCAATTCTATATTACTCGTCAGAAGGGAACTGAAAGAGCCTTCACTGGGTATGTTCTTGAACTAGTATGAGGAATTAAGGGCACTGTGCTTCCAAGTCATGCTTAGCTGTTCACACAAGCATTTGAAAAATTGCTTTGCAATATTCAAAATGAGTTTGCCAGACCTTTTTTGACTTGATTCTTACTCTGAATTACCGAGTCCTATTTATTTTGGTGCCAATTTAATTAATTGGGGTTTGTTTTTCTATGTTCTGTTTAAACCATCTTATTTTACTGGACAGAACATAACGTTACATAGTTGGTTGAGAAATTGAGTGTTTTTGGTTTGAAACAGCTTTCTAGTTTCCGCTAATTCGCATTATTGGAATCATATTTAAGATAGAAAGGTCAAAATTAAAAAGTTCAATGGTCTCATCTTTGGGTTTAGAAAGATGCAATTAGAAGATTATCTATCTTTATGAGAAGAGATGGTATCATCTTGTATTTGGAAACAAACAATAGGGTTGAAGGATGAAGATTTGGCACTTATTCATTGTAATCCCTCAAAGTCATTTGCTTGATATTGTTCCATAATGTTGCTTTACACTTGTCAAAGAAACATTTAGGGTGAATTAAAGAAGTACACATATCATCAAAATAAAGTAACAAAATGACTAGATTTATATCTCTTGAGGAAACAATAATGACCGACATTACACTTTTGGAATATTTCTAGCATCACACTGTCTTGGTGGTTGTTTCAAGCAATTCAGAGTCTTACTCAATCTATGCACCAAATTCTCCTTCCCTTTCCTTGAGAAACCTTGAAGTTGGTTCACATATTTCCTGTCTAAATCACCATCCGTGAAGAAATATTGTTTCCATGTCCAATTTCATGGAAGCTTCACAATGCCTAAGATAGACCTGATGGTTTTTTGCTTCAAACCTAAAGCAAATATTTTATTATAATCAAATCCTTCCTTTTTCTGAAATCTTTTGACAACTAGGCGGGCTTAATACCTCTCAAAGCCATCATTTTTCTCCATATCCAATAAATCCATTTGTTGTAAAGTATCTTCTTTCCCATAGATAACAGGGCTAGTTCCCATGTTTGATTAAAGATCGGCAACTTTAAATCATCTTTCATAGCAAGCTCCCAGTTTATATTATCTTCTTACGCAAATGATAGACCCCAAATGTTAGAGTCAATAAACTTGAGTTCTTTTTCCATTTTTGTGGTTCTTCCATTTGTCTGAAAGTTAATTCCTTTATGCTTTCCAAATATACAATCTTCAATGTCAATTTCAATTAATTCAAGTCCTAGTATTTTCCCATCTGAATGCTATAGATTATAATTTTCATTATTTCTTGCAACTACAATGTATTGATGTGCCCTTGTCATCTAAATGTTGGGTGTCAGTGTAATCGAACAAGTACTTGGAATTAAATAGAAGATGAAAAATTAAAGGAACAAAATAGATAATAGGAAAAAAATGTAATTTTATTAAAATAAATAAAATTACACACAACACCCTCTCTTGAAAATAGGAAAAACAAATACAAAGGGAACCTTAAAGGAGAAACTAATTTTCTCTCTTGATTTTTCGCTGAAGCATTATTAAAGCAATAGGAAAGAAAAGGAAGAAAGTTTTGGGATGAGTTCCTTAGAAAACAATGAGCTCCTTTTTATAATATGAAAAGTAAGCTCCAAGGTAAGTTACCACCGATGTGGGACTTATCTTGAGAAGCCCTTATTGGTGGAAACTTACCTTGGAACTTACTTTTCACCTTATAAAAGGAGTCCAATGTTTCCTTAGCAACTCATCCCAAAAGTCTCTTTCTTTTATTTCCTTTTGCTTAGTATTAGAGAGAAAAATTAATGAGAGAAAATTAGTTTCTCTTTCAAGGTTCTCCTTGTACTTGTTTTTCTTATTTCCATGAGGGAGGATGTTATTGTTTTCTTCTTGGAGCCAAAGAGAATGGTATGTAATTTTATTTCTTTTAATAAAATTACATTCTTTTCTATTATCTATTTTGTTCCTTTCATTTTCATCTTCTATTTTGTTGTGAGTACTATGATTACTCTATTTGAGGAGATGGTTCATCCTGGTGCGGCTTGAAAGCCTTCCATTTCAAGAAAGCATGTCCTATTGTAGAATAATAGTACAAAGGAATCATTGCTAGTGAGATACTCGGGCTTGAGAGGGAGGTGTTCCAATGTGGAGAGACTCAGACTTGAGGGTGAGATTGTTAAGAATTGAAAGTAAGTTGAAGTCTCACATTGAGTAAAAATGAGTTAGATAACCAATATATAAGTAGGTTTTACAAAATCCATTACCTTAAGGTTTTAGGTTGAAAGTAGTGTCATGGTCTCTTGTATGGGTTTGTTCATTACTCATTGGTACCGAATCTCCTGTGTCTCCTCTTGGAAAAACCTCACATCAAAGATTACCACTCTTATTATCATGAACAATTGTCATTGCACCCTTTGAAGTCTTCCAATCACTGTTATGGAAGAATGTTGTTTAGCCACCACTATAGTTATATCCTATGGTTAAATTTCTTCCTCTTGGCATTCTGCAAAGTTGAAGAGATTGAGGATTCACCTAACTCTCTCTATTGATCTCTTTATTGGTAAACACATACATTGTCAAATTAACAACTGCTTGCATCATCCGATGAATGGTGTTTGCAACTGAAGGTTTCTCATACATTCTAGAAAGAGCCACCACAGGACTCACTATGGATGTTTCTTTCCCAATGTTGAAAGCATCATCATTGCGGGATAATGTCAAACGAGTAACTTTGAGGGCTTGCTTATTAAGAAGAGCCCAATCTTCATCCTTCATACCCTATTATTTGTTTTCTAAGAGAGGTTGATACAATTTCTATTGTTGATACATATAATCCGCCTCTTCCAAAAGTCAAGTCTGCAGTTTCAAATTTCTCAATTTTCACCTTTCCATATTCTGCAACCATTATCCTCTCTCAAATATGATTGATTCCCTTTGTGTCGTTGATATTAATAAACAATAATAACAACCAAAGCTTTGATACCACTTATTGAAAAACAATGCAACTATAATAAGATTTATGAGGAAAAAATGTGAATGGTCACACATAATTGATAAAGGAATTTAGCTAGTTATGCCTACGTCTTCAGGTTACTGTCAACCTTTAATTGAAAGAGAAAACTATAAAATAAATATTTACAAAGCATTCAACTCAACTCAGTTTCGCCTAGAGAATATAAAATAGTATTTTAGCTTAATAAGTATTTTCTATCAAACACTATTTCTCTTGCTATAGGAATTATTTTTATACTAGTTATAACTATCGTATTTGTACATGCACAAATAGTTTCTGCCCCGCTCATCTAATTTTTTGTATTTTTATCCAATCCCTTAAATTTTGTTGGCTTTTATTCTTTTTCTCTCAATAAAAGAATGCTGGTTCATTCATGATTTTAGTTGTATGACTAAGTCCTACAATATTCTAGTAGTAGGCTCAAATATGGGTGAAATTAAAGCTTGAAGATGCCGCTATCAAATGAATTTTTCATGAACGACTTTGGTCTAGTGAAAAAGATCATTGGAATGTAAATCATAAGACAAATAAAGAGGCAATTTTGCAATTATCTCAAGCAGATTACACCAATTTTGTTTTGCAAAAATTTAACATGGGAGATGTCAAGCTATTAAAGCACCTATGGCTAGTCAATTTTTTCCCATCCAAGGATTAATCACCTTAGACAGAAGAAGAAAAAGAATTCATGAAAGTTTGATGTTACAATGGTTTGTACGAAGTCAGATATTGGCCATGCAGTGGAAGTTGTAAGCAGGTTTATGTCAAAATGTAGGTGAAGCTCACTAGGAAGCAATCAAGGGGATCTTGAGGTAGCTATGAGGCATCGGAAAGAATTGTTTGTACTTTAGTAAAGGAGAATCAACATTACAAGGCTATTTAGATGTAGACTTTGGAAGTGAAGTTGATTATGAAGTACTACTGATAACATTTGCAATATTGGTATTACAATTGTTGGCTGGATAGCAAATATGTAAAAAATCATTGCTTTATCTATGTAGAGGCTGAGTATATTGCAGTAGCAAGAGACCTTAAAGAGTTTATATGACTTCAAGAATTGTCAATAGAGTTTGGATTCATCTGGTACAAAAGTGTTGTGCATAGTAATAGTCATACTGCAATGTATATGGCAAAAAGTTCAACATTTCATTTTACAAAAAACTACATTGAATTCTTGATTGATCATAATGCTGAGTATAGATGATCGAAGGAGAAAGAAACTTTTTCTGAAAAAATTTGTGCAGGATTCATGGGCTATAAGAAGGGCCTCCACATCTGTGATAGGTGGTGTTTCAAACTTGCTTTCGATAATCGAAATCACTAGAGCATAATCTAGAGAAAGACCTTCAAGAGCCGCGACTATGTTCTAGTGGTTTAACAAGACACTTGATACCAGCGAGTTCATCAGCAATGGATTTTATGGTTCCCAAGAACTTGCACATGGTTTTGTTCTCAAGGGAGTTTGCTAGGAGATCAGGGCACAGCTGTCACGCACGAGCCTTGGTCTGAGTGTAGAAATGGTTATGAATTTGTTCCCATACTTGATGGGAGTGAACGGCCACAAGGACGCGTGACAGAATTGACTTGGAGAGAGTTGATTGTAACCAAGAAAGCAAGAATTGGTCTTGAACTTCCCACTCCTCATAAGCTGGATTGACAATTCCAGCAGCACGATCTTCGTCATTAAGAAACCTTAGAGGGATAATGGGTTAACTACAAAAGATGAAGACGATGTGATTTGATAACAGGCTGAACTTGTTGTTTCCACTGAAGGTAGTTGATATCATCCAGCTTTTCTGCTATAGAATTGGGGAAAAACTGGGAAGGGTAGGAGCTTGGACTGATCATTGTGGATCAATTTCCGGCCCTTCAATACATATTAGAAATGATTATGGGAGAGAAAGGTAATCATAAATCTGACACTGCATTCTTTATTTTCATATCAACAAAGAGTACAAAGAAGGTATATATAGGCCTAAGATCCTATACTGCTGCATCTTAAAACAGAAAAAGAGAGGAAAACAGAAAACTAACATCCAGTTGAATAACTGAATGTTTTTACATCTCACTAATACTTCAACAGATTTTTCCTTGAGGATGAAGTGCTAACATTGAGAAAGATCCAAGGAAGAATCCATAAGCTACGTTAACAAAGGTGGTGCTATTAACAAACTGCAGTGTATTCAGCTTCAGTTGGCTTGTTAGAATGACAATCTGGAGAAGGTTGTTGCATTGATCAGACAGGTTGAAACTAGCCTTAAAGTGGGAGATTGTTGGACTAGGTCATACAGCTAAAATAATGAATAAAGTAATATATTTTTTTTTTTTTTACTTAAAGAAGAAGGAAAGCCAATAGAATCAAAGGGATTGCATAAAATTAAGAAAATTAGATGAGCAGAACAAGATCTATATGTGCATGTATAAATATTATAATTATAACTACTATAAAATAATTACAATAGCAAGGAAAAGATTATGTTTTTTTTGTTGTAGGTGAGCAGCGAGTTGAGTATTTTGTAAACAACTATTTTATAATTTTCCTTTTTTCAAAAATAAGGTTTGTAACAATTTGGAGATGTAGACATAATTGCCTAAACTCTCGATATCAATTTTGTGTGATTATTTTACATTTGTTTTGATTTTTAGAAATCTTATTATAGGAAATTTATGTAATTTTCTGGCACGAGAACAGATGGTTAGATGCATAGCTAGAATTTTATTCTCATGTCATTGCTGTATTTAATCAACTCTTTTTTTTTTTTTTTTAAATTCATTTTAGGGAGTACTGGAATACTAAAACCTCAGGGATTTACCACTGCATATGTTGTGACACACCATTATTCGAGTAAGTGATTTTATATCCATACAGAAATCCTAATGTCATATTTTCTTTCAGTGGCCTCAATCATCAAATTCCCTTTTTCCTTTACAGATCATCTACTAAGTTTAATAGTGGAACTGGGTGGCCATCCTATTACGAGCCTCTGGGCAACAATGTGAAATCAAAATTGGATTTGTCAATTATTTTCATGCCTCGCCAGGAGGTTCTTTGTGCTACTTGTGATGCGCATCTTGGACATGTGTTTGATGATGGTCCTCCTCCCACAGGAAAACGTTACTGTATCAACAGGTAAGTAATCACTTGAACTGTGTTTCCTTTTCAATCTTACATATTTCACCTTTGTCCAAGAATTTATGATTTTGTTCTTGAATTCCTGCAGTGCCGCCCTTAAGTTCAAACCAAGGGAGTAGATAGTGAAACTGCCATTCAGAAGATGCAATAATGTAAGAGATTGTGACTGTTGAGAAATTGTAAATGATCTATATCTCATATTTTGTGCTCTTGTTCTTACTTAGGGAGGGCAATGAAAATTGTCCTGCACTTGTGATGTATAAAACACAGTATTTAGAATGTAGAAGCACGATTACTATAGTGAAGACTCAAATTCTCATACTAATGAACTTCTTGAAGTGTCAGCATGAACTTACCATTGTTTTCTGACACTGTTATAGTTTTTACTCCAGAGGATACAATCTGTTAGAGAATTTCCAATTTGATTCTTGGTTTTACTCTTTCTGGGTTTTAATCATTTTCTTTCTAGTATTTTATTTTCCTCAAAAGGATGAAATGAAAAGTCAAAATAATCATGTTTGAATGACAAAAGTATAATTTAGAAGCATAGGTGATCCATATCATTACCATATAAAGTAGATATTATTTTGTGTGGGAAAATGGTATTCATTTACTGATTGTTAAGTTAGTTAGCCAACTGAGCTGGACTCTAAAAGTACCCTAAGGATTCAAGTATAATATTAAGCTATAAAATTGTGGTTTTTTTGGCTAGTGAGCCTTTAGGCAATTCCACTAGACCTCATACTTTATTGGTTGTCCATTGATTTCAACTCTTCTTTCATAAACTTCAACCATTTTTCTGAATTGTCACTTTTCATGGCTTGTCTAAATGAGAATGGACCCTAATCAATACTCAATTCACATTTATGTTCAAGTGAATATACAATAAATCACTTGAAATAGCTGGTCTTCTTTGTATTTCTGTCCTCCTTGGTGCTATTTCATGTGCTTCTTCTATCACTTGTTCATTAGTGACTTGCACATTATTTGTTGGTTCATTAACCATATACTCATCTTATAGGTGGTTTGGTTATCATTTTATTGTCTTTGTTGTTATTTGATTGTAATAAACTAGGGGAACAAAATCCTTACAAAAAACATAAGGCGAAGAAGATTCACCATGAGTTTTTACAAAATCCACCACCTTTCGTGATTTTCTCACTCCCCTACTAAATTGGTTATTTTCAATGAATTGAGCATTATGAGATTCAATTGTTCTTGTACTATGCTTTGGACGATAGAATTTCTATCCTTTTCATACTTTTCATGATAGCCAATGAAGAAATCACCAACGGGTCTTGTATCAAGCTTTTTTCCATATGGGTTATACACCCTTCTGCTGGATAACCCTATGCTGGACAACCCTAAACATGGAGATGTCTTAAACTTAGTTTTTTTAAAGTTTAGAGTTCATAAAGAGTCTTAGGAACTACTTTATTAGAAACCCTCTTAAGTAGATATGCAATTGTCTTTAAGGCATGCATCTACAAAGATAAAGGTATAATGCATCTACATAGATATGGGTACAATAATTTAACATAGACCTAAACATATCTGTTAAAGTACGATTCTTCTTTTTTAACAACACTATATTGTTGAGGCATAATGTATTATGCATATATGCATATACTTTCGAAGAACTTTGCAAATGAACCTGTACATCGTTCACTTTCAATGAATTTTCCATGAAATTAACCACTTCTATCATATTTTAGAACCTTCACTTTTCTATCTAATTGTAAACGAAGTTTTTTAGGATGTTTGAGATTTTTCATGCAGAAAATACAAATAACGTGAAAAATAATTTATAAAGATGATAAAATATTTTTCATCACTCCAAGGTGAAATGCCAAAGGATTCACAAATATTAATGTGTATTAATCTTATAAGTTTATTGCTTCTTGTAACAGAATTCTTGAATATTTGTTTGGATTGCGTTATATTAATGCAATCCAGGAGGTAAAATGTCATTTTTTATTAACATTTTTTTTTTAGATATGTGACCTAATCTTTTGATACCACAATAAACATAATTATTATCACATAATTATTATCACGCATATTAAACATATTCATTTCCATAAACTATTAAACAAATATAACATATTTAACATTAAACAAATATTCTATAAACTTAATATCAAGATTGAAACAATATAAATAATATATTAAATAAAGAAAAAAACACTATGTCCAATCTTAAAATAATCCTAAATTATCTAGCTTTGTAACATGAATTAAATTTCTAGCACATCCAGGTGTATAAAGACATCATTCTATCCGAGATTAATCTATATGTCCTAATGTCCTTTATCTTTGTTTTCACTGTGTTGTCCAAAAGGAGAAACTTTTCATTTCCACTTATGGTTTAGATCGAAAAGTATCCTTATAAAGTATTTTGATCATAAATCATAACTAATCATGCTAAAATAAATCAAGTTGATTATAAAAAGAAAATCGTGTTAGTATATTTTGAGTTCGAGATCTCACACTCATTTTTATCAATCTTTTAATAATGATATATACATAATTTGAGTTGAAATTCTTAGACTCATCGCATAGTCATATTTTAAGTATTTAGGACTGTTAAACTCTGTCATTATACTTTAAGAGTCATAACGGTCTTATGCCTATGCAGTGTTAGGCAATAAGTATAAACACATGCTACACCACCTTCTTGGTGTAGAAGTATAGTCAAAAGAACAATCGAGAATAGAGTGTGAAACCTGTCTCGTTCAGGCGAGAGTCGCTCGCCTAAGCGAGGAGGCGTGGAAGCTTTGGGACGCTGTTGTAGTTTAGCCTAGGCGAGGGGTTGTCTCGTTCAGACGAGGCAGGGCTTGCTTAAGCGAGCCTGCGAAAATCTCCTAGTTTGTTTGATATTTTTATCTATATATAAAAAAATATAATTTCAAACTAAAAGACTTTCCGAAATCTATATAATATCAATAATATTAAAAAAATATTTCCAATATAATATTTAGAAACTGATTTATCACCCTAACAAATATTATCAGTGTATATTTAAAGAATGTAATTTGAATATGTTCTAATAGATCGGTTATTTTTTAAAATAATGACGCAATTATTTTAAAATTTAAATATTTTTATTTTATCTTTATTAATATTAATATTAATATATATATATATATATATATATATATTTATATATATATATATATATATATATATATATATATATATATATTTCAAAATAAATATATTGATGTATCGAATTATGTTTGATATACGATACATAGCAACGTATTAAATATTAATTCTTTAATTTTCCCTATAATTGAATTATTATATAGAAAAGATATTTTTGTATTTATGTACTTTTTTTTGTTATTAAATTTATATGCTTAATAAACACAGCATATTAACGGTTTATTTTTTTTTAATAAATACGTCTATTAATTTTTTACTTTTATTCATCACAGTCAATACATAAATATACATATTTCAATTAAATCAGTTTTAGTATGTTAGGATATTCCTGATTTTTGAAAATATAAGAAATATAAAAAATATTCTATATGGATAAACTTTTTATTTTAGCTTTTTAATGTATATAAAAAAATATTAAATATTAACCATATGTAAATTTTAATTTCCTAAAGTTAAATAATAAATAATATATTTTTATCTATATATAAAAAAATATTTATTAAAAACTAAAAGACTTTCCAAAATCTATAATATCAATAATATTAAACAAATATTCTCAACATAATGTAATCTTTTGTTTTGTTATGTAAAAGCAATTATGTCTAAAAGTTAATTACTCTTTAACGTCTATAATTAAATTATGAAATTTACAACTTCAACAACGAGAGTATGAATGAAAAGAGTCCCTTAATGCTAAGGCGTTGAGATTTTATGATATGTTAGCATATGCCTATTAACCCATTTTATAATTCCAACTATGTACGCGTGATATTATATGTGATATTATATTAGGAGACGATGATAATGTAATATTTTTAAATTAATATATGAAATAAAATTATATTTATTAAAAATAAAATAAAATATATCATACGAGAAAATAATTGTTGATAAATAGAGAGAAAGAGAAGAAGCAAAGTTAGACGATTTTTTAATAAAACTTGTAAAAGTAACGGTCAATTTTTAAAAAATATAATAAATAATTATATGTTAAAGGATAAAATTGATAATTGATATTTTGAAATGTTGACACAAAAAAGAGAATCCTTTTTATATTGTTATAGATGAACCATTGGCATACAACCGTAAAGTGTTTAGATCATGTCATACAAATTTTAGTTTTCTTTTAGGTTTTTTTTTTGTGTTGATTGTTACATACACCTCTTTTGTTGTTTTTAACGTGTGAGCCACCTCTATTCTTTGCCGGTTGAAAAATCTCATTTCTAAAATCCTAGATTGTTTTTTTCAAATCGAAGAAAGTAAAGCTCTAATTTGTAATCTCGATTTCTATCTCTTTGTCTTTGTTGTCAAATGCCTCTGTTAATAATGAAGGTTAGTATATTTTTGTTTTTTCACGCTTGCAATTTAGGGTTTTTGTTCTTGATTTGGCTAATTTGTTTGAAATTGGTGTTATTATTTAATTGTATTAGTTTTCGTTTTTGTGTCTATAATCCATTGCTCTAGTAATAGTTAATTGCATGTGTGTGTAGTGCCACTGTAGTGTAGCCACGCAAAGTAGTCACATTACCACTCTAAGGCACTTGCTGCAGAACACATAGTTCATGTAGTTAACACTAGGGATGGTAAAATGGGCTAGTTCGGCCCATTTTGGCCCGGTCTATCTTTGTCCTGTAAAAAACGAGTCGGGTTGGACTGGCCCGTCAAAAAGAAATGGGCTAATAATCATAATCTGTCCCATATTGGACAGGCTAACGGATTAGATCGGATTGGTCCGTCTATTTTTTTTTCTTTTTTTAAAATTTTTTTTAAACTTTTTTAATTAGTTTTTAATTTTTTTTATTTTTAAAATTTGTTTATACATACATATAAATTATTTTTTAAAGCATATTTAATCAAATAAAATATGTTTTAGACTTTTAATTGATTAGTTAATGTTTTTAATTAGATAAATTAAAATAATTATTAAATTTACGTATTAAATTATTCAATTATAACTAATAATCGAAACTTAATTTATAGGTGTTAATGATATAAATTACAATACTATTATATATTTACACATTTAAAAAATATAATATAAAAAATTAATCTTTTTAATTACTTTTATTTTATTTTTATTTTTTTAAAATGGGCCAACGAGTGGACTAGCCCGTACTTTGGCCCGTCAAGTTGATGGGTTGGACGGAACAGGTCAGAATGGGTTGGACGGGTTGAAATCTTCAACCCAACCCGTCCTTTTTAACACAAGCTAACGGACTGGCCCGTTGGGCCCAACCCGTCTCGCCACCCCTAGCTAAGACACCCCATTTAAAAGGTAAAACACAGAAAAACAAGAAGTTGTGCCTTTTGTAAAATAGAACATTTGGCTTTATGTTTTGTTTTGCTCTCTCTACTAAGATTTTCTACATGGTATACAATTAGTACTAGATAGATTATTCTACAATTAGAATGATGGTGGAGTTAACAAATGTTGGGTTTATATTTCATATGTTTTGGTTATAGTCATTGAGACATTATGATTCTAGATTATATAACATTGGTCTTGCACATATAAGACATTTGATACCACTTTTAACCCAAAACCTCAAGGCAATAGTGTTATGGGTCTTTATTCTTATATAGTTCTTAACTTTGTCTATTTTATACAATGTGAGACTTTGACTCACACTTAGATTATTCCTAACAGAAGTTAAGTATAGCCACTTTTATGTAATTTTCTGCAAGTGTTTTCTGCTCCAATTTAACAAGTGTATGCATGTGTTTGCTTCTAACTGTTGGTCAATGTTTTTGTATTTGTCTCACTACCCATGATTTTGCAAAAATTAGAGTGTGTACCTCGAGCCACATGCTATTCAAGTTAAAAAATCCCTTAAGGTTAGTTGCATAGGAGAAGTTGTTTTGGTCCTTGAATGTGGAAACTACCATGATGATACTTGTTTAAGGAGATGATATTTGCTCTGTAAGGATTTAACATAGGAGTGGTCTTTGTATATAACCACAATTTAATATTGATATTTTTTTTTTATAAATGACAATTTGAAATTTATTGTTTAAAATTATTTATTTCAAATTTAAATATTCATTTAAGTTAAAGCGAAAACTAAAATAAGATTTATTTAATATAAAATTATTCATTCTGAAAACACATTATACATGAAGTTGTTGTAGTAGCTGACAAATCACGAACCAAAAAAACTTCCTGAGGCGTGTAGATTCACTGTCCTTAAGGACTTATCCGCGGTGTATTGCGCAAGCCCCCCAAGATATAACAGGAACTTCTCAGAATTTCCAAGGATCTCAGAACTAGCAAAGTAACTCTTAAAAAAGAGTAAATAAATAAATTCAGAATGAGAGAAGAGATATAAGAGAGAAAGCAGGAGAGAACTAGAGAGAATGAATGAGATTATGAAAGTGTGTGTTTGAGGGAGGAGAGTGATGCTCTATTTATAGATGGTGGATGAGGGCATAAATGGGCCAAAATCCATAGCCTGCGAAGGAAAAAAATATCCCAACATTTAAAAAGATATGGTTGCAACAGTGCACCATATTTGCATCCGAAAGTCATGTTCTCGTCGTTGCAACTGACAGCTTTTGCAATATTCATATTATTATATATAACAATCCCCCATATATTGCAAAAGATAAGAGATAGAAAGAAGAAAAGAGAAAATTCTGGGTTTCATATAATATGTAATGCATCAGAACTGGTATAACAAACTATATGAACCAGTCTTAGATTGGGAAACTTAACCCACATTGTAGTTGGTATAGCAAGCTATATGAACCAAGGACACTTGATGTGTGTTAGCGGTTCATCAATCACAATACACCCCCACAATTCTTTGTTGTTATCGCTGTGTTGCGCTTACTAGGCCATGCGCGTGCCCAGTGTTCATGAGTGCTTTAGAAATCATGCCAATATCTCATACAAGCAGCCCCACATGACACTCATATAGGTGATTTCATCAAGTGTATGCTACAAATCATACACCACCCGTAAGGGATATGAAAATCATTAAAACTTTGTTTAAACTAAAATTCTTACACCACAGAGAATTTTAATCACAAAGTTTAACCTCTAAAAATGTAGTCTCTAGCACTTTCACACACACCATAGGAATGAACATAATTGATTTAAAATCAATTTAGTACTATCAGAACTAACAAGTGACTTGTTTTTACCCATATGAACCTTATTCATGGGATCTCCAATCACAAAGGTTGGGTTGCCATCACTTGTTTGTTTGCAAGTGGCTCAAGTCCCATTCCCCTCGATGTTTCTAATATCATGTTTCTTTCCAAGGGTTTAGTTAGAGGATCTGCTAGATTTTGTTCTGACCTCACATAATCATTGGAAATAATTCCACTCTTTAGCAGTTGCTTAACCAAATTATGTCTCAATTGAATATGTTTGTTCTTCCCATTGTAGTTCTTATTTTTAGCTATAGTTATGGCCGATTGGCAATCACAATGAATTGAAACAGATGGGGTTGGTTTCATTCCTAGAGAAATGTTTGCTAAGAAGTTTTTCAACCACTCAACCTCACTACCACGCATTTCGAGAGCAACAAACTCAGATTCCATTGTTGATCTTGCAATAATTGTTTGCCTGGCTGATCTCCATGTAATCGCACCACCCCCAAGTGTGAATACATAACCACTAGTGGATTTTGTCTCATCTGAATCAAAGATCCAGTTAGTAGCACTATACCCTTCTAATACAGCGGGAAATCCACTATATTCAATGGCATAATCCATTGAACCTCGTAAGTATTTCATAAGTCTTGCAAGTGCATCCCAATGTTCCTGGTTAGGACACTGGTGTATCTACTCAGTCTACCTACTGCATAAGCTGTAACATCCCGTCAGGATATTACGAATTTAATAAAATAAAACAAAGTAATTAATTACACTGCATTTAATAATACCTCATTTCCCAAAAACACGGGAAATTAAAACTTTATTAAATCACCAAAACGCCCATAAATACAAAACTGCAAGTTTAGTCAAAATAGGCCATGAACCTTTACAACATATTTCAAATAAAATAAAGAAAACATAAATATAAAGATCCCATGATAATCCCCTCTCTGCAGCTAAGCCTCACCAGCTCCACCTGTAACATCACCTGCTCACGTGTACCGCATATACGATCATCGCCAAACACAGGCAGATAGGGTGAGCTAAAAGATAAAACATAAATGTATACCAAACACATATACATATGTATAAATGATAAAATACATCAATAACACAATCTTGTCTCTTATTCCGCAAGGCCACAACCATATATAATATCCTTTTATTTCCCACAGAACTTACTCCATTTCTATCACATAGCCACAACCATGTATACCGATGCACCTCGCAGAAGACTCATTACCTTCCTTCCACATGGCCACAATCATGTTAGCAGTGTTTTATATCTTCTATTAAGTATCTCAAGGGGCCTTGCTGCCAGACCTATCGTCCACAACCGATAGATCACGTTCGGGAACCATGCTACAGATCACACACTGTAGAACCTGGCCGAATACTCAAATCTGTCTGTGTATGCCTGCACAGTCAGGTTCCCTTGCTGGAATGTGAGGAATTCTGCGTCTCTCTCGTGCTTGGCACTATCTGGAAAATACTTCTCCAGAAATCTTGCCCTGAAGGAAGTCTAGGTAACCTCCTCACTCCGGGTCTGCATGAGCTGCTGCATGCCTGCCCACCAGTATTCTGCGTCAGCTACCAGCAGGAATGAGACGAATGAGAGCTTATGAGCATCTGTGCAATCGATCACTTGGCAGATTTTCTCACACTCTCTGAGCCAAGCATCGACCTCATCCGGAGAGGATTTGCCCGCAAATTTTGAGGGCTTATGTCTCATAAAGTCCTCCATTGACACTGGGCGTGTGGGTGCTACCACGGCTCTAGGTTGCGCTGCAATGGGCTGCATCGCATCGACCATCCGATGTATCGCCTGCGCGATCTCATCATCCCCAGCATTATTCCTCCTCCGCCTATTTGCCATAGCCTGAGCACGCCACATATAACTGTTCACACCAAACAGATTTGGTTAAGACTTTATACCAAAAGTTAATTAACAAACAATGATCAAAATGATCTCACAAGCACACACTGTAAGCTCACTCCCCATAGACCCCAAAAATCTTTTGAAAACCATTGCTCTGATACCAAATGTAACATCCCGTCAGGATATTACGAATTTAATAAAATAAAACAAAGTAATTAATTACACTGCATTTAATAATACCTCATTTCCCAAAAACACAGGAAATTAAAACTTTATTAAATCACTGAAACGCCCATAAATACAAAACTGCAAGTTTAGTCAAAATAGGCCATGAACCTTTACAACTTATTTCAAATAAAATAAAGAAAACATAAATATAAAGATCCCATGATAATCCCCTCTCCGCAACTAAGCCTCACCAGCTTCACCTGCGACATCACCTGCTCATGTGTACCGCGTACACGATCATCGCCAAACACAAGCAGATAGGGTAAAAGATAAAACATAAATGTATACCAAACACATATACATATGTATAAACGATAAAATACATCAATAACACAATCTCGTCTCTTATTCCACAAGGCCACAATCATATACAATATCCTTTTATTTCCCACAGAACTTACTCCATTTCTATCACATGGCCACAACCATGTATACCGATGCACCTCGCAGAAGACTCGTTACCTTCCTTCCACATGGCCACAATCATGTTAGCAGTGTTCTATATCTTCTATTAAGTATCTCAAGGGGCCTTGCTGCCACACCTATCGTCCACAACCGATAGATCACGTGCGGGAACCATGTTACGGATCACACACCGTAACGCCAGGTGAAGTTCCCAATTACGAACATAGTTTGTAACGTCCCAGGACTACCAAACTCGTCAACAAAACACTAAGGAGGGCAATCCATCTGGACCCATCCGTACTGGCCACAACCAGCACACTCACACCGGCAACACTCATCAACCCGAGCCACAACTCACAGGTTCCTCGTATTCATTCGCTATCCCGAGCCACAACTCAAGGGAAGTCATTCCGAGCCACAACCCACGGAATGCCACGTGCTTAACCCTATCCTGGGCCACAACCCAAGGATACGTTCCGGGCCACGACCCATGGAACACCAGCAAGCCCACCATTAAGATACCCTAGAAGCATGATAGTTCACACATCCCCAAGTCCACCACCAATCTGTTTATTACTACATAATCATTTGCATTTGAACACATAACCCTACCATCCTTTGTTAATCTTCAAACCTTTTCCTAAGCACTCCAGTCCATCTCGCTTAAGCTAGATTACCTCGCCTAAGCGAGCACCATGCTCAGAACCAGCCTCGAACTCTCGCTTAGGTGAGTTACACTCGCTTGGGCGAGTTCACATTTCGCCCAAAAATCAAACCTCTCGCCTGAGCTATGAGTCAAGCCAACAACAAAACATTCTTCGCGTTCTCGCTTAGGCGAGAGCCTCTCGCCTGAGCGAGACATTCTTTCGGTCAAAAAGATTGGGATTCCTGCCTGAGCGGGATGTCAAACCAAATCACCAACCCTCTCGAATCCTCGCTTAGGCGAGACTCTCTCGCCTAAGCGAGATGACCTCTTGCCCAAACCCAAAATTCCCCCGCCTAAGCGATAACCTCGAGCAGGAAAAGATACGAGTCCCTGCATATCTCGCCTAGGCGAGCTTGGCTCGCCTGAGCAAGAATTGCAGGCTCTGGTACTGTTTAACGCACACAAGCACTGCACCAGAGACCCAACACACTCCCAAAACATACCAATTCAGTTTGACAACATTGCACCAACAAAACAACATAATTTAGACGCAATAGAGACTCCTAACCCCAATTTCGCACCATAATAACATACACAACACAGAATACCCATCATGTTCATGAAATTAGGTACAATTCTCAATAAAACAGTACCCAATCACCTAACCCCAAATTCACCCCATGACCAATACGAAATCCATGGCAATAGGTCATCAATCTCATACAATCAAACCAAAACTTAATAATACGGGTTCAGCTCCCCTAACCTGAATTTTTCCTTGCTTAAAACTTGACTTTAGGAGGTTCCTTTGATCTCCACTCTTAGTGGCCCCTTTTCTGCTAGATTTTCTCCACCCTTTCATATTCAGCCCACAATTGATTTTTAAGTAAAAAGAGTTAAATCTGACTCACCAAGGTTCAAACCCATGACCTTACCAATGCCAAATCAAAGCTAAACCACCAAGCCAATTCATGTTTCATGCCAATTCACACACTTTTACAACCATGTTATCACCCAACACGGCCATGTATAATTTTAAAAATAACAATAAGTCAACCAACACACCAATAGCACACATAGGACTCGAATCCAAGTCCTCACACATAATAAAAGTACTCTCAACCACTTGACCTAGTACTTTTCCACATCATACCCATTAGAATTTAATGTCATCAATACACTACCTACCTGCATTTATTAATTAATTATTTAATTAATTAAATTCTGCGAATCTTACATAAGCAATATCAGGTCTTGAAAAGCTCTTTAAGTGCAGTAAGCTCCCAATTATCTGGGCATACTGAGGTTGAGAAACAGATTCTCCTCTATTTTTCATTAATTTGGAGTTAGCATCATAAGGGCTACTCATTGGTTTGAACTCATAATAACCAAATTTCCTAAGAAGTTTCTCAATGTATTGTTCTTGGGATAGTAATATACTATCTCCCTTCCTTATGATTCTAACACCTAAAATCACATTGGCTTCACCCATGTCTTTCATTTCAAAATTAGATCCTAGAAACAATTTAGTTCTAGAAACTATACCAATGCATGTACCAAATATTAACATGTCATCCACACACAAACATATAATGACACATTCACCATTTTCAGATTTAGAATACACACATTTATCAGCATCATTAGGTAAGAAACCATCACATAGTAAGACACTATCTAGTTTTTCATGCCACTTTTTAGGTGCTTGTTTTAACCCATACAAAGATTTTAAAAGCTTGCATACCTTATTTTCTTGACCAGGGACAACACACCCCTTAGGTTGAGTCATATAGATTTCCTCCTCTAAATCACCATTTAGAAAAGCAGTCTTAACATCCATTTGATGTATCATTAGCTTATGGGTAGCTGCTAAGGCTAACAAAACTCAGATTGAGGAAATCCTAGTCACAAGGGCAAAGGTGTCAAAGTAATCTATGTTGGATTTTTGAGTAAAACCTTTTGCTACTAACCTTGCTTTATACTTATCTATGTATCCATATGGGTGATATTTTTTCTTAAATATCCACTTACAACCAATGGGTTTTGCTCCTTTAGGCAAATCTACTAAGGTCCAAGTATTATTTTTCTGAATTGATTCAATTTCAATCCTAATGGCCTTATCCCACTGTTTTGCATCAGGAACTCTAGTAGCCTCTAAAAAGCTTGTTGGATCATTTTCAACTAGATAGGTATAAAAGTCATCTCCAAAAGAAGTTTCCTTCCTTTGTCTTTTACTTCTTCTCAAAACTTTACACATGGCATCACTATTATTATCTATAGACTGTTCAGGTGTCTCACTAACCTTTAAAGGAAATATATGTTCAAAGAACTCAACATTTTTTGTCTCCACAATAGTATTATGTTCAATTACATCACTTTTAAGAACAAGAAACCTATAGGCAGCACTATGTTCGGCATAGCCTAAAAACATACAATCAGAGATTTTAGAGCCTATTTTTCTTTTCTTAGGATCGGGTAATATTACCTTAGCTAGGCACCCCCACACTCTAAGATATTTAAGATTAGGTTGATAACCTCTCCACAACTTATAAGGTGTTTTACCAGTTTTCTTATGAGGTGTCCTATTTTGTAAAAAAATGCAGTAAGAAGGGCTTCTCCCCAAAGGTTATCAGGTGCGCTAGAACTAATAAGCATGACATTCATCATTTTCTTAAGAGTTCTATTCTTTCTCTCAGCTACTCCATTAGACTCAGGTGAATATGGTGGGGTTACTTCATGGATGATACCTTCTCTAACACAATATTCATTAAACAGAACATATTCACCACCTCTATCTGATATAATCCTTTTAATTTTCTTATTCAATTGATTTTCTACTTCTGCTTTATATTTTGAAAACACATCGAGAGCTTCATCTTTATGCTTGATTAAGTACACTTTAGTGTATCTAGAATAATCATCTATAAAGGTTACAAAATAATTTTTACCACTTCTAGACATAGTTTGTTTTAAGTCGGCTAGATCAGAATGAATTAACCCTAATAATTCAGATTGACGTTCTATAGGATAACAAGTTTTCTTTGTTATTTTAGATTTTACACATATATCACATTTACCACTTTGTTTATCATGCATATTAATTAATCCTAGTCGTTGCAATTTCATAACATACGAAGAATTCACATGTCCTAATCTAGCATGCCACATATCATACGAGTCAACGATATAAACAAAAGAAGATTCATTAATAATTTCTGAAATATTGAGTACAAAGAGACCTTGATCACAATATCCCTTCCTCACGAAAACATTATTTTTTGTCATTACAATCTTGTCAGATTCAAATGCCACTTTAACCCCAACTTTTCCCAATAGACCTACAGATATTAGATTAACTCTAATAGAGGACACATGCAACACATCACGCAAGGCCAGAGTCTTCCCCGGTGTGAGTTTCAGAAGAACCTTTCCTTTCCCAAGGACAAGAGTTGTCCTAGAGTCACCAAGATAGACGTGTTCTTCTCCTTCCCCTATACTGGTATAGGAGGTAAAAGCACTTCTGTTTGCACAGATGTGCCTGGTAGCACCAGAGTCTACCACCCACTTACTCACATTGGTCATCAAATTTACTTGTGAAACGACCGCAACTATAGTATCTTCCCCTTGAGCTATATTTGCCCTAGGAGGATTGTTGTTTCTTGCTTTACGCCTGCACTGAGGTGCATGATGGCCAAACTTCCCACATACGAAGCAATTTCCTTTTTTCTTAAAGGTGGGGTTAGATCCTTTGGGACGAAAGTTTCGAAAATTACTTTTCTTATTGTGATCAGGTTTATTCTCGTACCTTTTTGGTGCAGGTTTTTCTTTTACAATGTTAGCTTTTGTCGATAATGCTTTGGCCCTTGCAGTAGCACAATCCTGCTTCTTCGTATCTTCGGCTATGATGTGTGTAATGAGCTCTTGAAGCGACATCTTCTTGTGTCTGTGTTTCAGTTGTTGTTTATAGTCAGTCCAAGATGACGGTAGTTTCTCGATCAGGAGTTCTGAAACAAAGTCATCAGGAAGGATTATGTTCTCTGCTTTGATATCTTCAAGCAACTTGTGATATTCGTTAATTGGATCTTAATGTCCTTATCTTCAATCATCTCCCAACGGTAGTAGTTTCCTATGATGAATCTTTGTCTAACTACGTCTTCAACAGTATATTTGAGGATCAATAAATCCTAAATTTCTTTCGCTTCCTTTTATGAACAGTACACATCGAACAAATCATTAGACAATGCACTAAGTAAAGTGTGTCGGCATACCTTATTTGCATGAATCCAGTCTTCAACTTGTTTTGAAGGGATATTGGAGTTGGGCTTTGAGGATGTGAGAGCAGTGGCAACTCCATACATGTCTAAAAGGGTAGACACACGTTCTTGCCAACGTCAGAAGTTCTGTCCAGAGAATACCTCGATTTTTGACACATCCGGAAAAAGTTTCGCAAAGACTGTCTGAGCTCTAGAAATAGTATTTGGATTTTTCGTAGAGGATGTGTTGTTGTTATTGTTGTCAGCCATAAGTCCTTAAGATTGTTGTAGTAGTTGACAAATCACGAACCAAAAAAACTTCCCGAGGCGTGTAGATTCACTGCCCTTAAAGACTTATTCGTGGTGTATTGCGCAAGCCCCCTAGGATATAACAGGAACTTCTCGGAATTTCCAAGGATCTCAGAACTAGCAAAATAACTATTAAAAAAGAGTAAATAAATAAACCTAGAATGAGAGAAGAGATATAAGAGAGAAAGGAGGAGAGAACTAGAGAGAATGAATGAGAGTATGAAAGTGTGTGTTTGAAGGAGGAGAATGATACTGTATTTATAGATGGTGGATGGGGGCATATATGGGCCAAAATCCATGGCCTGTAAAGGAAAAAAATATCCCAACGTTTAAAAAGATATGGTTGCAACAGTGCACCATATTTGCATCCGAAAGTCACGTTCTAGTCGTTGCAACTGAGAGCTTTTGCAATATTCATATTATTATATATAATAGTTGTTAGGGTTGAATGCGATGTGTGTATTTATCTTTTTATTAATATTTTTTTTAGGAATATTTTGAATTTGAATGATTCAAATTCAGGATATTTGAGAAACAATAACATTAAATAAAAAAAATTGATTCAAATAGTTCAATTTATATAAGTTATATATTGGTATTTGCTAAAAATTGTGTGGTTTTAGGAATTCGTTTTTATAAAAAAATATAAGATGTTTATAGTATTTGATATTATATATTTGGTATTATTTGCATGTTGAAGACAATCTTCCAAAAGAATAATATTATTTTTTTTAGTCAAGAAATAATTCTAAACATCAGTAAATAAGTTTAGTTTTAATTTTGATAGGTTTATTCTCAATATTATTAATATTATGACTTCAAGATAATTGTGTTGATCATGTAGTTTGAACTATACTATTGAAATATATGTTGTTACGACTTGATTTTGGATGTCCTATTAAAACTTGATTGGTATTGGTAAAAGTTTATTTCATTTTTATTCTAGTGCAATTAGATTATAAGAATATAAAAGAATTTTTATAAACATACGTTACATACATATCTATCTATAGAAAATGTGACTCATTAGTTACATACGGATTTATTCGGTTGATAAAATCTACATTTATCATATACGGATCCATTTTCATAAGTAATGTCCTCATCATTTACATAAAATTTATTCCGTAGGTAATGTCCTCATCAGTTACATATAGATTTATTCTGTATGTAACATTACATACGAAATTTTTCGTATGTAAGATTATTTAAACTTGTTTTACATCCAGATTTTTTTTGGTATGTAATCCATCAGAATTGTTCAGATTTAGGACTTTACATGCGAATTTTATCCATATGAAAATTGGATTTTTTTTTTTGTAATGTTTTGATACCAAGTGTTGGATTGAATACCTACCCTTTATACATCAAAATGATTAGTTACTTTTATACTTTATTAATAAACAAACAATTATTTTAAATCACATTAGTTTTTGTAAAAAATGATATTTAGACTTGTCCACTATATTACTTGTGCGATTTGGTATATTTGTCAATTTTGTTTTTTGAATAAATACATCTTCACATTTGTTACTTTTCTAATAGACTTAAATTAGTATTTTTAAATTTGTTAATTGTTTAATAAACTTAAAAAAGTGTTTTAATTTAGCCAAACATCTTATACATTCACGTTTCCACTAGTTGAACCCTTGAACCCTTTTTACTTCCCAGCCTTTTCACTATAGCAGCCAACACGTTGTCCAGCATTGCAGCAGCCAACTCGTCGTCCGACGTTCCAACAACCACGGCGTGCAACGACGGAATGCAGCGTTCCATCGTTCTAAACAGCGGTGGTATTCAACATTCAACAACAATATCGTTCTAGCATCCACTGTTGGAGTGGCGTTCCGGGAATCTTCTGACGACTTTTCGACGGCAATAACACGTTGTAACCTATTCTCAAATAAATTTTAATTAAGCTTTTTTATCATTGTCACAATTTATAATTAGTGTTAAAAAAAATATGGCACAATGGAGTTCGAACCAGTGACCTTGGGCAAATGCTCTACCACTAAATTAGGGAGCATGAACTCTTAATAAATGCATTGGTTTCTATATATGGTCTAGAATCTGTTTTTGATTTTTTTTATATATAAATTATCTACAAAAAAGTTTGTATGTAAGTTATCTACGAAAATTTTTGTAAGTAATTTATCTATGAAGGTTTTCGTAGATAAAATTACCTATAAATGAATATTTCGTAGATAAAATTACCTACCAGTTGAATATCTAAAAAATTTGTTTCGTAGTAATTCGTAGATAACATTATATTACCTACGAAAATTATCCATTATCTACGAATTTTGAACATAGATAATAATCATTTTTCTTGTAGTGTTGGTACATTTTATATCTTTTATTTGGCTAACAGAGAACATTCTCAATATTTCAAACAAATATAATAATATGATGTTTTTTTTTTCTCGCAATAAAAACTTTGTATTAATTATGTGATACAAAACGAATATAATATTATTCATTTGATTCCATAGACACCGAACTAACAATCATCGACATAACCATTTAAATTTGGTTCCTAGATTCTTTTATTCCTTGAAGAGTAAAATTATCTAAATGGTACTTTGTTTGGTTATGTGATACAAAACGCATTCCAACCCTTTTGTTACACGAGTTTCATACAAAGAAGATAACATTGCAGTTCCAAAAACAAGGTGTGAATGGTTTTGTTCAATTTTTAATTTTCCATGCAAAGTCAACAGGCTTAGAAGAATTTTAACATATTAAAGGACTTTTTAATCCATTAGAGTAAAACTTACCATTTCATTGAAGGTGTTCAAAACACTCTTACAATAAATATCTACTTAATCTTATGTAAGATCAATAAAGCAATTACTTGCAACCCTAAGCATACAAATTACAACCCAGACTTAAGATTAAACAAAACAAATCAAAATCTTCGTCACTTTCATCGTCTTTAAGGACGGGGAGAGTTAAATCCTCAATCACCAAGGTGTAAGATATAATTTCCCTTCATGAAACTCTACTTGTAATTAGATTTGAACTATGTAGGATTAATTATCATTCACTATTAAAAAAACTCATATTTCATATCAATTTTGTTTTGAAAATTTTTTGGTAGAAAATACTTCCAAATTTTATTGTGAAAAAAAATTTGCAAGAAATTGCTATCAATTTTCTTTTAAAATATTTTGTATAAAACACTTTTCGCAACAAATTTTGCAAAAAATATTTACAAATTTTAAAAATTTCGTAGAAAATAATTATTCAAGAAAAATTACCTATCAATTAAAATTTTTAGGAAAAATGATAAAAAAAGTATGTTTTTACAAATTTTCTTAACAAATTTGTAAAAAAAAATCTCATTTAATATGAGAAATTATAGTAATCCGAATTTCAATTATCATATGAATTTCATTGTGAATATGTGAATTGTGGAATGTTGGATTTCAATAATGAGGTTCTCTATTTCTATTCTGATTTTTTCATTTTTTATTAAGTAGAGGCTCAGAAAAATAGATTTGCCTTTTTCTGCGTTGCCTTTACACATGTTACTATTAAATTTACTTTTTAAAATAAAAGCAGCTCAATTGATGCTACTATTAAATTTATTTTTCAGAAATAAAAAGCTTGCGTCCATTTGTCCGACACCGTTATTAAATAAAAGCTTGTGTCGATTTGAATCAGAGCATGCATGGTTTCAACCTCTATTGTTAGTACTCCACCTCAATTCACTGTAGCACCACCATTTCCTTTTTCCATTTCAACATTACACTAACCTCTCCTTTACTTTGTAAGCTACGTACCTATTGTATCATATCATCTATATCAAAGAGGACTCTCTCTTTTATATCCACACTTCAAAATATCAATTTTATTCTTTAAAATATAATTATTTATTAAACTTTTAAAAATTGACCGTTACTTTTACAAATTTTTTATAAAATCGTTTATTTTTGTTCTTCTCTTCTTTTCTATTTATCAATAGTTATTCTCTCATCTTTTCTATTATATTTCACTTTATTTTTAATAAATATAATTTTATTTTATTTATTAACTTAATAGTATTACATTATTATCACCTACTAATATAATTATATTTAAAAAATACGTAAATCAAGACGGGTCCAGTACATTTGAAAATTTATTACACGTTTATATATGAATGAGTCCTATTTTTGTGAATAACAAAGATTAGGGATGTGCAAAAGTTCAATACCATGTAAACAAGATCTACGTCTATGATGTCTAACATTCATGACAGTTAATTGACCAGTTTCTGTGATTCGAAAATGAAGTTCCAAATTGAAGACAAGGCCAAACTAGGTATCAAAGTTCTACAGTTCAACTAATTCCACCAGAGTTTCTTCTAGGGATCAACTCTGTTGAAGGTCCATTGTTGTTGTTCTTCCTTCCAACCTTGTTTTTCTTCATTTTGATGTACATGCCAAAGACATAAGAGCAGAAACCCCAGATGCACAAAACAGTTGAGACAGCCTTAAACCCTCCAAAGGCATCTTTATAAACCACCACTCCTCCCAACACATTTATGGACAACAAAGCTGTGGAACAAATCCCTCCATTCAGAGAAGATGTCAGAAAAACCATTCCTGCAGTTCCCATAAAGCAACACTGCCATGTCACCACAGTAGACAAGATTGTTACCCAATAAACTGCGGATCCCTTGTCGAAAACCCTCTCGGCCTCTTTCTTCATGTCAGAAAACCCTCCGTCACATGCCATGCCTACAGTGGCCAATACTGTTGCTGCAATCTCCATTATGAGCTGCATCTCCATCACCATCTGGTAGCAGTTCACCCTCTGGTAGATCTTCTCCATCACTGGCAAATACAAAGCAAACAACAAACTTGCACCGATGGTGCAAGAGAACCCTATGAAGTAGTTCTTGTTTGTGAGCCCTAATGGCTTCTCGTGACTGGAATCCAAGGCTAGAATGATGGAACTAATGGTGATGAGGATCACGCAATTTAGGTTTGTAAAGGTTATTTTTTGTTTCACAATGAGGGAAGAGAGAATGAGAGTGAAAACTAACTGGGTGGACAGAAGAAGTGCTGAGGTTGAGACTGGAAGGTATGCCACACCCCATGAGATTAAAAGGTTATTAAACCCTAACATGAGACCAACCAAAATCGAAAACAAGAACATCTTTTGGTTGAAATCTGAGAAAGGTTTTCTCTTTGTGGATTTAAGGAGAACTGGAAGAAAAATGGGAAAGAGTAGGAGGGGAAAGCCACCACTTTGAACCCATGTAGAGACCCATTTGCTAGAGCCTCTGTGAACGAAGTAATATTTTGATAGCAAACTCGCAGAGAGTGATCCAACAAAAAGTAGAACGTAATTGAGGATTAAAAGAGGCATATACCTCTTATTGGTTGTGGACTTTTCATCTTCATCATTGTTCTCATCATTGTTCTCTTCTTTGTTCTTTTCTTTGTTCTCCACTGCTGAGGAATGATTTGGAAGTGATTCTTCTACATAAACTATTTCAGTTTCAGCATTGTTTGTTGCATTCTGCTGAGGGTTTGCGACAGAATGATGTTGCAATGTTGCAGATGGCAATGTGGTTGCCATGGATGGTAGATTGAGAATAGAGAGATTTTTGTTTTCTTTGATCAACAATAGAGAGAGGATTGATTTGGAACATGTAGAACTATCTCTTATATAGACTCGACAGCATTTATTACATATATTCATTTATGGTTAATAAATAAACTAGCGTTTATGAATTCAACATTTAATTGTATCAAGACAGAAAAGATGACATCTAACATTTATGAGAGAGTTTATTCCATTCTGAATAATATCAAATTTGATGAATTCATTCATTTCAGTTATTTTACTTTTGTACATTAAATTTTTAAATATTTATATATTTTAATTTCTAAAACGTTATACCCAATGTTAAAAGTTGATTTTCTAAAAATTGTAAAAAAAAAAACTTACAAACTTAATCTATTCTCATAATGTGTTATTTTAGATATTTTTTATGCCTAAAAAGATCATAGAAATATTATCTCTACATATTGAATTATACACCGGTAACTATATTTAATTAAGAAAATCAAATCTCTCTTATCTCAAAAAGTTGATCTTTCATGTGTATTTATTATGTTAAAATGATAGTATTTATTATGGTCAAAGAATTGATGTGTATGTATGGGAAAGATATACAGTCTTGCATCATGAATTAATAACAATGAATGACATTTATGAATATTCCTATGTAGATATTATCCACTATGGTAATATTGAATATATATCATATTTGCCTATCATGTGATAAAAGTTTAAAAATTTATACCACTTTTATATATGACTTTCTGTTAGTCAACTATAAACCATAGTTTGAATTATTTGAATATGCATAATGAAATGGATTGCTTAAGAAAAATATATTTTGCAGACAGTTTGTAATATATTATATATATATATATATATATATATATATATATATTGAAATCACATACAACAATTTGTACAGGTAATATATATACTCTTTTTACAATTTTGTACACATATGTTTGAGATGTGATACTAATAAATGCGAAATGTAGTTTATACGTTCCAAGAAAGTTCCAAGAAAATGTTTAATTAGTAATTAATTTTAGTGACTAAAAATTGTTAGTCACTGTAGTTACCAATTTAGAAATCAATTTAAAAATTATAAAATTAAAAAATTATTGGTTACTAAAATAGTCACTATTATAAATAAAAAATTATAATTGGTCATTAAGTAATTAGAGACCAATTTAGAAACTAAGTCATTTTGGTAGCCAAAACCTTGGTAGCTAATTTTTAGTGATCAATTTCCTTTGGTAGCCAAAACTATGGTAGCTAATTTTAAGGACCAATTTAGTGACCAATTATAATTTTTTATTTATAACCGTGACTATTTTAGTAACCAATAATTTTTTACTTTGTAAATTGGTATCTAAATTGGTCACTATAGTGACTAACAACTTTTGGTCACTAAAATTGGTTACTAATGAAACATTTTCTTGTAATGATATTATAATTTTTAATAATATTTTTCTAGCGTATTAAAAAATAAATCTGAAGATAATTTTTTTAGTAATTCAAATGTCATTATTTGATTGTAATCAGGTTCAGGACAATTGGTGCATCTTGTAATAATTACTCTCTTAATAATTGTCTAGCAATGAATTGAACTTTTGAATGGTGACTCGGTCCACCTGTACTTTAGCTGACCTAGTCTACACCATGATATATTTGTGTAACCCACAACAATATTTCTTTTTTTTTTTAAATCAGCAAAGAATAAAATAAATAATAGAAGAGCACTTATGGAGTGCACTAACCCTTTTACAAAGAAAAAAAAAATGTTAAGCTTGCACTGCAATGCAACACTTCCCTTCAAGGTCAAACTTACCTCAAACTAGTAGAAACAAAAAAACTCAAGAGATACGGGTACCACCCAACAAAGACCCATAATAAGCTAAGAGTAGTAAAACCATTACTTAACTACAAATCTATTAAAACCCAAAATATAGGCAAAGATATAAACTAAGCAAAATAAGATGGTGTTGCTATATTTATAGACAGGATCACTATCCATAAAATCCTTTGTTTTGCTTTTAGGTATAAACCAGGCGATCAACTTCTTTACTCTCAATACTCGTCAGATTCCAGCCTCCCCAAATGATCCCCAATGCCAAGTTCATAATTGTTTAGTATTTGCACTATCAGAACATATCTGTTGCTTTTTTATAGAGAATTTGACAGGTCTAAGTATCATAATTTCAATTTCTCTCAGCCTGCATTGCCATTCCAATTGTTGTTTTTGTTGAACTAGTGAATTAGCCATTAATTCCATTGAGGCTCCTCTGAACCCATGAGGCAAGTTTCTATATTCTTTATGTCCACTCCATTCCAGATTAAGATAGTATGTTCTTTGCTTACCTAGCACACTTAGAGAACATTGCACACATCATCGTAACAATATTGAAGTGTTTGAATTTTTCCTTAGCTTTAATATGATACACAGAACTCGCTCCCAACCATCTGTCACACATATTCCATACCTTTTGAGTAACTCTACAAGAGAAGAATAAATGTTTTTCACTCTCTTCAGATGCTAAACATAACTCGCATAAATTGTGTTGTAATTGAATCCCCCTATCAGATAGTTTATCTTTTGTTGGTAGTTTATCCAGAAATATCCTCCATCCTAATAATTGTGCTTTAGGAACTACCCTTATGTTCCATAACATTTTGAAAACATTATCCACTTCCTCATTTGAGTTACCTTGCATCTTATAGTAAGCCGAGTTGACAGAAAAAACACCTTTGTCATCTTCCTTCCATTTCCATATATCCAAACATCCCTTTCTCAGCCCTTTAGAATTTATTAGTTGGAAAAATTGTTCGTCCATAGATTCCTCCCAAGCAAATCCATGCCTCCTCCGAATTTGGTCCTAGATCCATGAGCTCCTGTCCCAATGTCCCATCTCCTCAATAAAGTTATCTTTACTTTTTGTTATAGAGTACAACCTAGGGAACCTACTGTTGAGAGATTCCTCCCCTACCTATACATCTTCCCAAAACTTTACTCTATTCCTTTCTCCTACATTCCATTCTATACACTTTTCAAACCAATTACCTTGTTCAGAATTACCACACGCCTTATAGATGTCTTTCCACCATCTGGATGCATTCCTAGGTAGATTAGTTTCACCAAGGTTCCTCCAAGATCCATATTTGGAGTCGAGTACCTCTTTCCATAATCCATGGTCCTCCATACCTAGTCACCATTTCCATTTGGCTAGGAGTGCTATGTTGAAATTTCCTATGTCTCTTATGCCCAAGCCCCCATGTTCCTTTGATTTGCATATGTTTTCCCATCTAACCCATGTTATTTTCTTGTCTGTTGATCCCCATCCTCATAAGAAGCTTCTTTGAATTTTAATGAGCTCATTACTCACACTTTTTGGCACTTGAAGAAGGATAGATATATATGGGTAAAGCAGACAATACCGATTTAATAAGACAAACTCTCCCAACCATGAATATAAGTTTGCCTTTCCATTAAGAATTTATAACTTCAATTCTAATACCAATTGTTGAATCAAATATTAACCATTAGGTAAACATTATGGTTGAGAGTCAAGAAACAACTATTTTTACTTAAAAAAATTACTAACTCAAGCTCCACAATCATAAGTTGTATAAAAATTTACTTTTACACTTTGTATTTATAGTATCAAGTATAATAATCTTTTAGTAATATAAATTAATTATTTCTTTATTTCAAAAAGTTAACATATAAAACAACATAGCGTCAAAATAAAAAATTATTATAAATTAATTAATCATTTGATTTTAAATATAAAAAATAAAAGTAATTTTATATTTTTTATAACATCCAGTTTTATAATAATCTTTTAGTAATATAAATTAATTATTTCTTTATTTCAAAAAGTTAACATATAAAACAACGTAGCGTCAAAATAAAAAATTATTATAAATTAATTAATCATTTGATTTTAAATATAACAAATAAAAGTAATTTTATATTTTTTATAACATCCAGTTTTAATTTAGATTAATCAATCATAAATCATAGTTTGAATTATTTGGATAATCCATGGCTTCATATTTTAAGAAAACTGTAATTTACATGCAGTTTGTAATATAATGTGTATATATTAAATTTTGAAACACATTGATGCCATTCGGTAAAAATCATTACATCAACAATTGTCTATTACTGACTCTAAATCTTGGATTGTGTGACCCAGTCTTCTGTCCTTCGGTCCAATACTTTGGTTTGAAGGTACGCTAAATAGAATTGCTACCAAGGTACACATAAGGCATAAGGATGCATCTTGGACACCATTTTATGTGTCAGTGGGGAGATTGAGGAAACAATAAATTATTTGTTCTTTGAGTGTAAGATAGTAATTAGACTGTAGAATATGTGTGACTTTTGAGTAGGAGTTAATAATGTACACCATAGCCAAGGATACATTTCAAACAATTCTACCTAGTGAAGTTAAACCAAAAAGAAAATGTGATATGGAAGGGAATGTGGATAGAATTATATGGTGTATATGGAATCAAAATTATATTTAGAAAAAACAAGCCTAATGTGGAGGAAAATTTATGTATGGCACAATTACGAATGTGGGCATGGATAAGGAGCAAAAATTATAAGACAACTTTCTTATACTCCAATTGGTATGTTTGCCCTATGCATCATATTAGAACATTACTATGACAGACTCTAAAGCAGCATAGCAAGAACATGGGTGCACTTTTAAGTCAAAAAATAAACAAACCATCTCAAGGGACTAAATTGATTCAAATAAAAGGCAAAACATAATACATCAAGTATGATAATAACCACACGAGATGGGCTAGCGATGAAACAAAAGAATGGGGTTGATGCAAATACGAAAAGATACAATTCAGTAACCACACTCAAGCAATTTAGCCTAGAGGTTTGCTTTTGCAGAAATTATTATATAGGTACAAGGACATGCAAAGACAAATGTGCTACAGGTAGAGTGTATTATCAATGCCACATCAAAGACACACACTATCACAAAGTGAAGGATCGACATTGATACTTAACAATACCAAATCTGGAGGATGGAATGAAATGCAACATGAAAAATGACACTATGCTTCAGTTTCAATCCATTTTAAATTGGGGTCACACGAACCTGAACAACGGATGCATGAAATTTATTTGGAATACTATGGGATGCACCACTAGAAGTTTCATAATTATGGGTAGCACCGCAAATGGCTCATTAATCTTACAAGAACTTCACATTCAAGGGTTGCAACAAATACTACTATTCAATTGAAAAGGTATGGGTTGCACTAATATATAGAAGAAATGCAATCTTTACTATTGAACTAAGAATGGCCAATGCCAAGGCAAATCTTAATATGTGAAAACAAAGGATATTTATCATTGTTGGGGCTAGAAGTGTGGGAATTTGTTGGAAATAAATGTAATATCTCTATTGAGAACAACAACCGTTTTGTAAGGATTGAGATACCCCTAGTGTTTCGTGTATATACATATATATAAATTATACTTTGCTGGAAAAAAAAAAGAGATACTTGTGCAATCCTAAAAAATCTCCCACTAAACACTTGTCTCGCTAGGTATTGGATTTACAATGGTGACTCTAATATGATGGTGATTCTAATATCAATTATTGGATTAAACACTTACGATTAAGTAAAAAATAGTGAAGACACATGTTGCTTATGAGCCATAAAGAGTATTGTGGTTATTCTCACACAGTCTAACCCCCCTAAAATTTTTTATTTTTTTTAAATATATGTAATATATTATATTAATAAAATTAAATTAGATAATTTTTTATCTTTTTATAAAATATAATATTTAATTTTAATAAATAATAAAATAAAATTAAATATAATAAAGATTAACAAAATTTATTGAGATATTTTTTTATGTTCTCTCTCATCTTTTAAGTTTATCATATATTGTATTCATCTTTCACTCTTGATATGTTTTCTTTTATTCCAAAAAAAAATGTTAAACACAAATTTGTTCTTTCTGTAACATCCCGGTCGGATATTACTAATTTAAGTAATAAAATTAAGAAATATGATGAAAATCTCATTTATTATACTTCACTTCCCAAAAACACGGAAAATTTTAAAACATTTATTAATCGAAAGTTATCCAAAAATCCATAATTTATGAAAGTCCAATATAGTATCCAAATTCACAAATCAGTAAAACATTGTTTACAAAGTTCATAAAAACAATAATGATAAAACTCCAGTAAAAGTTTTTCCCAGCTAACCCTCTCTTTGATGTTATGCCTCACCAGTACCACCTGCAACATCATTTGCTCCATTGTAACGCATTACACGATCATCGTCAAACACAAGCAGATTGGGTGAGCTCATAAACAGTTAACATAAAAGTTAATAAAAATCAAGATACACCCATCTATTTTATTCTAGTTAATTCTTGGCCAAGACCTTAATCCCCAAGGCTTTTCAACCTTCACAACACACAAATAGTTAGCCTCGGATTCAGGGTTTATGATGCTCACACGAACCTTCCCGCTCGTGGTCCTGCCTTTACGAACCTCCCTACTCGTGGTCCTGCCTCTACGAACCTCCTCGCTCGTAGTCCTGCTCTACGAACCTCTCCGCTCGTAGTCCTACTCTACGGACCTACTTGCTTGTAGTCCAACACATGTGATCCACCAGCTTCGTACCTCCCCGCACGCAGCATCTCTCAAGTGTGAGCACGGAACTTACGAACCTACCTCGCTCGTATCCCCACATGAGAGTAATAGGATATGAACCTCCCTGCTCATATCATCACGTCTTCACCACCATTCATGAACCTACTCGTTCATGGCACAACATCCTCTGATCCAAGTCTCACATCACAGCATGATAACGAAAACAAGAAAAACACACTACGCTACATAAGGTACATACTCAAGCTAGTCTTAGGTATTCCAATGCTTCCACGAACCTGCCCACTCGTGGTCCAACTCTACGAACCTCCCCACTCGTAGTCCAACTCTACGGACCTCCCCGCCCGTAGTCCAACACACATGATCCACCAGCTACGAACTTCCCTACTCGCAACATCTCTCAAGTGTGAGCACGGAACATACGAACCTCCCTGCTCGTATCCCCACACGAGAGTATCAGGATATGAACCTCTCCGCTCATATCATCACATGTTCATCACCAGTCATGAACCTACCCGCTCATGACAACATCAAGCATATCCCAGACTAGGACCAACACAACAAGTCATGCAAAACATATTACAAGGCACCCTGCCACTACACCATCGCCTAATGCAGCCTAAGCACCGCTAGGTGAAATGGCAGTACAGACTACCTGACGGTTCCACATCACTACCGGGTGCCACAACTAAGACATCCATGTTTCCTACTATCGCCTGACGGTTTCCTCTACACCGCCAGGCGCTACACCAATAATGTGACACTACTGGTTTTAGGTACTCTAATTCATTTCCTAGAATTCAACCATTCAATTCTCAAACATCTAGAAATTAACATACACATTCATATATTCCAAATTACAACATCACAACACATATGCATCTTTCAAGTATAAGCACACATTTCTATTTTTTATAATTCATATATACTTACCTCTTAAATCAATTCCAACACACATTTTATTTTCCCCTTCTCATTTCCCAACCCTTTGCATGCTTATAATTCACATACCCCACATAAGACACAATCAAAGCTATATACTTATTCCGCATGCCCTCGCAATTCCATTACATTTAAAGTATGATTATCATGTTCCCATACTTTCCCAAAACCCGTCATGATCATGCAACACTCGGTCATAGTGATATCATCAATAGTAGCCTTATTCACACACTTATAACATCACACATTCGAGCTAACATATATAGGTTCATATATTTAACATGTCTCAGCAAGCACTACCAAAAACATACTCATCAATCACACATCTATATATTTATATATATATATATATATATATATATATATATATATATATATATATATATTCACTAATCAAGGCCATATCAACACTTGAGTACACTTAATCCTCCATTAGTAATCATACTATTAGGGAATTCAAACAACCAATCATGAGTGACGTATATCTCCCTCTGCAAACATCCAATTCAAATCTCTACCGTTCAAAGTGAAGAACAAAATGTTGTGAATCACCTTCCAAAATTTCACCTGAATCGGACGGTTAACGAACCGAGAAATGTAGTTTTACAAAAACTGCGCAAACTAGAAAAAATGGGGGCGCCTAGTGCCCATAAGTGCGGAAGGTGGCGCCTGGTGGGACTATACTAGCGTCGAGCGGTTCCTGTTCCGCGAAAAATACAAAAAATAGCATTTTTCGTGAATCAGAGTCCACACATCACTGGTATGGCACCTGGCGGCCAATTGGGTGCCGCTAGGCGGTTTCTGATGTTTCAAGAACCTAGAAATTTCCTCAACACCTGCGAACCTTATTCCAACCTCTACAATTTTGATTCCCTTCGATTTTAGACTCCATACTCATAGCTCAAGTTTTTAGGTTTACAATTTATTTCATACAACTTCCAATCACCCGAAATTCCATTAATTTAACCCATTCAATTTAATCCAACTCTATATTCCCAAATTCACAACCCTAACATGACGTCTATGAGATTTTCATCCAATTTAACCCCAAACCATGTTTAATCCAATGACTATGACATATAATCATTCTCACATAGTTATAGTAGCATTTTTTTCCCTATCAAAATCATCCCAAAACATCCAAAGCATCAAAATTGAACCAAAATTGGTTCGCGTTGCTTGATAGATGTTCATCACCGCCAGACAGTTCATCAGAAACCCAGAAACTGGGATTTTATGCTTGCGTCGCCTGGCGGCCAAGGTCATATCGCCAGGTGGTTCCTCTTTAGGAACCCAGAAATTTTGCAAAATTGTGTGTGTTGCTTGGCGGCTTTGAAGGCCCGCCATGCGGTTTTTGGAAAATTTCCAAAAACCTAGAATTACGAGTTTAACAGAGGAAAAATATGCATTTTTATACAAACACAATTGCAATATATCACAACCAATTAAAGTTACACGTTCAGCTCCCCTAACCTATTAATCCTTGCTCAATATAGAGGAATTAAGACTTCTCTTGTGCCACCAATAGTCCAACCTTGGCATTCTCCCGGTACACCTGATGCTCTTATCAATTTCCACACAAAACTCAACTTCAGACCCTCTTTTCCATTGTCAAAATCATTTTTCTCTACCCATTCACGTTTTCCTCTCTTTCTTCACCAAAAACTCTCTAATTAGAGTTTTAACTAAGCCTTAATGCTTGTTAATGATAGGGGAATTAGGTGTTAATGACCATTCAAGACCATTATTGGTTGTCTCCCAGCCCACTAAACTGCCTCCCTTGGCAACTAGGGTTTTTTGCCTTTTCATCTCCATGCCAAAGGAAATTTTGGCAAAAAGAAAGTTAAATGCGTTCTTAGTAAGGTTTGAACCCACAACTACTCAATTACAAAGTCAATGCACAACTAATTCAACCAATTCATGTTTCGTTATTATTCCTATAATTTTAGGATTACATTATCACTACTCAGTTCAAACATAATATTAAGATAATACATTTATTAAAATAGCATACATATGACTCGAACCCAAGTCCTTTCAACATAACTATGTACTCTTAACCCCTTGAGCTGATACTTTTCCACATCATAACAAACCACATTAAATGCCATAAAGGCTCCCACGACCCACATTTATTAAATAATGATTTATTTAATTATTTAAATTTCTCGGGTCTTACACTTTCTGCTCTCATTTCTCATATGTCCTCTTCTGTTTTTTAAAGATAAAAAAATACAATTCTTTCTTCATATGAGTTTAATAGTTAGTATTTTTCCATCTCATTAGTTTTTTTATTTTATTTTCCTTATGAATATAGAAAGAAAAGTTATGTATTATATGTTTTTTTATAACCATTTTTTGATTGTAATTTGATTATCATAGATTTTTTTTTTAGTAATTACGTCTCTCAATTTTCTATTAGATCTTAACAAATTATTTTTTAGTCTTAAACTCTTCTTTTTTTCAAACAACGTACATTCATGAGAATAAAATAATAGATTTTTTTAAGAGATAAAATGGAAGATACTAAGAAGGCATAAACAAGACAAATATACTTCTTCACATATTTTCAAACATGATACTAAGGATAAAATTGTTGAAATAAAGGAACCATTTCTTAAGATTCAAAGAAGTAGAGGGATGGAAATTCGGTTTAATTTTTTGGAATTTATTCTAAAAAACGTACTCAAATATGTGAATATCAAATGAAAGAGATGAAATTATAAAAGCTTATTTAAAATAGGTAAGTACAACTTCAAACCTATCATTTTTCTAAGGAGAAATATAGAAGGAGATTTCAATACTACATTATATAGACTTTTATTATATTAGTGACAATAATTAAATATACAAATTTTGAATATATTATGTTGGTCCCCTCAAGATATTTTGTTCAAGATCCATCACTAGTTATACATAATTTTCCTAGACAGACCTTGTGTACTCGTAGTTAAACTCAAGGTGAGTTTAACAAATAGGATGAAGTAGCTTTGTGTATTTGGTCTAAATTTCCCATGGCATCTTGCATCTACATCGCACATATTCCTTAAAATTTCTATTGCATGTAAACCCATTTTAAATTGCATTATGCAAGCCCATTTGTGCGCTAATTGTTGTCACGTCTAGACTTTTGTTGCCATCTATTTACATGCATATTTTCACCCAATTTATGGTGCACATGCATTCATATTCATTTTATAGTATTGCATCCTTCATGCATTCTCATTCATGTTGAGTTAGTTAAATCACCACAATGGCAACCATGACATTAGCACTAAAAACTATCATGTAACGATTTTAGTTGGTTCAAAGTAAGTTCTGAGTTTCAAAGTCAAGTGGCATGTTTTAATTGCTTTGCATGTCTGAATTTATTTTGTATGATTTTGGAGCATTATTCATGTTGTGTGCACATCTCTGAATTGATCATGTTGTCATAGGCTGGACTTTGATTTGTTTATCATCATGTCATATTAATGGAGGTCATCTTTGTATTCATAACCTTTTGCTAGGGTGGTTTGAATTTTGTTTGAATTTTGAATTTTCTAGGGTGGTTTGAATTTTGTCATTGCCAGTAGATCTTAAAAACTGAATCAAATTTGTTTGTGCTACTGTTTCCATATTTTTATATCTACTTAAATGATAGATTTTGCATTCTTTTGCATCATGACAATCTAGCATAAATTCATGAGTGTATGAATGTGGCTGAAATTGGTTTCTATTCAGATATGGGTTGCTTCCGTGGTCCAATACAACATTTAATTTATTTTGAAAATATGCACTCCATCATTCGATTCAACTAGATTCTTCTCCATTCCCTTTTAGCTTACCATTCCCATTAGGTATGCCCTGCACGGATGATAAAATTCATCATATTCATACTTTGACATATATGAGATATTCTTCAAATTTTAGCACATTAAAAAAATGACGTCGTTGTTTGGGATCGAATCCGGGTCGTCCGCGTGACAGGCGGAAAGACTTACCACTATATTACAACGACCTACTGAGTTTAACAAATAACCTGAGGTGGCTTTGTGTATTTGGTCTAGACAACAAATGTTTACATAGGAGTCAATTTATATACTTATTATAAGTAAGTCAAAATTCACAACGATAATACTTGTAATTAGTTTTTTATTAGTGAAACACTTTATTAGAGTTTCTAAAAGAGAACTACACATATCAAAATTTGGGGTGAACCAATGTAAAACATGTGGTATTATTGATCTTTTCTATAGTATATTGTATTACATTTTTGTTACCACATAGAAAGGCATTTTTTTTAAAAAAATGAGAATGTGATTAAACCATCACACAACCCATATAAATGATGAGAATCGCTGGCTCTAGAAGGAAGAAAGTAGAATAGAGTTTAACTTAAGTATAGCATTTTACGTTTGATGTGAGGCATCAGGCGGAAAATGTCACATTTTACATTTGGTCCCCAATTGACAAATGTAAATAATGTTGTGTTAATTATAAAAATGTCACTGCACATTTTTAAAGTTTGTTACTTTTAGGTCAAGCTTAAATTTAGAGACGTAAAAAGCTATTTTTGTGTTACTAGATGCTACAAGGATAGCCGTTGAGGCTTCCCAACCACACATGTCTTCCAATATCTAGAGTTTGGAAGACTTTATGGAGAACAACCCGATGGAGTTTGATGGGAGATGAGCCTAGATGGTACAAATTACTAGATAAAGGATTTAGAAAGGGTGTTTGATTGTAAGTAGTATCCGAATGAGGGTATATTGACCTATGTAGTGTAGATGTCAGAGGTTGAGCATTAGTGGCCCAAAATGAAGATGATGTTGGAGGAAATGGGGGAGCCCATCACATGGAATAGTTTTGAAGTTGAAGTTTTTTTAGGAGTACTTTCCCGATAGTTTTAAATATGCCAAAGAAGTGGAGTCCTTACAGTTGGTGCAAGGATTTATGAATGGAATTGAATATTCTAAAAAGTTTAAGCCTTTTCTCGCTTCTACACTTTTTCTATACAAGAGTTTGGGAGGTGTAGAAAGTTTGAAATGGATTGAAATAGGAGATAAAGGAGGAGGTAGCCCTTTTCCATTAAAGAACTTCCAACTCTAGATGAAAAAGCACGAGTGGTGGAAAGATTGAAGGCTATTGGAAAGAAATAAAGGCCTCAAGTGGGTGGATCATTACAGACCAAATTTAAGAATGAGGAGAGGAGAGAGCCATATTCTAGACCTCATTTCCATATGGCTAGAGCCACTTCCTAGTCACACTAGCAACAAAGGAGTGTGTAGTGTTTTGGATGTGGAGAAGTTCATTATAAAAGAGATTTCCACAAAAGTATAGAAAGTGCAACGTCTGTAATAAAGAAAGATGTTATAGTAGGGACTCCTCAAATCAAAGAGGATTAGTGTTTTAGAAAGAGCCGCAACAAACAAAAGGGTAGAAGGGGTTACGAACCCCAGGTAGTTGGGAAAGTCCATTTAGTGATAGGTGTTAAGGCCTTCAAAGGTAACTTGTTTCTTCGACATTATGTTATCTCTTGTAAAAATGACTTGGTTGAGTTGGTTGTGCACTTGAATTGATATTGTGTGGTGATGGGTTCAAACCTTGGCTTGAATAAAACTAACTTTCTTTTTGCTAAACATTATTTTTGGCAAGGATGTGAAGAGGCCTAGGAAAACCTAGGAGGCAGCCAAGGTGGGCTGTAAAAACACCTCCTAATGAGACTTGAAAGCTAATTAAAGCAAATTTTAATGCTAATTTTGTTTTTGAACCATAACCCATCATTAAGGGCTTGAGTAATTGACCAAGGGAGTGGAAGGAGAGTGTGAGAAGAAGGAGTTCGTGTGGAATGTGTAGGGGAGGGTTTCTGAGCATAAAATTGAACCTAAAGAGAGTAGGTGAGTCTGATTGGGTGGAGACAAGGGCTTGGAATCATAAAGGGGCTTTGAAAGGGCAATTGAGCAAGGAATATCCAGGTTATGAGAGTTCCTATTGCGTGATTTAATTATGTATCGTATGAAGATGTGTTTTGGGCCATGCTTTAATTGTGAAACCTTTAAATTCTTGTTTTGTTCGCGTTTTCTGGATTTTTCTAGAAACCGTCTGGCGGCACATGTGGTTGCACCCAGTTTTCTGGGTTTCAGATGATCTGCCTGGCGGCTGTAAGTGTCCCGCCAGGCGATGTATTCGCTGCTGCTGTTTTCTTGTTTTGGTTAGCTTGTCAATGGCGTGGTGATGTTTGATATGAATTGTTATGGCATGTGTATGTTTGGTCTAATGAGACGGATCCTTAATCATTCAATTAGTTGAATTGCATGGACTCTTGTATGAAATCGAGATTAAGGTTCACGTTGGAAAAAATTGGAAATAATTATGTTGAATCATGTCTATGATTAGTGTATTGTTCTATAGAATTAATATTAATATGAATACAGTATGAGTTCTGTCATATGCGAGCCTGTGAAACAATGTCACTGTGAAGAATGGGTACTGTGATTGAAGTGCTTGGGAAACAGGGTTGAACTGAAGTAAGTTCGGGCAGAACCCATTATTAGTAAGCATCGCCTGGCGGCCACCCAAATGCCGCTCAACAATACCGCAGTTTCACTGATGGTTTGGAGCTTTGTGTGTTGTCGTATTTTGGGTGTTATGCTGAATGAATTAGTATGTATGATAGGGCTTAGTGAGGAGTAGTGAGGTGAAGGGAACTCAGGCATATCATATTAAATGATTCATGTATAAGTATATCATGTACGGCGAGGTTTCGGATGATTGCCCTCTTCAGTGCACCTGATAGAGTTTTGGTAGTCTGGGAACAACTACAATCTTATGTTTGTTTTAGGGAGCTCCACTTGGTGTCACGGTGAAATGTTGTGGCAAAGTTATTCTCACGTGTGGACTATCAGGTGGTGGCTTGTAGTCAGAGGGGCGAGTAGACACTCGTGCAACAAAGATTGATCATTGATCTCACCTAAAGGGTATAGAAATGATAGACGTCTAATGCAAGTGTTGTAATGGAGAACTAAGGAAAAAGAGAAAAATACTAACCTGGGTTATAATATGGAGATGATGTATTTTATTATTATTATGATATATGTTTGATTTATTTAAATGAGCTCACCCTATCTCTGTGTGTGTGGCGATGATCATGTAACTCGTTACATGGGAGCAGATGTTGATGCAAGTGAGCATGTTGATGCATAGAGACGGAGTGGGGATCACTATGGGACAATTTACAAAATTTCATTATGGATTTTCTTTTATAACCTTTCTATTTTGGATGATTTGGTTTGTAATAACTTAATATTGCGGTTTTAATTACTACTTAAGCGACGTTTGAAGTTTTAATTTTCCCGCGTTTTGGGAAATTACGAGAATAAATGTGATGTTTTATAAATTTTATTTCTTATTTATTTTTAAGAAGTAATTTCCGGCTAGGACGTTACAATACACATTGTCGTCCTTATCTCCGTCCTTATTTAAATTATATATTCAAATACTCACAATCTATTAAGTAACATTATAGTATAATAAGTTAATTAATGTAATTGTCATGATTTTTTTTATCACCATCCAACATATATTGAAATTCAAAAAATGAAGATCTATGTTAAATTTCAATTATTATTAGTTTAATCTTTGTGTAATTTCTCCAAAATCAGACTACTAGGTCTTATTAGGTACTTCAATATATAAGATATACTTTTCTTTTCAAATCATTTCTTCCATTTTAAGACGATTCTTAAATTGACCATTCTAGTTACAAAAGTAGCACTTCTTATCCTTACATATTTTACCTTCATTACCCTTTAGCAGGGCCTTGCCCTCATCCTTTCTACTTGGCATGCTCTTAACTGACTCCATCACGAGTCATGAGATGAAAAAAATTGTCTTTCATTTTCTTTGATCTCCTTTCTTTTTAAATCAACTTGACTTTAATTTCCTAAAGGGGAGCCCATGATGTTGGAGGAAAGAAGGGAGCCCATGACATAGAATAGTTTTGAAGTTGAAGTTTTTTTAGGAGTACTTTCCCGATAGTATTAGATAAGCCAAAGAAGTGGAGTTCTTACAATTGGTACAAGTATCTATGAATCTAGTTGAAACTCTAAAAAGTTTAAGCCCTAGCTCGCTTCAACACTTTTTTCTATAAATGAGTTGTGGAGGTGTAGAAAGTTTGAAATGGATTGAAATAGGAGATCAAGGAGGTGGTAGTGTTTCTTTCCATTAGAGAGCTTCCAGCTCTGGAGGAAAAAGCACGAGTGATGGAAAGATTGAAGGCTAATGGAAGGATACAAAGGCCTCAAATGGGGAGGTTATTACGGTAAATAAATTTAAAAACAAATCAGATGAATAAAAGAGTAAAATAATATTTTAGAGAAACAATTTTTCATATGACAGTGTAAATCATACAAAGATAAAATGAAAAATGTAAAAAAATCGTATAGACAAATTGGTTTAAAAATAAAATAAATGGATAAAAAGGTAAAATAAATTCTATGCATATGTAATAGGAAAATAAATAAAATTGAAAAATAAAATAAATGAATAAAAAAATAAAATAACTTTCGTGCAAATGTAACAATAAAATAAATATAAATAAAAAAGAAATTAAGAATATCAAATGATTAAAAAACTAACATTTAGGACAATTGTAAAATAAATAAAATGGATAATAAAGTAAATTTTCTGGTACCTTGAATAAAATAGTAAAATAATATTTGAAAGAAACTAACTTTTCATCTGACGATGTAAATCATACAAAGATACAATTAAACATAAAAAAATAGTATAGACAAATTAGTTTAAAAATAAAATAAATGGATAAAAAGTAAAATAAATTTTATGTTGATAGGAAAATAAATATAAATAAATAAATTAAAAAAATAAATGAATAAAAAAGTAAAATAACTATGTGTCACGTGTGGGAACGTTGTGTGTAAGACCCGTAGAATTTAATTAATTAAATAAATAATTAATTAATAAATACGGGAGGGGTAATAATTATGACATTAAATTATGATTGGTATGACGTGGAAAAAGTACTAGCTCATGTGGTTGAGAGTCTTGGATTGTGTGAGAGGACTTGGATTTGAGTCCTATGCATGATACTTTTTGTGTTATTATTATTATTTCAATCTATGAAAGCATGTTCTGTTATGACATGATGCTTGAATTGTGATGGTTAACATGAAACATGATTGGTTGAAATGGTTATGCACTTGAGTGGTAACAAAGGGGTCATGGGTTCAAACCTTGGAAATGTTAAATGGAAATTATGCTTGTTTTTATTTTGCTAATGGTGACTTTAGAGGGAAATGGGAAAGGTTAACAGAGGCCATGGGAAGCAGTACGGCCAAGG
>Ga0214543_1000982_pt1 | contig 52969 bp, 38 predicted proteins | sample CNSS2metaG_FD_160094 | JGI IMG/M metagenome (GOLD analysis project Ga0214543, IMG submission 160094) | Root nodule microbial communities from cowpea collected in UCLA plant growth center, Los Angeles, California, USA - CNSS2 | ecosystem: Host-associated > Plants > Roots > Nodule | place: USA... | reverse complement strand
AAAAAATATAAAAAAAAATATATATATATATATATATATATATATATATATATATATATATATATATATATATATATGATTATATATGAATATATATGAATATATGATTCATAATACTTCACAAATTTTACAACAAATATAGTTGAGTGCCATGTAATAGTTGTTTAAGAAGAATTTTATGAGATACTTTTGTTAAACTAACATATAAATGCAAATGTGATGTGCCACAAAATTAGAGTCAAAATACCCTATACAATTTAAATTGATGATCATATTAGTGACCAAAGAATCTCTTATTTTTAACTTTTTAAACAATGCATTATCTATTTGGCCATTTTGAGTGCTCTGCCCATGAATTACGCGTAAAATTGTTTGTGCATCGTCGCATTGTTTTTTTTTTTATTTCAAAATTATTTTCAAATAATTATCCGACACTAATTAATCTTAGTTTCTCACGTCTCCCTCTATCCTCTCTCACAATCAATTCAAAATTTTATTAGTACATATTTTTAATAATTTAAAGATATCTAATTTCTTAACATCTAAATTTTATAAAAAAATTTTAAAAACTTTTGATGGTTTTAAATTGATATGTTTAACCTTTTAATTAAAGTATATTATAAAATAATTTATCTTAAATTAAGAGTGAAACACAGAAGTTTTGTGCCAGCCTGAGTGTATAAAGATCTGAAAAGAGAAGCGTGAAGAGAGAAGTAGGCGTTAAGGTGTACCCAGGCGCAGAGGATCACGGACACGTCGTTTTCTTTATGGAAGACATTGACCAAAGGCTCAGTCAAACGCAAACTCTGCACCGCATTCATGATCCGATGACACGTGGCACTCTCATGTCATTCTCCGGTGTCTGTTCTGTTCAACAAGTCATATTAAAGATGATTCATGTGCTTTTACTACTTAAAATAAAGCTGCTACACAAAAGGTCATTTTTGAACTTTCACCACCTAATAATATTTATTATCTTAAATTTTAAACAACATTAATTTCAATTAAATCAGTAGTCACAGAGCACTGTTATTGTCATTATCACTAATGATTGTAACGAAATTCAAATCCTTAATTATTATTCTTTCACTTCACCGACTTCTGCCTAAAGACGTAACAGAAATCACTCACATATTTTATCGCTTAAAACGGATATAGAAAATTTTCCGTTTTGATTGTATTAGTCGACGCTATTGATTAGAAATGAAAATGATAAAAAAATTGTGTGACAATGATTAGAAAGTGAAAGGGTGAAGAAGTTAAAGTAGTGAAGTGAAAAAGAGTTAACAGGTGCAGAGGAGAAGGGAAATATATTTCCGTACGATTGGGTTTGTTGTGTTGTGTGTTATGATTTGGGAAGGGGGAGAGAGAGAGAGAGTGGGGTAAGAAGAAGAAGAATGGTGTTTGGTGGATGGTGGAGGAGCAGCTGCGTACGATGTTCTGATCAGAAGACATCAAACAAAGAATTAAATATGATTTTGATTTTTTAAATTTCAGTAAATTTTATTTCTTTTTTTAAATTTTATATTAATTTAACCTTTCAAAATATGAATTTAGTTTTTCTTATCAAATTTTGTTAAATTTATTTGACATTTTAAATATATTTGAGTTAATATCGAAACAAATATTTGTTAGAGGGTGTAAAAAATTCAAATACTATCATGAAATATGCTTGAAATATCTGATCAACTTAACAAAATTTAATTAAAATTATTAAATTTATATATTTTTATAGATAAAAGACTAATTTAATCAAAATTTTTAAAAATAAACTAATTTTAAATTTTATTTTCAGAAATAAAATTATATTTAACCTTTAAAAAATTTTAAAAAAATTAGAAAAAGGAAGAAGAATCGAAACACTCTCAAATTTTGTGTTTTTCATTTTGTAACCCATGCCACCTACTTCACCTACCGTCAACTTACCTTATTTCCCTTCCCCTCTACATCTCTTGTAACTTTCACACTCATCATCTCATATACCCAATCAAACAATAAAAAACAACCATACCCTAATTACACTAAAAACATAAACCATTTTATTTTTTTATCAAAAATTTTGTTAATCTTTAAATTTAGACACAAAATTAATATTCGTCTAGTTTGAAATCTTATATATTTTATTCTTCTAACTTTAAACACAAATGAAAATAGTTCATTAAATTAAAACGTGTTAATTTTTTTTACATATTAAATAATTTTACTTTCAAAATTAACATTTAAATTAAATTGTATAAACAATTCAAACTCTAACCCAACACATCACTTGACACATTCATAAAATCTAACATAATTCAATTAAAAATAATTATATCAATTTATTTTTAAATTTTGATAAACAAATTGTAACAATTAAACTAAATACATAAACTTAATAAATATCCATGAAATCTTTAAAAGTTTGTGATTTGTTTAGTGAACGAATGAAACTAATTTTGAGGAAATAAAAACATGTTGGTATTATTCACCAAAGTGGAGAAATTTCACAGAGAAAAGAGAGAAAAGAGATACAGCCGCAGCCGCAGCCGCAGCATTTGTCAATTCCAGTGACGGAAATTCCATGGATTTGGAATAATTCTTCACATATTCCTTATCATACTCAGAAAAAATCAGTCAAATTTTGACTAAGTTATTCGGATACCACGCTATCCAATAGTTTTGGAATAAACAATGTATCGTTTATATAATCCAGTGTTAAATAACTTTTTAGTTGTATTGTCAGACATTATTTTCCTTTTCCTTCTTTTTTACTTTAATTTTATTATTCTGGTTTCTATATTTCTTTTTCTTTCCTTAGATTCTTCCGTCTCTACCAAGCAATCTCATGATTAGTACAAATTACAAAACAGAGTTCATATTTTATTTATATTATTTATTTCATTTCTGGTGAGATTTATCAGTTTTCTTTTTTTTTTCTTTTTCCTCTCAAAATCTCTTTTCTTTCCACCACACACCCCAAATCAGGGGCTACACTTCAGACTTTTTTCATAATTAAAAGCCATAAACGTGGGCATAAAGGTAGGAAAGGGTGAATATTTGGGAGAGAAGAGGAGAAAACATGCATGTGAGTGATATTTATACATATATAATGTGAGTCCAGCAATTTTACCAATGGTATAAAGCAAATAAATAAGCTTTTTAGGAACATGGTGATAAAGAAAATAATTAAGGAGTTTATCTAGTTTCTGATAAAATGATGATTTGATACCACTTAAGACATTGACACCACTCTCAACCCAAAATCTTAAAACAATGAGTTTATGTGTCTTTATTTTTATGTAATGCTTTACTTTCTTATTTTTAGTCAATATGAAACTTAGACTCATACTTAGATTCCTAATAAAAAAGCTTAGGTGTGAAAGAAGACACGTTATGCAGAGTGGGTTTTTGTGATCTGAGAATGTCCCTCACAAGCATCCATAAACAATAGTTTCATGTGACGAAATGGTCCAAAATGGTGTAATGTGCAAAAGCCTGTCAAACTTCGTCTACCAAATATATATATAAATATATATAACTGAACATTTGAATTCAATTGAATTTTTTTTTTTTATCACATTGGACCCACTTTTTGATTAGTAATATTGGTAACTCCCATTTTTCATTCATTCCCTCCTCGTTCGTCGTTGCTCACTTGGGAGCATGTCTATGCCCAAATTTCAAGCTTAGGATTTTTCAATATACTTTGTACCACTTTTCTGGTACTGTTCTTTTAGCCCTCTTTGCCTTATCCCAATTCTATTACTTCGCTTTAATGATTCAGTTAATGATATCTACTTCGATAACGGCAAGATCATAATTGGGTTCTATTGTGGGTGATGTTGAATATATGCATTTTCTTTTACATAAGGTTAGTCATGTGTTGAAACCATGCTTAAGATCTTAATAAAGTTAAGGCGTGACTAAGAATTGGATTATAGTAATATATAATAAGTTGGGTGATCGATGAGTAGTGTCTTATTCGGCCTCGTAGTTGGATTGTTAGCATAAACTTTTCTCTGTTGAAGTCACAACTGGTTTGGCCCACCAAAGCCTGCTTCCCCATGTGATGATGCAAAGGATCTATGACTAATCTTCTTTTCGTCTCTTTTTCCATTAATCATATGCAATTATGATTCATGAATTTACTTACATACTGCAGGCCCTGCCTGTGATCTCAACCATATCCCTTTCCCTCTTCTGATGCTTCTCACCCCTTTCACTTTATTGCACTTCCTTTCATCCATTAGTGCCACAAATTCTCCTTCTGCACTGTCAAATTACTGCTTTCTGTTATTCTCTAACCTTCCCAATCATTTCAAATTTCTCACTTCGGTTTTAAAATAATTTTGTTAGAGATACCAGATCGATTAGAAATAAAATAAATTTATAGTATATAAGTGCAAATCTCATTTTACAAGTCGATTTTATAAGATTAAATTAGATTTAAAGTCTATTTTTTAATGTGGTATCAGAGTCATAAATTTAAACTTATCCTGATGAAATATGTTATTTGTTAGATCTATTATTTTATCTGCCGGACCCTGTAAGAAAACCTATTAATGTCTAGTCCACTCCTCGACAAATTTGAATTATTTGGTGGTAACGTAATAGATTTAGTCACGGCTTGGTTAGTAAAATTGTACAATAAAAATAGACTGATAACACGAACAAAATTGGTTTTTTATGCAGATTTGAACTCAATTATGCATAGAAGACTCATACTTTTTTATCTGTGTGGGATCCAATTTCTGTCACCCACTTAAAGAGTGGAAGGAGTGTCTTGCTATATAAACCCTTTGAGAGTGTACGATTTAGATAACTTGGAACTCTTTACTTTTTTTAATACTAAAATGCTCACAACAGTGTTCTCATATACTAAATGGCACTGTATCCTTAACGGGTGATGATGTTTTTTTTTTTCATCCACAATTTTTCGACAGTAATCTTGTTTGAAATAGTGTCTGGTATGAAACGTGTTACATATTTAGAACATTGGTTTATTTAAGTTACTAGATTCGAGTCAGTTGTTGATAAGTTTTATAAAGACTAAAATTAACGTTTTTTTTCTTGGAAATCCAAAATTCAAGCTTACCATTGCCATATTTTTGAGAACTAAAAACATTCTGCACACACTTTTTTACATGAAATTGATAACTACGCAAAGAAAGTTGTGAAGAAGAGATAAAAAGGTTGAATAAATATGGCATCATATGATTGTGCCACCCAAGTAAAAAACGGAGAATTTTCAATTGTGTGATTTTCACTTTGTCAACTGTTTAACCATTTTCTTTCATATAATGATTGCCAAAGACACCATCCACATTCCATAGCATAGGTGTGGTGGATATAGACCAATTATTCGAAAATCAAACCAACCTGGAAAGCACAACACCATATTCACGTATAGACTTTCTTTTGTCCACATATGTACACACATATTCTTTTACATGGTCAGAATCTCCATTTTCCAGAAGCCTGAGGTGAAAAATTCTCAATTCCGAACCTTTGGAATTGCGCCAAGAACCTTATTCTCAGGACAGCTAGTCTAAAATTAGGAGCGTCTGCACTGTTAATCCTAATATTTTTATGACAAGTTAGGTTAGTATATTACAGATGGATGTGTGATGGTGACATATACCAAATTAGCAACTATTTTTCCTTAACCGGTGCTATAAGAATTCCATGGGGCTCGAGAAGTGGTGGTGACATGCAATAGATGCTAGCAATGGCATGGTAGAGAGCAACACCACCCAATTCACCTAAACGTGCTTTATTGGTCCATGATTCACGTAAATGTTGAATAAGCCAGGTTTGGTGGAAGAATGCAGTTTTTGAAAAGGAGAACAAAGAAAAGGCTAGAAGTTGTGACTAGCCTTTCAGCAATGACCAAGAGACGAAAATTGCGACTGGTAGCTTCTCTCACATGCCCTTTTGTTTCCCTCTGAGAATGACTGAACCTCCAATGATTTCACACTGTGATGGAGACATTGGGAGTTGCATGGACATGCTTCATGCTTTATGGTCTTATTAACTCTGATATCGCCAAGGCATTTTGTAGAAAGTAAGGAAGTGTGTCCATGTGTTGCGGATGCTGTGGTGTCTTTCGTTCACTTACAGAAATACAAGCAAATAATGCCACCGATACTGAAAGAGAAAGACCAAGTACACCTCATCCATTGAACATGAAACTATAAAGTTCTTTCTTCGAACAAGCCCACCAAACAAACATGCTGAATATGATGGAGAATGGACCATTATGCATCACCAGCACAACGCTACTCTTTGTGGAATAAATGCAAATTCTCAACTATGACAAGTACTATGTGGTTACATGATATACCAGTATGTGGGTAACCATTACTGTATAAAGGAAGTGGGGGAAAAGTACTGCATGTTTTTATAAGGAAAATATAGATTTGGCATTATGGCGAATGAGTCCAATTTCAAAAAAGCGACCGATTTTTGAAAGACAGACAGTCAACACATCTGATTAAGCATCTAATTCGAGCACACTTTATTTGGAAGCAAAGGCGATTATTGAGCACAAGTATGAATCATAGAAACGGTTTTTCTTTTTTTCTTTTTCAAATCATTTCATAGCTGGCGATGAAGGACCACCATACTCCTTACAAATGATTGACTAAAGCAATCATGAACTAGGCCCTATCCAGAGAAAAAAATAAGTTACTATTTTGGTTGAAACTGCATGATGTTTTTTACGTGCCATGATGTATACAAAGATCTAGTTTGACCGGACAAGGAAAGCGCATCACAAGTTTGACGGAAAATAAATCACAAATACAAATGGGGTACAAAAGTTCTGAAGACAACATATATTAAACAGATATGGTTTACTGGAAAATTCTTAGCTCTGAAGACAAAAATCTTCGTTATAATATATACAACAAAGTGCGGTAGAGTTGTAGCCTCTTGTGAAATGTGTCAAGGAATCTTGTTCAGTCGAGTTTTCTTCTGACTAGTCCTTTGAAAAAGTCAAAGCTGTAACACAGTACAAAACAATTTTGAATTTCAATTGATAACAATATCATGTCATGCAATCACGTAATTTGAAACGTCCATTTCATTAATAAATGTGCCCGGTGAAATCTATCACTGTAATGTCTGCTTCAAATTTCAAAAGCTCAAAGGCCTAAACTGTTGGGTTTTTTTTTTCCAGAAGCATTTTGGTCACAATTTAATCATGCAGATAGAAGAGAATGGTATTTTGTTACATTACCTATTACCATCAGGGTGGAGCTCACACATTTGATTGTCATCACCGACAGCTAATAAATATCCAGTTGATGTCAACCCCTACAAATACAATAAAAGAAAAATTACTTTACAGCAATAATGACAACTGAGTTAAACCATCAAAATTACCATTGGAAATGGTTGACAGATAATTTTCATATATTACATTCTTCCACTTGATCTAACAATTTTGTTTCTGAAAAGTACTAGCCCTTACCACTAAATAATTAAACCATAAATTATTCATTCTCAAGGTACAAATTTTACATCAAGTGTAGTTCAGGAAGAATAGTTTTCACGTGCCAAACCTGAATAGTTACGACGTGCTCGATCACTTTGTCCCCATTCTTTTCTTGTACAACAACTCTCTGTCCACTGCACGCAACATTTTTGAATATATAAATGATTGCACACCTATAAACCGTCCCACATTCATGCATAAAAAGGTTTTTTCTCCAAATAAAAGCTTAAACAAAATGATGAATACAATATGTTTAAAACTTCATTTGAAGGTGCTAACTATAATGAAAAAATGAGTTTAGTTGTTAGTGTTATTTAAAGCACAAACTTTAACACGGACACCAGGCTCAAGATTGATAAAGACATTTCAACACAACTGAAAAGAAACCAAGACATACATATATAATCTAAAAATGATAATCAAGATTTCTGTATTATGTTAAACATAAGTCTTCACAAAAACATAGCCAGAGACATTATCTTTTTATATTTTATAATACATTCTATGTTGACTTTTCTGATTTTCATTTTCAAAAATATAAATATTTTATTTTCTTATAGTGCTAATGTTCTCAAAGTTTCCATCCCGAAGTATGTGTTGGCTGATGAGTTCAAGCTGAAAGAAAATAATATAAGTGGACCCTGGGAGTGTCAAACACATGTCATGTAAGTGTTGGGGAAGTTCTGATGCAGTAATGTCTTGCGTCTCAAACAAGAAGAGTGTTTCTGCTACATGATCAGTATTATGACAAAATGTTAGGGATTCAGATTCACACCTTCATGATTAAAATTGCAACAAAGTATCAAGAGTAAAAGGAAGTAAACCTGAAGTTTATGATGGTGATTAATTGCTGGTTCTAGTGATTTGAATTTCAAAGCGAAAGGATAAGAACAAAATGATGATAAAGAGAACAAATGGAGACATTTTATTCTTCTTTTTTTTCTGGGGGAGCAGGTAGCAAACAAGAATTGAAGACCAAAAGTGATGAAAAGCAGCAAATAGCATGAATGCAGAGGTCCCTCATGGTTCTATTGTGTAAAAAATAGTACTCTTGGACAAAGAATCATCAGAACTTCTGTTCAAAGCTAAGGTGCAGTGGAGTCAAGGGCACTCTTCTATGTATAAATATTAATGATAATGACTTTAAACAAATTATGCAGTCACACACGATGGAAACTAATTCCCTGAATGCTAGGTTAGTCACTTAACGTTCTGGAAAAAACAGTCTACAGACTAACATTGATTCTCCGATTTTACCAAGGCAAAGAAACAGGGAATTCCATTACCTAGTTGTCAGCATATTTCAATTTTGCAACCCTAACCTGTCCTTCAAATCCATGCCAACAAGTATCACATTATTTGCGTCTTATGATTCAAGGCATTACCAAAAAAAGAGATTCAAAGACAATTACCAGGAAACCAAGAATCCTTGCCAATAAAATAAAATAAATCAAAACTACAAGTGAGAATTTTAAAATTAAGTCACCTGTGCAACCATGTCTTAATATAGAGCTCCTCTAGGGTCTGAAATCCTGCATTTAACAAGATTTGTGAAGCTCAAAATTACCTAACTAGTAATCAAAATATTTGGCAATGTAGAAAATGGGTGCTTAAAATACAGTGAGTTGAAGAAAACTCTAAAGTCAGGAAACAGAGTAATGGCATTATTTTAACTTGAAAAACACTGTTTTGGTTGTTTATTTTATTTTATTTTATGTTATATTATTTTGTTTTAATTGTTAAACCAGATGTGTCTAATATAACCCAACCAAGAGGGAGTGAATTAGTTATTTTGATTTTTCACTGTTTTTAAAAGAATCTTGAATACTATCTTTAATCTTTAAAACCCCAATCACCAGCTTTCCAACTCTGTAGTTAATGGACTGATTTAATCAATTAGGAAGACATAGAAGATGAAAGAAACAAAAGAACACAACAATTTTTATACTGGTCCAATTCAAGATGAATCTACGTCTAGTCTTCTCCTAAGCAACCCGAGCTTAGGAGGATTCCACTAAATCAATAGAGTTACAAGAATTACAAGAGCATCTATATAATTCAAGAACCTAAAGACTAAGGAGCTTGATCTACAAATCAAGAACTCCCCCTAGATGCAATGTCTCCACTAAATTGCACCAAGACCTTCACTCACACAGCAAATCAACGGTAACCAGAAATACAATTCAAAAGATAGAAAGGAAGAATACACCTAATGGATGTGCAGATGTGACACTCAATCCTAAAGTCAAGCTTTACCCTCCAAGATTAAATCCATCATCAATCTTCTTGAATGTCCAATTGAATGATCTCCAAGAAAGCAAGAATTCTGCGAATCTCAATCTCAGAAAAATCTCTTCTTGATTTAGTTATGCGTGACCTTCGAACTAATTTTCAAATCTGTTTTTAAATCAGAGTTTTGCTGCTGAGATTAGTGGATTAGAGAATTTACCTAATCGATTATCTTGGGTGAATTTTCACTGCATCAGTGCAATGCCCTCTGATAATCCATTAGTTAAATATCCAATCCATTAACAAGTTCTGCATATGACATATTCTATATATTGACAACTAATCTATACAGCTAAAGCTTGATTTACATGTAATCCTAGATATGTATCACCTATACACAAGATAAGTTCAGGACTAAATCTAAGACAGTAAAACAATGATACAAGGACTTTGGACATCATCAAAATCAGCTTTGTAGTATTTAGTGGACTCCCCCTTTCAACATTAATAAATGCCTATTTTTTCTTCCATAGATATATGTGAGATCACATAGGAAACATTAAAGTGGTCCATCAATTAAAAGCGCCATTAGTTTTACAACAGATCTTCACTGATAATGTTTTGTGAGTGTCTATCTCCCTTTTCATACACATTCCCCAGAGACAGTCACATGAAAATCTAAGATGGAGGGATCCATTCCCATTAGTTTTGTTCTTCTAGGAACAAATTTGATGTCACTTCAATAACGAGTTTGTTGGCATAAGTTGCACTGAATTTGATGCATTTGTAAATGAAAAACAAACCTTAGGATCATGTTGGGCCTAACTCTCTAAGTCATGAGTACAATCCATTAAAATAAACAGTAAATCTTCAAAAAGGGAAAAAAATACCCAGACAAAAACAAAAAATAGAGGCTCACGGAGTTTTGCACTTGCAATGGTAAACCAGCAAACAATTTCAATTATATACATCACTGTTGCATCCTATTCCCTATATATTGCTCTCATCTCTATTGTCTGTTTCTCTGCTTTCCCAAAATATAAATTTCCACAACTTTCTTCCCTTCATATGATATGTAGTTTGAATAATTTGGATATAGAAAGGATAGACTTAGAAGTATATTATGATTGGTACACAAGGGTGAGAAGCATAATTCAAGAAGTTGATTTAGATTGGTTAAACTACTTTATTCATCCATGGGTTTTTCAGAGAAAGAGCATGATAGAGGAACGAAAACACGTACAAGATATTTACACAATAACCAGAATTCAAGTATGACGTCAGAATTCAGATATGAAACCAAAAAGCAATATCAAACAAATCACTTAACTCAGTACCTTGATTCACAAATAAACCATAAAACTCCTCAAATTTGTTAAAAAAGGCTGCTAGAATATCTTCTCTTTGAAATTGGTAAGCTCCTGTAGACAACTCTTTTAGAACTGTATTTAAGGATGTTGTTGGCTTCTCATTATTGACGTTCAAGCCTATACCTGTGAACGCATGAGATTTGTTATGATAATCTTCATGAGCCTAATTTTAAAATCATTTTACTCTTATCAAAATGACATTAAGGAAAATCATTCTCCACAGAAAACAGGGATTTAATAGACAAATTCAACGAATTAAGTACACGGGACAGAAGTTCAATCAGTCAATATTGAATGGCATTACTACTAAAGAATAGTTTATTACCTGCACTAACGTTGAACTTCTTTGATTTATATGTCGAGGTGCAAAGAATGCCTCCAACTTTAGAGCCATTTAAGTAAAGATCATTTGGCCACTTGATTTTAACATCTATGCTGGGTAATCCCTGGAATGGAAAGCGTTGGAATAACACGTATCTAAGTGCGCACACAATCCCAAACAATTGGAGAACGTATTAACATTGTGACAAATCATGCCTGTTGATTTGGAATACTGCCAAAAACAAAGTAAACAGCAGTATTCTTACTGCTGATATTCTCAGAATCACATAAAGCACCATCAGACATCAGTCTCCACAAAAGAATTAAACTTTTCAGTTTGTTTAGTCAATAACATCTGCACATTTGTTTGTATAAACATTTAAACAAACCTACTTAAATTTGTTAACCTTGCTACAACATTCCCTTATCAAATTCACTGGCAAGCAAGTTGTCAAGTCAATACTTCAAAACAAAGCACTTACATTTTTGTAACAGATATCCTTGACTGCCTCTGTGATAGCCAGGGAAACCACATACTGAACTAAAGGAACGATTCTTCCATCCTCCATTTGCAAAGTAAAAGAAAACATAAGGCAACCCGATGGAGATTCCCAGACATTCTTAGACCGACCTGAGAGTTTAAGCGCTCAGGGCAGCTTTGACTTTAACTAAAATAGAAGTTGAAAAGGACAGATAATCACACACAACAACACTAAATATCATATAAATATCAAACCTCGTCCCTTGGTCTGAACATCAGCGACACAAACTGTACCAATGGGAAGCTCACAAAAGTTTCTGAACAAAATAAGAGTGCCAGATTTAGACAAATAAGATCATATGAATAATTAGAAAATGCGAAAAAATATGGCAATACATTATTTTAGGCACAACAAAGTCATGTTTCTGCTGCCAAAGCATTGTATAAAACACGGAACAAAAGGCTAAAAGTACAAAACATACTGTGAAACGATATCTTGTGTTGAAGTCAACTGAGGGGACCAGATGAGAAGCCTGCCAAATTGATTGGTGGAAAGAGAATTCATAAAGGAGTGAATTTGAAAAGACCCTTGCATAACAGTTTTATCCAGCTGCGAATGCAAAACGAGGGAGTATTCTCCATTCTCGGGGAGTTTGAGAGTGTTACTGGTTTTTATAGCCTTGGCAGTTTCATTCTCTGCCAATGATTTTCCACACAAAACCAGCAAACTGCAGTCCAAAGCTGATTAAAAACGGAGGAACAACAATTTCACTTTCAATATTCAGGCTTTACACGATGAAATTGTTAAGTGACAAGCGAGTTAGTTAACTGATACATTAAGCCTTAAACTTAAACTACCAAAACCCTTGAAGACCGAACCTGAAGACGCCATGAACGAAGATGTAGAAAAGCGGTGGTTGTAGAGCCTTCTTGTGGCGGCTGATAGAAACGACGCTGTCCACGAAGGGTTACGCAACAGCATCAACCTTTCTTCTGATTTTAAAAAGCGATACCCAAGTCGGAAAAAGCAAGGTGGTTCCTCTTCTATGACCGGTTCCTAATACATGGTTTTATTTTTTGCATTTCAATCATCAAAAGTTACGAAAATTGCAATAATCCAACAATTTCCCATTTCAGGCCTTCTGAAATGGTAAAAAGTTGGCTGTTAGGAGCAATGTTCCCTCTATTACTGGATAAAATTCGTCAGATTGTTCTGAATTTTATAAATATTTGTAGCTTTCTTAAGACTGTAAAAAAAAAAAATATAAAAAAAAATAAAAAAATTATATATATATATATATATATATATATATATATATATATATATAATATAGAAAAGATAATATCACTTTTTCTTGTAGTAGTGTACGTAGTTTTAAGTATTCCAATTCTATATATTTTTTCAAATAATAATCTCTTATTATATTAGTAAATTAGTGAAAGATGAAAGGTAATATTAGTTGGCATTTATTACCCTTAAATACTTTGAAATTCTTATAATCTTAATTTTTTAAGTTGACTGACTAAATAATATGAAATATTTTAAATCTATTAGTTTATGTAATGACAAAAGAAACTAAAGTTTAACTTAAATCATATCTAAATAAGTTTAGTAAACATTTTTAAAAGAGTTTTATTTTAGGAAGCAGTATAATGGATAATTAACTTCTATAGTATGAAGTTATTCACTACATCCACAAGGTCAGTACATGAGATAATTAAATTCTATAATATGAAGTTATTTGTTACATATACAATATTTAAAGAAAATAATTATTGCTGTTATTAAGGTTGACTTTAACATAACAAGTTAGGATAGAATAAATTGAAATTTCTTTTAGAGAATCCTATCAAATTTGCTTTACAATAGAATAATAGCAAGTTTAACTATGTGAGGTGTTATGCTAGGATGCAAAATTATTTATTATTTAAAATAAATTAAAACCTGAGAATTTCTTTTTCGAATGGCCTAAGACAATGACATCTTATCCCTACTTACATAACTCTTATATATTATGCATAAATCATCATTTTAAGAATATATATTAACAAGGTATTACGGGGATCTCCTTTCACCCATAATCTTTTTTTACTATTTTGTGGAATTTTTTAAAAATAATTACTTTTAATCTGGACAACTCGGAATGACTTTGGCAATTAATTAAGTTTGAAAAATAATCTTCAAAAATCTATACTTATATGCTCAAAGGGGCTTTCTCTAGAATAGACTATAAAAATAATACAGGTAGGAATTTAGGTTACGAATAGTTATTCTAAAGAGTCAATGGAAATGGAAATTATTATAAGTAATATATATTGTATTTGCCTTATAAACTCTTTTATAGTATCAATCCTAGTTATGCAAACATTTTAGTTTTCAAATGTTGTTCATCGATGTATAATTAATTAGTATGTCTATTCAACGTAGTTTAATAATGTGACTAACAAAAATAATAATGTGGTAAGATGGGAAGAAGTAATAAAAGTAAGACATATTCGAGGATTGAGTGCTAAAGATATTTTAAACAATTGTTCTTACCGGGTTTGGATTCTGGTTCGGTAAGATACGTGGCAGAATCTTAAGGATGTCTTTGCAAGGTAGGTTGGTCTAGATAAAGGAAGATCCACCTGCAAAAAACTATTTCATATTTAAGTAAGTAAGAGCTTAGGAATATATTTAGAGGATAAGTAGAAGTATGAAGAATGTTTCTGTGTGTGTACTTTCTGGTCGAGCTCCTTATATGGAGCTAAGGAGCTAGGAGAATATGGTTGTTGTGCTTGAGCATCTTAGAAATAATGGTGAAAAACTATCTCATTCACAACAGTTATATGCATTGAATAACTATTATTAGTGAAAACTGTTGAGTTAACATCATATCTCTCTTATTGTAAGTAAAAGTCCTGAGTTCAGGTCCTACTATGTGATGAGTATATTTTTAGTGCAAAAGTGAATAAGTCATTACGATGGATCAATTCAAAGATGATTTCAGACCCAAACGACATGTAGTCAATCATTTTAAACTGAGTTGATACAAGTGTGTCACAATCGCGAAATCGCAACAGAACGACAACCAAAATCTTTTAAAAAAATAAATAAAGTTTAGATAGGAGTCACCACCATAATTTACTAAGGAAAACTATGAAAAAGCTAAAAAAGAAATGGTCTGTGAAACCCCGTTTGAATTCAGGAGTTGGTTATATGTGAAGAAGGTATTAACACCCCACACATTCGCCTTAAGACGATTCCCTTTCCCTTTAATTAGATGTGCAAAACCAATATCCTTTAACAAATTTTTATTAGGAATAAAATTTGTAATTATCAAGTAAGCATGAGACTTAACAAGAGAATCAAACTTTTATTAGGAATGAAAGTTTTAATTATCAAGAACATCTAAGACTTAACATAATAATTAAATTTTATTTAAGTTTAGATGGATGAAAACCTTAATTATCAAACAAGTCAAAGACTTTACATAATGATTAATGTTACAAAAATATATAAAAACTTTTAATTATCAAGTAAGTTCGAGACTTAATACGATAATCACATTTTATTTAAAATTTTATATGAATGAAAAGCTTAATTATTAAACAAGTCAAAAACTTGACATAATAATTAGTGATTTCAAAAATGTGTGAAAATTTTAATTATTAAAATAATCTAATTTTAAACGTTAAACGAAAGAAAACTGTAATTATTAAATAAGTTCAAGATTTATCATGATAATTAATAACTTTTAAAAATTTGTAATTTAGTATGTGTATGAAAACGTGGATATCAAATGCCACAAAAGTAACATAAAATATAAAAAGTAATATAAAAATCCACCGAAATACATAAACTATATGTTAATCAAAGAAAGAAAATGTACAAATAAGAACTCACCCATTGTGCAATCGATCGCTCCACACAAGCATCAATTGTAATGTCAAATGATAATTATGAATACTAATTTTAATCGCCCCTGTACTAATTTAGTATATAAATACCTTATCATTCCAAGACAAGTTTTACATAAGTAAATGTAACAAGAATGAGATCAAAATAAAACTCACATGTCAAATGGTCGCCAACATCTAATCATATAAATATACTTTATAGGTTCCAACATAAACACTTGGCGCAACACCTTACAACCATGGTGCTAGTATAACCATCTTCCAAAATATATATATATATATATATATATATATATATATATATATATATATATATATATATATATATATATCCAATTAGGATATTTCAAACAATCTAGTTCATCTTCAAAGAATTATCTAAGTTGGACTCTTGTGGACTTTATACGGCCCTACCAACACATATCCTTAATATCTTCGAAGATATTGACATCCCTCATCATTTTACAAATATTTTGGAATCTTAAAATTAATGCGCAAAAACCTGAGAGTACAAAATATAAAAATGTACTAAAATAAAAAATAAATATTTTATTTATACAAAATATAAAATCTCAAAATATTTTATTATAAATATTTATACAATGTCCCCTCAATCTCAACAAAAACTCCACCATTGGTTTTCAAAGAAAATTCTTAAGACATTTATACAAAATATTTAACTTACAGATAAATTATCAACTAAGTAATATTTAAGTTTAATTACTTATGATTCCAAAATTTTAAAATAATATCAATTTTTAAGTTTGTCTCAATTTAGTATCCAACACCTAGGTAGAGTTGGAAGTGCTATTTTCTATTACACTTTTTCTTGTTTGTTTCAGAATTATTTTACGCCTTTCATTGGCTGAAATTTTGTTCTTATCTTGGCTGAAATTTCTTTGGACCTCCAGCATGAAATCTAAATGAAAAAAAATTAAATCTTGATTTAGGCTTCCAATAAAAAATCCGAAAAAAAAAGTGGCTAGGGAGTAAGTCTATTGGTTCGCAGGTCAAAATGAATGCATTAACTCTTCACTTGGTGGGTCAGTCCAAACTAATCTAGTTTAGATGGGTCAAAATCGAGTCGAATCAAAATAGTCTAATCCATTTTCATACTCTTATTTATGATTTTCAACTAAGGAATTATTTATTAATATATATATATATATATATATATATATATATATATATAAATTTTTATCTTATGATTACAAAAATAAAAATTAATTATTTTAATTTGTATTAAAATAAAATTTGTTATTAAATTTATAAAAAATATATATTCTTAAAAATAATTATAAAAAGTAGATGTAAAATTTAAAAGATAAATAACTTATATTAATAAAAATAAAACCAATAATAAAATATGGAAAAAAATAGTTAAGTAATTTATTTATATTTAGGTACAGATTATATCCATAGGATAGAACATGAACTACTACATGTCAATTGTAGTCAATAAACCTTCATACAATTTCAATCTTATTGCATAACCATTAAAAAAATCTTTAGACTACTTTTGTTAAATTAAATGTTAAAAGAACATGACTTTTGCAAATTGTGTCAAAATAAGGACCAGTTAGCAGTTTTGGAAACTTAACAAAGGTTACCCGCGGAACGAGTTGCAGGTGATGAATAACCCGAACCCACTAAAACCAAAGGGAGAGGGAAACGAAGAGCGCAGAGGAACCGTCCTTCCACATAGCAATGGAGAATTTGCAAAGTGCTCTTAAAGATTATAGCTTATCAGTTTCCACCGTCCCAGAAAAGGGTCGTTCTCTCTTCGCTACAAGGGATTTCTATCCAGGTATCTCACTCTGGTTCCAACTATTTTTCTCGCTTCATTCGTTACTTGTTTGTAAGTTGAATGAGTTTAATCAATGTTAAATGCGCCTCTGATGTTGCAGGGAATGTGATTATAGGCCAAGAACCTTACGTTTGTGTTCCAAACAACTCCTCACTTTCCACCCCCAAAAGGTGCGATGGATGTTTCACTACATCTAATGTCCTTAGAAGGTGCTCACGTTGCCATGTTGCATACTATTGCGGAACCGCATGTCAGGTCTTATCTTCTCATCACCTCTTCCCCTTTCTTTGATAGATTCAGTTCCGACGAAGTTTGAGTCTAAATATTGCTAATGGGGTTAATATGTTCATTTGGTCTATCAGTGTAACTTTTGTTGTGTTTCTTAATGCTGTTCAGAGGTCAGAGTGGAAGCTACATCGTCTTGAGTGTGAGGTTCTCTCAAGGCTTGACAAGGACAAGAGAGAATCTGTCACACCATCCATACGGTTGATGGTGAGACTTTATCTACGGAGGAAGTTGCAAGATGATAAGGTATATAAAAAGTTAATGTTTGAGTAATGTATTGGTGCAGGAAAGTCAGAGCTGCTTCTTACATTATGAAATTTAAACCTTACCTCATTTTCTGGTTGTATGGAATATGTTTAGGAAGTCAATACAAACATTTATTAATGCAATGTTATAACTGTGAAGTCTTTAACTGAGCTAAATGACTTGTATGGTTCATGTAGTCAGCCTCTCCTAATGGGTCAGGCTTATGTCCTGGTTGTTATTACCAAAATGCAAATCTTATCGTTTTCAGTTAATTAAATGCTGAGAGATGCAAAACCTATTTTCTTTTGATATTTCCGAAGACCGTGAAATTTTCTGTGTGTATATATATACCTGTCATTAACTTGTATTCTGGATATATGTTTGGTGCTCTTGTATTCTCCCTGGAAATGGAGTCCTTAGTTATTGACTGTGTTATTGATTTAGCATTAGCAATCACATTAGCTAATGTTACAATCCCAGAAGATTAACGTGGATGAAGTTAGTTCAAATATGACTGGACCTTCTTTATTAGATACCAAACAGTAATTATGGACTGTTGTGCTTTATACAGAATATTGGTAGAATGTTAATATTCTTCGCTGGCTGTTCTGTTGAATACTTAACTTCCTGTTTCTTTCATAATTTCTATGTTCAGCTGCACTCACATATGACTTTTTAAACTTGCCTTTGATGACTTATCCTTAAAATTCTTTTTTGTGGCTATGAAATATTTCTCCCGTTTATTCAGAAAGATTTTTTCAACCACTATTCAACATTGACCAACTGTAAGAGAGAAATTTATTATTCGTTCTATTGCTAGGTCATCCAAAGCACTGCTATGGACAACTACAACTTGGTGGAGGCATTAGTGGCTCGTATCCTTTTTATTACTATTTTTACCGAAAATGTATTGATATGAATTTAGTATTTTCTCCATTTTCTTACTTTTCATTATGGTTGTTCTTTTTAACATTCACTTTCATGAAGACATGTCTGATATCACAGAGGAGCAGCTGGTGCTTTATGCACAGATGGCTAATCTTGTATATTCCATATTGCAATGGCCAGAAATCAATATAAAAGAGATTGCAGAAAATTTTTCTAAGGTATTATGATGCTCCTATACCTTAATCATTTGAGATAATTATTATAAATTGTTCTCATTTAAAATCACAAGCAGCACTCTCCATGACAAAAAAAAAAGGTTATGTTCATGTGGATGTTGACCTACTTGTTTTAGACATAAGATCCTGTTTATGTGAATTTGACTCTGATGATGCCATTCTAAGCTCAGATCCTTCTAATCCTGCAGTTTGCATGTAATGCTCATACTATTTGTGACAGCGAGTTAAGACCTGTGGGAACAGGATTGTATCCCGTAATTTCCATTATCAATCATAGGTAACCACTTATTCTACTTACCCGATATATGTATCTATTATCCTATTTGTTGGTAGTGTTCTAATCTTGGTTTTACCATATAGTTGTTTGCCCAATTCTGTGTTGGTTTTTGAGGGAAGGTCAGCATTGGTACGTGCTGTGCAACATATACCCGCAGGTACTGAGGTAAGTGTTTCTTTTTTAATTATAAGTCAATTATAATTTGCAATACTTAGTTCATTGGTATGTAGAGCAAGAAATGTCATTTGAGTATTATTTATAAAAACTCAAAACAAGCTTGGGCAGAAAATTGGGATTTTAAGCATATTTTGTTTCACATGTCCTTTAGCCTTTTATGTATTTATATGAATATAAACTTCATTCTTAGCTTAATATATTTTCTTTATTTCATCTCATTGTTCTTTAAGTTGTGTCCACTTTTAACTTGATTTTTTTTGGATAACTACATTTTGACTGTAGATGATGTAAATAGAAGCCAAACTATCGTTGGCACAATTGTTATTTCTAGTAATCCATTGAAAATTTAAGATATGTGGCTTTTCTATGTTAATTAATACTAAAAATCAAAACTCATGCAGTCGTTTTTTGAAGGAAAACTAGGCACCTTTAATTTAAGAGTAGTTTAGTGTTTCAAGATTTTTATGTAGGTGTTGTATCAATAAGATTGTCAGTTCAAATCATAGATACAAATGAATGTGTGCATTTAAATAAATGGTTGATTTTAATTGTTTTGATAAATGGTAGATTCAAATGGTTAATGATGATAAATTCAACCTAAATATGGGTAAAGTCAAAATCGTTGTCAAACTTTAGGTACCACTTTTGGCCCCAAATCCCAATTGTTTGTTGAATCACCTTTGGCTTGCTTGAACATCAGACAACTTTGCCTTGACACTGCTTCCTGTTTTAATTTGTTACATTTACCACTATTTTATCTTGTGCAGAAATGGCACCTACTTAACTTCACAGTTCTTAATTGTTTCCACAGTGAAGCCGCTGTTCCATGTTTTGTACTCTCTAATTCTGCTATGTTTTCTGGACTAGAACATACATTTCTCCAATGGACTTGATTGACAATTGCACCTTTTGTTTTTATCTTAGAAACTTTTTCGATGGGGTAGATGTCATGTCATATCCACTAGATGATGATAGTGTCAATTTAAAATTACTTGAAGATGTTGCATAATATCTTCATTCTTTTCCAGATCTTGTTCAATACAATTTTCTGTGTTTTTTAAGGTACTGATAAGTTATATAGAGACTGCTGGAAGCACAATAACTCGACAGAAGGCTCTCAAAGAGCAGTATCTATTCACTTGTACATGTCCCCGCTGTTCTAAAATGGTACTTGTTATATTAATCTGGGATATTTTTTTTAGGCTTTCATGGCTTATTACATTTCCATAAAATTGACATGCTTTCATTAGCTAATTCAGTCTCGTTAGTTTTGAAGGGCCAGAAAGATGATATACAAGAAAGTGCAATTTTAGAAGGATATAGATGCAAAAATGAAAAATGTGGTGGTTTCTTGCTTCGAACAACCGGTAGGTAACCTGTGGCTGTAATAAATGTTCAAGTTGCTGGAGGGGAACATTATAATGTTTTACTGACTATTGATTTTGAAATCTGATGGTACATTTGTACATCCTCCCCTTTATGAACAAGACTGAGATCAAAGATAGACAACCAACCTTTCAGGTGCTTTTATGTCTTTCTTATGATGACCTTGTTTTGTTTTTTATCTGCTAAAATTGAAGATGGGAAAGGATTTCAATGCCAAGGTTGCCAACTAGTTATGGGCAAGGAGGAGATAAAGGAAATTATAACTGAAATTGAATTGCTATCTGAAGAAGCAGCTTCTAAGTCTTCTTTCTCTTGCAGTATCCTTTAATGTTTCTATTAAAATATATATATAATTGCAGTAGCTATTGCCTAAACTTTTCTCCTTTTGTATTCAAATCTTCTGTTCTTTCTCTTTCTCTCCCTTGTGGTGGTCTTGATCCATGTGCACATAAAATGGATTCCTAGTTAATGTTCACGAAGTCAAATCCTTGACTTTATATAGGTTATCAAGAAGTTATTTCCATTTATAAAAGAATTGAGAAACTGCAAACAAAGCTCTATCATCCTTTCTCAATTAGTTTGATGCAAACTCGAGAGAAGATTTTGAAGGTAAGCTCCTCCTTGTTGTTCTTATCTACTCTACTCTTATTCCTTTATTAATATATCTTGCTCGATGATATTGATTATCAAGCTCAACTTTGCCATTCATGCTTTAATTAGCACAATTCTTATGGAGATTTCTTCAGTGAATGCTGATCTTATTTTCAACTTATCAGTAGAAACAAATTCTCTTGCTCTTTGGTGGTCATAAATTATATTACACACTAGTCAATTAATATGGATTGATATGATTTATATTCTGTTTTGGATGACGCTGCAAATAGTATACCACAGGTCTTCATGACAAAGGGAGCCTGCCTCCTTCATGTATATCCAAAGTTTGCTTGACTGATCTAATTTCTTTATATTAGTAGACTCATTTAATAATTTATTAATTAAAACCTATGCCTGTCTTGTGCTTTTTTTTTTTTTATCATTGCATGAGGAGCATGTTTCCACATGAAAAAATGAAGACTGGTCTGAAGCTATAGTCCATTGAAGCAATACTTTATGTTTGAACTCCAAATAATAGATCTAAAATATGACAGTTTTTTGTCTGCAGTCATTAATGGAGCTGGAACACTGGACTGAAGCTTTAGCATATTGCAAATTGACCATTCCATTCTATGAAAGTATGTTATACCAAACTCGGTGGATTCACAGTAAATGACATAATAATGAGATTCTGTAGCATTGATTTTTTCAGTAGTTTCTGTCGTTTTCAAAGTTGTATACGTTGCTCTTCAGTTTTTTTTTTTTTTTTTTTTTTTCCATTTATTCCGGGTTGAATGAAAAGAAAAAGAATATTCTTACTTATTGTTAACAATAGTGACACATGGTACTCTGGAAGCAAAGCAAATAAAATCAAGGTTGTAATTTAGATGTTAACTAAACTCCCTAGTACATTTTAATTTCATCAAGTCATCATGTTCTGTTTGCTAATACTAATATCCATTTCCTGGTAAATTTACTTTACTGCAGAAGTGTATCCATCTGTTCACCCTCTGCTTGGATTGCAATATTATACTTGTGGGAAACTAGAATGGTAAGCATCTCTTATCTGTTCAACTAAGGTTTTTGTTAAATTCTTTTCCTTGGTGAAAACATTTGTGTAAATAGTTTTTGTGAAAATTGAAATTTTACTTAGGATGCGGATCAAAAAATTGTCATTAAATCGTAAGGCTCTACTAAAAGTGTAAAACTATACTTAAACTTATACATATTCATACAAAATGATGGAAACAAGGAAAATAACCTCTGAATCACATCAATCAATGAAATACGAAAATTCATAAGCTTATGTACACAACCCATAATTAGCCACAGTTTTTTGTAAGAAATATAAGTTCATAACAAAGCACTATAAAGTCTAATTCTGTGAAATGCTAGAAAATATCTAGTGTCCAACCCTTCCTAGACAACTAGTCTGCTATATGCTACCCCAATCAGGATGATCATCCGGGAGCTTCAAAGTACAAACCCAACATAAGAATGCACACCAAAGAGAAATTGAAGCTGCAAAGTGTCCAACTCTTGAATTACTGTATCGGGCATGAAAAATCCAAAGAAATTTCCTCTGTTGGCTTTCTTAGAGTTACACTTAATTTTACTAGCAGCCACCTTCTATCAACTTTTTGTGTTTAAATTTTCTTGTCCATTTTTAGAGGTTTTAGGTTGGAATGTTCATCGAAAAGGTTTTTTTAGAGATTTTATGTTGGAATTGTCTTGAGTGGATAACGAATCTCTAGAAAACGATTCCTTAAGTATTGATTGGATGTGATCTATATAGCCAAGGCCCAAGGATGCTTGTGAGTTTTGATTATATTCAAATCAATCTATTGCTTTTATCGAAGGAGACGTTTTAACCACTAATATTATGACTGTTGTAAATACACGTTATTTGTAATGTTGAATTGAATTTTTCATCTAGTTTGAAAGAACAGCAGGAGCTAGTTTAAATATCTACTACAGATTTTGTTTTGAAATTTAGAACTACATTGTTTTGAAATAGGTATTTGGGAGAGACAGAGGAAGCTGTTAAATCACTGACGAAGGCAGTGGATATACTACGGATTACTCATGGCACAAATACACCTTTCATGAAGGACCTTTTGATGAAGTTGGAAGAAGCCCGTGCTGAAGCCTCTTACAAGTTCTCCTCCATACACTACTAGAATAACAACTGAATCTTACCAAAGACATGGATGCCGTGCTTTCCTGTATTCCAGTATTAATATTGAGCTGGAGGAAATTTTTGCACTATTTACCTTCTAATGGAATGTTAATTTTGTATGTTGGGATAGTGATGCAATTTGGATCTAGCGCTGGATTAGGGGTTGCAACAACGGTGAAAAAATGTTTTCCATTTTCTTCTCTTATTTTGTTTATGTTAACTACGTGACCACTTGCTTGGTAAACATCATCCTACTTGAACTTTCACACTAACCTAATCTTTGGCTTGTCACCTGATCTTTTAACAGAGCTTCTCTAACTACGATACAAAAGGCATAAAAATATGGTAAGTACCAAAATTATAAATGTATAGATATTTAAAGCCCATTTCCTGTTAGCAACAACAAATTGGAAAGGTCGTGGGAAAAATAAGATGTTTTTTTCCTTCTGAACAACCGTATTAAATCTTCCATATTTTAGGAATCCAATTTCACAAATTCCGTGTACTATTTTTTTTCCCAAAGTGCATTCATCTGTAGGACCAATACAAGTTTTTAACAAAATCTATACTCAATTCATTAATTTGGCGCTTCAGGAACACCTCACAAAATTTATACATGTCCTGTCCTAAATTCACTTGCTACACATTTTAACCCACTCTGAATATTAGGAAATACATACAATGCAACCTAGAACACTACCAACCCACGAAAAGTCGAAGAAAATTACATCGGAGAAAATACAAGACTTCTTCACACCTGCACTTTGGGAAGGAAGATACAAGGAAAGAGAGAAAGCAATGAATAGGGGTGTAAGGTGAGAAGAAAAGTAGAGTATGGAAAAACCGGAATTGGAGAAAAATAACTAAGAGACCAAAAGAATTAAACACCCACTGACCATCTCCCTAGCTTCCCTCATTACCTACTTGTTTCCAGTATTTCTCAAACGTTCATGCAGCTGAATACACAGATCTGACATTTGGGACAGCAGTTTTAGTTGTTGATCTCGTGAATTTAGTGAGTCGGTTGTTTTGTCAACTGGATCACTTAGAAGCTGTTGGAGCTGACTACACAGTTGAGATACCTCTGGGTCATATGTACAAGTTTCAGAAATATGTTGTAGCAATTTACAGCTACTATTATCTTGGGGCAAAGATGGATGAGATGGTATAGGAGGAACAAGAAAGGGATGTTCCAGTAGCTGAGGTATTCTCCACCTTTGATTGCGGTCCCATGTTAAACACCTCATCATAAGATCCAAAAGCCAAGGGTTTGAAACTGGTTCATACGTAATTTCATGATTTGGATCTGTTATGACCTTGAATTTGGCCCAAAATGTCTTGTAATCAGAAAAAGGTGTTCTCCCATATACCATTTGATAAAGAATGCAACCCAGGGACCAGATATCTGATGACCGGCCACACTTTATGATGTTTCCATTGCCATCAGTCTCATTACACATAAATGCCTCTGGAGACATGTAACTTAGTGTACCCACCTATATGAATTTAACACAGTATAAGTACAAATATAATTTTTATAGTTAGCTTGACACCACCTTAAAATTGGGATAAAAGTTCAAAAGAATTCGTAAAATCTGTTTTTTACATCACTTATAATGCAATAATGCACACCATTTAACAATGCAAGATAGACCTGCATAATGAAGAAAACTAAAGCCTCAAGGTATGCATCTCAACATGTCCAAGTGGATCAAAAGTAGAGAAAGAGGTGGAAATAAGCATCACCTGTGAATCCCGTTGGATGTTCGTTGTGTCATTCATTATTGCTTTGGCTATACCAAAATCAATTAATTTTAGGGATCCTTTGACAAGAAGGAAGTTGGCTGGCTTCAAGTCAGAGTGCACAATACGTTCCTCATGAATAGTGTTGACAGCTAGAAGAATTTGCTGCAAAAGGTGTCAAAAGAATAGCCTAAGCTAATTTACATCAACAGATATAAAAATAAAAAAATAAAAAAATTCCAACTTCCACGGAAGGAAATTGATGAGTAAAAGAACAAGCAGTCCATAATCATAAATGGCAAGAACAGGTAACAAGTTTGAAAGAACATCATTTCAAATCTATGATGTAAAATTTACAAGGATACATAGTAGATTTTGAAACCTGCCAATAAAATCGAAGCCAGTTCTCATCTATGGTCCGGTGGCTTCTATCCAGTTCCTTCCACTTCTGAGACAACATGTGAGCCAAATCAATTTCTCCATATTCAAGGACCATGTATATACATCCATCATCCTTGACCCGGCCATCTTTATTACTTAAAGAGCCTTTCATAACTTCCTCAAGCAATGCCTTGTCTGTCACCTAATCACAAAACTGACTGATTGAATAAAAGTAAAATACACCAGGACATAAGTAAATAAAACATTTTCCATACACTGCAAACACAAAAATCAGCTCAAAAGAAAATTATTTTATCTTTACATAACCCAAGAGCACAAAAAATGAAGAGATATGAAGCAGAAATAGCTAAAAGCTAGAACAGTAAAGTATCCTGTCAGAAAAATTTCATTGACGAAGTACCTCATAATCTATGAGTTGTATGATATTATCCTTTCCCTTCAGCCTATTGAGATACTCAATCTCTTGACAAAACCCAAATGCAGTAGCATAATCACGACCCTTGAGCTTGATCTTTTTAAGGGCATATATCCTACAGTCTGATGAAATCACTTTGTGTACCTCACTGCTTCCACCACTACCTATCTTGCCAAGACGTTGATAAAGCTTTCCATTAACTTTAAAAAACAAATCAGGGTCATAAGTCCTCTTACGGGGAGCTGATGCACCTTTACTAGCAATCTTCTCTCGCTTTTCTACCTTAGAAGACTCCAACTTCACATCTGAAGATGTGATTGTGGATGTGGGAAGTAGTGCCTGCGGTTGTATAGTGGCAACATCCACAGCCTCTTTCCCTTTACCATCATCCCAAGTATATTTAGAATTGCCAGATTCTTTCAAAACCCCCCCCTGTTGCTCCGTAGATCGATGGCTCTCTTTAGACGTCAATTCTGCATCACCAACACCAAGACAAGAAGCCTGCACTTCAGCTTCTGCTCCCCGATCCACCAACATTCTGTTGGTTTCCTTTTGGAAAATATTTTCTGATTTCACAACCCCACCTTCAGTTACAGGACGAGGATTAGCATTAACCTCCCCAAAAGGCTCAGCAGTCAGATTTGAGCCACCATCTAGATGCGAATGAGAATATCGTGTTGTTGAATTTAGCATAGGTGCCGAAGCTGAATGAACTGAGGTGGTTGTAGCAAATGAAGGTCCCAAAACCGAAGACTGGGTAGCTGGCTGACTCAAAAAGCTACTGAATTGCTGCAAATGATCCTGAGTAACCACACTTCTCTTTGGCAACAGGGAACTCACTCCACTATCACATCTCAAACTCGCGTCAAAGCCAGCCTGCTGAACATCCTCCTTCTGGTTGCATCCAAGCAATGATGATGATGACGACGATGCTTCAATTTGGTTGCCTTCAACCCACTCCATTTCTGCGAATCCAAGCGAACCCATGTGAGACGATAAATTCTCCAACTCAGTGGTGGCCTTAGCATCTGTAAAAAATAAATATCGCAGCAAATAACAGTGACGTATTCAAAATACACGAGGAACATTATATAACAATATTTTACCCTGCGCAGTAGAATTCGTGTGAACTGAAAATTGAACTTTCTTCTGAACGTCTAGGTTTTGGGAAGGGACGACGGTGTTGAGTGAGACCTTGGAAGAAGCTTCTTCTTGAGAATTGGTGGGGTCGGAGGGAGTGTTAGATAGGTTTCGTTGTGGAAGTAGCGTGCGCCTTGGCCTTATGCTATTGGACTGCATTGAACCTGGAAAGGAGAAACCCTAGAAATGAGATTTGAAATGAATTGAATGAGTGAGTGCGGAGTGAACGGAGATTACGAACCGAGTGGACGGTGTCGTTTCAAGGCGGCTTGAACGTGGCGGAGGAAGTCCGGGGAGGAGGAATCCGGGTTAGGCTTCCCATCCATGGAGCAGTCTCCACCGCATTTCTATTCGCTTCTCCCTTCAATTCCGAAACGACACCCATTGAATTGAAATTCAATTTTTCCTTTCGCGCTCCTCCTTCTCCTCCATGGGCCTGCTAAACCCAGCGCCTTTTTGGGCTTGTTACTAACATACAAAATTGGGCCTGCTCAAAGTCCAATCACTACTGCGTTGGGGTGAACTTTGGGGGTTTCTCCATGCACCCCATTGGTTTCTCCTGTACCTCCCAGAAGTTTTTTAATTTTTACTTTGCCCTCCAAAGTAAAAGTAAATAGTAAATTTTCTCTCTCCTCTATTTAATACATCAAGTACCCTTGCACTCCCAATTTCAAATTTGACCTAGTCCCTTTTTGTGCGGTAGTAGCCCTCTTTTTTCCACATCCACCATTTTATCTTGTTTGTTCTCTTCATATTTTATCTTTTCTCCACATCATTCTACTATTCTTTTTTTTTTTCAAAAAAAACTATTACAGATGTCGACATCTGGTTCATGTGTTTTGAAATAATGTTACGGATGTGGATTTGATAACTCAACCACTATGGATGTCGATATCCGATTTAGAATTTTGAATTACGGATGTGATTTGCTATCTCAACAATTACGAATGTCGACATCCGATTTATACTTTTTAGTTGCGAATGTGAACATCCGATTCAAGCATTTTGAATGACTGATTTTGGATGTCATATTTGAGTTGCATTATTGCGGATGTCGACAAAAAGGGATTGAGTCAAGTTTGAAATTGGGGTTGCAGGGGTGGTTGATGTATTAAATAGAGGAGAGAGAAAATGTACTATTTACTTTTACTATTACTATGGAGAACAAAGTAGGAACTAAAAAAACTTTTTAGGGGTACCGAAGAAAGCATTTGAGGTGCAGGAAGAAGCCCATGAACTTTATATCAGGTGTCAGGTTTATTGGACAATGGTCTCGACCAATAAAAGTTTTTACTTCTTGCACCCTCACAATTTATTTGTGCACATCCCAAATTTTAAAAATGACCTTCTTTTATCATTTATTAAATGATCTTCAAAGGTTGAAATACTTTTTTGGTCATAATTTTCATCAAATTTTTATCAATCTTTTCTTTTGTGCTCAAATAGTTCTCAAGTTTCAAATTTTGTTCAATTTGATCTTTTTTACTAATATCGTTTAAATTATTAATAGTAATAAACAGTGTTTGTCACATGTTCAATTCATGTTTTTTTTTAATTTAGTCTTAAATTTGTTATTTTTATTGAATTTAGTCTCAATCCTGTTTAAAATTGAGCAATTTGTACCTTTTCGAAATTGGTACCAAATTTAATTTTTATATAAAATTTATAATGATGTGAATTTTAATATATTTAATAAAAAAATATGAGTTTTAATACAAAAATTAAATTTGGTCTCAATTTGGAGAAGGACAAAATTGATTCATATTAATAAAAAAATAGGACTAAATTGAAAAAAATAACGAATATAGAAACTAAATTGAATATAAAAATTGACTCTAACACGTGGCATGTTGCTAGGTTGACATGTGGACATTTAAAAAAAATTAAAAAAATTAAAAGACCACAAAGTGACATGTGATCGTCACGGTTCATTATCGTTAATGATTTAAACGATATAATCATAAAGGATCAAATTGAACAAAAATTGACAAAAAATTGAAACATATTTGAGCATAAAAATAAAATTAAGACTGATTTGGCATAACTTACAAAAATTAGGACCAAAAAGATATTTTAACCATTTGAAAATTACATATTTCAAAAATTTGTTGGAACAAGTTTTCTGGAATAGGATTTTTATAACAAACCTTTCTAAATGCATAAAATTTATCTATAACAATATATAAAGGAGATTCTCCTTTTTGTATCCACATTTCAAAATACTAATTTTACCCTTTAAATATAATAATTTATTAAATTTTTAAAAATTTACCGTTATTTCTACAAATTTCTTATAAAATCGGATGTTTCTACTTCTTCTCTTTTTGGTTAATTATCAATAATTATTATTTCCTAAACCCTAAACCCTAAATACACAGGTGCGATAGCGCCTGTGTTTACGCTAGTAACAATAAAGGGGATTCCTCTTTTTGTGTCCATATTTCATAATACCCGTTTTACCCTTAATTATTTAAAAATTAATTATTTTATAAATAATTTACTTTTAATCATTTTTTCTACAAATCTCTTTTGTCTTAAATCATTATTTAAATTTTCTTTTTACATATCTTTTTTTTAATTTTATATTTAAAATAACTATTTTAAAAATTATATATTTATTATTGATCTTAATTTAAATTTTTTAAAAATAAGAAAATGAGAATACACATTGTGCGACAACACTTTGTGTTCGCTAGTGTTTATAGGAATGTTAAATGATTTTGGAAGAATTTTCCCAAACACAATGTATTTGGAAAAATAAAATCGGAGTGAGTTTTTTTTCCACGTTTTCTCTCTACTTCCTCTCTTCTTATTTCTTTGTACCAGCATTAATAATGGAAACGGTGGTGAAAACGACAATAGCTGTGATATAATGATAAAAGCTATTTTAGTATTTTTATTTTCAATCAGTGTAGGTATAGTTAGTAATTGTGGAGTACAAGAGACAATAGCCCGAACAGAAACATGAATCTGCTTGGTGCATGTGTAGCAATTAAGAAAGTAGCTGGGATGAAGCATATTTTTAAAATCACATACATTATTTCGATTGCATATAAGAAATCATGATTTTGTTTAGTTCAAAATCATAGTTTCAAAATTATTATTTACATTCAAATCCATTGTGACAAAATATTCCATTGTCGTTTTTTTAATGAAACCATTCAGTTAAAATATACAATGAAAAATATATCTTATCACATTCGTATCTTAAAAGAAGAAATTTTTAGAATATGGAATGTCAATTAATCTCTCTATTTCGTTCAACATATATAACTGTTTTCATTGCTCTCATATAGCGAATTCAGATTCCGAGTAAGGATGTCAAAAAAATTTATATTTATTAGATAAAATTTACAACGGACGGGCTAGAAATGAATATTGTGAATGATTATCCTCTATACTTTAATTTAAATTAAAAAAAATAAAAGTAAATTTTTAAAATATTAACACAATAATTTTGAATGAATTATTTTTTATCGATTGGTTTAAAAAATCTTCATTTATTTGTGAACTGTCATTCAATGGTTAAATGAGTTATTTGTACTTTATTTAAAATTTATGAATATTATGCATTGTATTTTTATTTGAATTTATGGTTAAAATACGTTGTTAAATACTTAATTTTACTTTTATAAATATCTATGAATACTTATAGATATATGTAGATATTAAAAAATATGTTCATATCACATAACATATACCTATAAATATAGGTATAATATAGAACAAATATTATATTTGTCTCGCGAATAAGATTATTGTACTGTATGGTCCATCGGTCAGGCGGACCTTTCCGTGGGACGTTGATGTGGCAATCTCTCCCGAGTGCTTTAAGGGAGCTCGCGACCAAAACGCCCCAGGCATTCTCTGAATGAAGTCTCAGCTCTGAACATGCTAAATTGGCTACCCGTCGGTCGATCGATTTAAGCACCCCCTGCTTTCAGTTCCAATTGAACTTTGTCTCCACTCCTATGGAGACCCTCATTTATGAGGCCAGTCGACAGGCCGCACGATTCGTCGGTCGGGTGGCCAAACCAAAACCAAATCAGCATGCTGAAAGTTAATTAAAGTAAAGTAAGTCACTAATCAAGTTTAAAAAGCAATTGGGTCATGATTAAGGAACTCTAATCATAGGCCCACACCATAAACTATAATAGAGGCCTAAGGTAAGTTGGTAAGGACCTTTAACTCGCATTTATTACAACATTTATTGCTATCATCGATCGAACTTGAACTGACTTAAGCATCAAAGCCTTTTAGACAGGTACCCTGATCGCTCGATCAACCGAGCGAGAGGAGAAAAAGACATCGAACAGGAGAAAGGATCAAACGAGCTAACTCATGAGAATATCAGACAAAAGGAATTGAGGGTAATCTGAGTGTTGAAAGTAAGTGTTTGGCCCCTACACCCGAAACATTTTGGCGCCCAATATGGGGTCGAGCAGTCAATTATAGACCTTATACCCTTATGGTGACCACAAGAAACAGGACAAGAAACACAGACGGAGGAGGAATGGCCGACGACCAAACCGATACAAGAGAGATGATCAAGGCCTTGCAACAAAGGCTAGACGAGATGCAGAGGAATTATGAGGCGCAACTGCGCGTTTTACAAGAAGAAAATGTCGCTCTCAAGCAAAAGGATGATCCCATCCCCTCAACACCGACCGTGCCAGACCCGCCTAGATGAGCAGAGCACAACCAAGGATGGAAGAGGAACGACTGATGAGCCGACCTCCTCCGACGGGAGCGGAACATTCGCAACCACAGAGGGTAGAGAGGACTCTAGCCTCCAAAGGCAACACTCCCATACAATTTTTGAAAGCTCGGGAGCCAATAGAGGCGGACATCCGTCTCGTCAGGCGGTACACGCAGAAGGAAATTTCCCCTTCACCCAGTTCATCCTGCAAACCCCGTTGCCTGACCGATTTAAGGTGCTGACGTTCGACAAGTACGATGTCACGAAGAATCCTGATAATCATTTGTGAGTATTCACGCACCAGATGATGTTCCACGTTGTAAGCGACCCAATCTGGTGTCGCGTTTTCTCATCTTCCCTGACGGGGGAAGCACTCGAGTGGTTTTCCGACCTGCCGCCCAACAACATAGACTCCTTTGCCACGTTGAAGGCCAGGTTCAACATGCAATTCACGCCCCTACGTCCGACCATCTTAACAGTTGATAACCTAGTCAATATTCGCCAAGAGGATGGGAAATCCTTAAGAAGTTACCTCGACTGGTACAACTGCATGTCAGTCAAAATCAAGGATCTCAGCAACGAGATCGCCCAACATCACTTCTTTTATGGCCTGCAGTCGGGCGTCTTTGTGGACAAAATAAGCCGCAAAAAACTGAAGACGATGGAGGAGATGAGGGAGTGAGCGGCGAAGTTCATACAAATGGATGACATGCAAGACTTTCGTGTAAAGAAGAGAGAGAAGGAAGATGTGGTGGTGGAAAGGAACCCCCTGACCAATTAAGTCGATCGTCAAACTGGTCGAAAGGAAGGGCCCCAAGTTCACCACCTACATGCCGTTTATCGTTCCACGGGTGAAGATCTTACAAGAGGCTTTCAGTGCTGAAACACTTCCCCCTCCGAGAAAGAAATCGCCTCCCTCCGACGCCAACGACAGTAAGCATTATTAATACCATCGGACGATCAGTCACACCACTGAGGAGTGTCACACCCTTAGGGACAAAATTGAGGAGCTTATTCGGCATGGGCAGTTGAGGAAGTACATCAAACGGGATCGCCTCGCTCGTAGCCCAGAAAGAAAAAGGAGTCCGGTTCGGGCACACTCTCAATCAAGGAGAGACGACTGACCGAGGAGGGAGCCAGAGAGGAAAAGAGGGGAGTCATCCAGAAGGCACCATTGAAGCAAAAGCCGAAGCAGGAGCAGGGATAAGCCATTGCGAGGCTACATCAACACCATTTCCGGTGAGTTTGCCAGTGGAGGATCGAGCTCATCTGCCCGAAAGAGACACGTTCGGACGCTTAAGTCGATCCACCTGGTAGAGAAGAAAGTACGTTCCATGCCGCCTCTCACCTTCACCGACGATGAATTCAAATCTCCCAACCCAGATCATGACAATCTGATAGTAATCTCCATCAAGGTGGCAGAGTATGTGGTCGACAAAGTCCCGATGGACCAAGGAAGCTCCGCCAACATTCTATACTAGAAGACATTCCAGAGAATGAACTTGTCCGAGAATCTGATTGTCCCCTACAACGAGCAGATCGTTTGTTTCTCAGGCGAGCGGGTGGACACTCATGATTATCTAGACCTACGCACCAGAATAGGCTCAAGGCGGGACGGTCGGGAGGTAAGGATTCGATACATTTTGGTCGAAGCTAACACCTCTTACAATATTTTGCTAGGGAGGCCCTGCCTGAATGCCTTTGGAGCGATTGTCTCCACCTTCCACCTAACGATGAGATTCTGATCTGACAAGGGAACGATCTGCACCGTGCATGTCAACCAGTAGATTGCCAGGGAGTGCTTTGCGGTCGGGCTTAAGGTGGTTTCCTACAACCGCCCAAGGAAACAACATCGGTTAGAGGTCGCAATGACCGACCTCGATCCTTGAACCAACACAAAGGATCGAATGTAGCCCGAAGGTGAGACCAAGGAGCTGCTGATCGGTCAATAGCCAACATAAGTCACCAAGTTGGGAAGACAGTTAACTCCGGAGGAGGAGGCACTCTTAGCCAAAGTCATCGACCGAAACAGGTAGGTGGCGACATGCCTAGCATCCATCCTGATGTCATGTCTCACAAGCTGGCCACCTTCAAAGAAGCCCGACCGATCGCCCAAAAGAAAAGGAAGACGGGGGAAGAATGAAGACAAGCAATCGAAGAAGAATTAAAGAAACTGTTAAAGGCTGAATTCGTTCGGGAGATCAAGTACACCACCTGGCTAGCCAATGTGGTGATGGTAAAGAAATCGAGCGGAAAATGGCAAATGTGAACAGACTTCACTAATCTCAACAAGGCCTGCCCAAAGGATGCCTACCCGCTGCTGAGTATCGATCGACTCGTCGACGGAGCCTCTAGGCACAACTTTTTAAGCTTTTTGGATGCTTACTCGGGATACAACCAAATACTGATGTACGACCCTGACAGATCCAAAATGACATTCATCACTGATAAGGCCAACTATTGCTATGATGTAATGCCTTTTGACCTGAAGAACGTAGGAGCCACCTACCAGTGCCATATGGACCGTATCTTCAAAAACTAGATCGACCGATGCATGGAGGTCTACGTTGACGACATGGTGATAAAATCACAGACGGCCGACGAGCACGCCCGCGACCTCAGGGAGATCTTTCATCAGGTACGAAAATACAACATGCGGTTGAATCTGGAGAAGTGTGTTTTCGGCGTACCGGTCGGTAAGTTCCTCAGGTTCATGCTGACCGCCTGAGGAATAGAGGACAACCCTGATAAGTGCACGACCATCGTGGAGATGAAATGCTCAAAGAACCTCAAAGAGGTACAACGATTGGTTGGTCGGTTGACAACTCTGGCCCGTTTCCAATCGCGATTGGTTGGTCCGTTAACCTCAAGATAATGAAGAAACAGACGACCGATAAGTAGGACGATTAGTGCGAGAGTGCCTTCCAAGAAGTTAAGACCATGATCGCCAGCCTACCTATCATGTGCTGACTGGTCGGCGAGCTCTCCTTGCAACTATACCTCTTGGTCTTGGAGGTCACCATCATCGCAGCATTGGTACAAGAAAATCTGGAACAACGACCAATGTACTTCATAAGTCGGGTTTTGCATGATTCATAAACGAGGTACCAATTGGTGAAGAAAATAGCACTATCACTCCTCACAACCGCCCGACGACCTTGCCAGTATTTCCAGAGTCACCAGATAATCATCTGCTTCGATCATTTGATCGCCAAGATCCTCAGGAAGCCTGATCGGTCGAGCTATCCGAGTTCGGCCTGAAATACTAATCGCACGGGTCCATAAAGGGTCAGCACTTAGCAGACTTTGCCGTGGAACTACAGGATTCGGCCAACTGGCCGGAGCATGTGTGGACTCTCTTTGTTGACAGATCGTCAGACAAACGCGGCGGCGGAGTAGGAATCGTGATCGAAGGACCAGACGGTTTCTCAGTGGACCATTCATTGTTGTTTAAATTCAAGGCATCGAATAATCAAGCTCTTCAGCTGCAGCCTTGGTCCTCTGGTGCTCCTCCTTCAGCCAATCATCAGCTTCTTTCAGTTGATTGACACATTTGGAATGCTCGGCCTTCACGACATTGAGTCGATTGAACTTCGTCTTCAGGTCGGATGCAGATGACTTCACCTCTTGCAACTCCACCCGAGCTGCCGCGAACTCCTTCTCCAAGGCATCCACCATGCTTCGGTCGACCTTAGGGAACTTGGTGCACATAACAGAAAGCTTGAGGCTCAACTCCCAAATTGTTCGAACGACCTCATCTTCAGACACGTCTTTTAACATGTCCTTCACCCGAGACTCCAGGTGATAAGAAACGTCTTCTCCTGACCGGACGTCACTCCCTAGGAAGGTAGAAGACAAGGACCTAGAGGCCTGCCCACGCTTGCCCGACTTGGGCAAGCGGCCAGAGGATGGGCTCCCTTTGCTTTTATTTTTTCTCTTGGCCTTCCCTCCTTCGGCGGCTGGGATCATGGTGATAGGAGGAATTTCATGGACTTGAGGGGCAAGTCTGTCCCCTATCCCCAATGTTCCGGTCGGAGCATCATGTTCCGGTGTCAGCTCTGTGGACGAGACAGTAGGACCGATCGATCGAGTGGCTGCAGCCTCAAAAGACTCTCTAGGCTTGCAGCGTGTCTTAGCACGCGCCATAAATTCGACGTTAGAAACGGTCGTACGGGCCATGATATATGTAAACAAATAAAAAATTTAGATAAGTCAATTTACCCCCAAAATGACTGGTCGGATCATAACAACAAACCATAAACCGCTCCGGATAAATCCTGCGACCGAAGATACTGGATTAAGGGCCTTGGTGGAATCTTGTCAGGAAGACCCTTAAGGATGCCAAGGTTTGCCCGCTCGGCTGAAGTCATTCGATCTTTAGACTAGGGGCCAACGGGCGACGACATCTGCTTCCAATAAAGAGGGAACTTCGGTCGATCTTCTTCATCAAAAATGAACTTCTTCCCACGAGGCGGAATTGAGACCTTAAAAAAACCGGTTTTAAGGCCCTTGTAGGAGGCGAGGTAGAGGTCAATGAAGCTCTTGTTCGCTCCAAGGAACGACACTCACCCCTTTGTTAAAGTGGGGCGGATTTTCTTGAAATGAAGGAAGAGGGGCATGGTCGCCGTGAGACCAGCAGCCCGGTAAAGCACATCAAACACCTGCATAGATGCCCAAGCGTTAAGATGAATTTGAGTAGGAGCGCATCTGACCTCCCGAAGCATCGCCATCTGCCAGTCGGCCAACGGCACAGTCAAATACAAGTCCTAGAAGAAGCAAGTGTAGACATAGAATAAGTCTAACTTCGCCCCTTCACGACCGTGGCACACCCTCTCGTTGTCGGCACACACCTTCAAGCGGAGGAACCCGTCCTCAACGTCGTCCCCAAAAATTTCTGTTTTCCCGACCAAGTCAACCAAATAATTTCCCCATCGGAACCTCGTCATATAGGTCTTAGGCTCATGAGGTGACTACTCATAGCCCGGAATGGGAGGAAGCTCAAGTCGATCCCCTTCATCGGCAACGTCGATGCTGACAAGACCCCTATCCTCGTCGCCAGAACCATCAGCTCCCTTTGGCTGACCGACTGATCACCCAAGCCCATCTTCGTTATTACTATTTACAGGAGAGCTTGAACCGGACGACCCCCGACCGAGAGACCCCTCAGTCTCTAACAAGCTGAGCGGGAAGGAAGAAACCGACCCGTCGTCCCTAGGGACTTCGACACCTCGACCAGAGGACCCATCCGAGCTTGACCAACTATAAGAAGCCATTATTACCTGTAGAAAGAGAGAAACGATGGGCACGTCGAGTAGAGAGAAGTTACAAAGCGTGAAAATAACGAGAACCACACATCACTATTTATAGACAATCCAGAGGCCATGTGGCAACCCTAGAGTCATACTATCACAGGACGATCAACGACCCATGCATTTTGATTGTGCGCCTCCCATTTGACAGGCGCGACCCACGAAGCGACATAACCGTCGAGGGGTCCCATCCTTCCATTGTTCCCCGATCAAGGCTCTTTCTCAACCCTTTTCGCTTCGTCTCCAACATCGCTCAAAGCTTGGGGGGCTTGTGTACTGTATGACCCATCGGTTAGGCGAAACAAGGTCAAGCGGTTGTAGGCCGCCCGCTACAGGCGGACCTTTCCGTGGGACGTTGATGTGACAATCTCTCCCGAGTGCTTTAAGGGAGCTCGTGACCAAAACGCCCCCCGCATTCTCCAGATGAAGTCTTAGCTCTGGACACGATAAATCGGCTACCCGTCGGTCAGCCGGTTTAAGCACCCCCTGCGTTCAGTTCTTGTTGAACTTTGTCTCCACTCTTGTGGAGACCCTCATTTATGAGGCTAGTCGACAGGCCGCACGGCCCGCTAGTCGGGCGGCCAAACCAAAACGAAATCAGTAAGATGATAGTTAATTAAAGTAAAGTAAGTCAGTAATCAAGTTTAAAAAGCAATTAGGTCATGATTAAGGAACTCTAATCATAAGCCCACACCATAAACTATAAATAGAGGTCCAAGGTAAGTTGGTAAGGACCTTTAACTCACATTTATTACTATCATCGATCTGACTTGAAATGACTTAAGCATGAGAGACTTTTATACAGGTACTCCGATCGCCCGATCAACCGAGCGGGAGGAGAAAAAGACATCGAATAAGAGAAAGGATCGAACAAGCTAACTCAGGAGAATATCAGACAAAAAGACTTGAAGGTAATTTGAGTGTTGAAAGTAGGTGTTTGACCATATACCCGAAACAATTATGTTGCGTGTTGACATCCTAGTTGTGTCTATTCATGGAGCCTATTTTAAATGACATAAATATATGGTATTTTTATTAATACTTGTGAGAATAGAAGCAGGCTGACACCATTGCATGATTTGCAATTCGAGTCCTGGAAACCAAAGAGAATCTTTTGAGCTTCACCCCATGAACTCCTGCACTGAAATATTTACCAATTTCCTCTGACAACTTTGTAGGGCGACTTTATTTGAAGCGGAAAGAATCGAAATTCAAAAAAGATATACAACTACTGCTTCAACCATTACTCAGATTTGGAGCCAATTTTTTCACTCAAAATCTAAACTTTTGCACCATTACAACTCAAAATTTGCTGCGCTAAAATCCCCTTTAGCAGCAACATTAACAACAATCAAAACAATATGACTATTACGCCACGATCACCATCAATAGGTTATAAGGTATAACAATAGTAAATATATACTTCATCGTGAGATAAGCGGGTGAGCATGTCCAAGTTGAACCACAATTATCTATTTTACTAGATTTTATTTTTCTCTCTTTGTTAAATTCAATCCGATCGTATTTTTGAACTTTGAATTACTGGGTAGGCATCAATCAAATATCCTACTACTTAGTTTGCTATATTTGGTGGTTCAATTGTGTTTGGAGAGGACAAAAACAATCAAATCGCTGCTTCCACAGATTTATGATCTGTCTGTTTTTCAAGGTCCTTTTCTTGTCCTTCTCTGTTCATCGCATCAAATTTCGTGCTCTCTTCTTCTGCATTAGAAAAGTTATGGCATGGAGTAGGAGTCACACTATTCTTACTCCACCACACTTCTCAACCATTAATTTCTCCTTCCCCTTTTCTCATTTCTTTAATCAATGGATGTGATGTGCTGCTCCAGAGTAAGCACTTTCTCTGATGACCAAATACCTTTTTAAATTAGACATTTTTTTGTACTACCATGTCTTGCCCTTCTCCATTCAGTTTTTAGTTTTCCGTTTAAAAATTGTTAGAACACTTTAACTGACATATTCATGTCACGTGGGTGATTTAAAATTTAAAACACACTTGGTGCCTCGCTGCTACTATCTCTGTAATTTGTAATTTGTGTTCTTACGCAAGACCTAAGTTACACATGAGAAAGTTCTTATCACAATGTCTTACAAAAAGAAGCAAAAATTAAACCATGTACTGACATGCTACCATCACAATCTAAGTACATAGTAAACTATTTCAAGGTTGGTAGCTAAATTTTTACAATTTTCACAGCATAAGAACGCCTCTAGTAGAAATCTTTTTCTTTTGAGAATTTCTTAGTAGTAAAAATACTATTTTAACATGAATTTTACAAACATGATTTTTTTGAAATTGGAAAAGCTATAAGAAAAAATCTGTATAATTCAAAAAAATATATATATTTGTAAAGCTCACATTAAAGTAGTGATGCTATTGATAAAGAACCGTTGTATGAGATTTTCATATTCAAACCATACAATCATAAACTTTACACACCAATGGGTATGTATGTTTTTGTGGCAAGACGCTTTTTGCCATACATTAGGAACTATTAGTATGTTTCATGTTTATACATGTCCAAGTTGTAGTTGGACTGGTAGAATTGGGGTTAAAAGAATCATTTTTTCAAAGTTTTTGGGTGAAATTACTGATTTTTATGTTGGTTAAAGTAACAGACTTTATTCCATTGCATATGGGGCTGCATGATTTTGAGGCAGAAAGGGAATCAAAAGAGCAGCTTTTCCCTATATAAGAGGTGCCATTATGGGGTAATTAGTGGAATACCTTGCGAATGGTGCAATGCGTTTAGCCCGAAAAAGTCCACCTTCTTGGGCTTAGAATAACGACAAACCCTAATTAATTATCAACTCTCTCCCCATAAACTTGTGCTGGGTTGAGGTACGGAAGGAACCAGTTGCTACTCTTGAATGCATTTTCTAGCTGTGATGCGTAAATGATTTTTGTCCTATTCAGTGGTATAAATCAGTTATCTATTAGTAGATCTGTTGAGATATGGTCTGTGTCAGCGGTTATGGGAGATTGATTCAGCCAAGGTTTCTGTCTCAAAGCCTAAACTAACATTTTCCGAGGTCAAAATCTTCACTCAATTATATTCCAATCATGTTGAGAAAGGGTTTCAGAAAGCTCATAAACCATGAGTTTCAACTTCCAAATACCGATGTGTTAGTCCTACTCACAAATGAGTGATGGAAGAAATGTCTAGGTTAGAAAATTGGAAAGTGATAGACAGATCTCAATGGAGGGCAAAGACAACCTAGTTTTTTCACCAACTTCAATGATTCATTGCATTATTATCTTAATTTTAGAACCAACATGATCTACTTTCTATTGAAACATGATGTTCTGCTGGACAAAATAATGGAATGGAATGGTTTTTTTTTTATATTAGCCGATTGCTTAGTACCTCCACCAAACAACAGAAGAATGGAAATGTTATTTGAAGTTTTTTTGGGGGGTTTAGTTTTCAAGGGGGGACCATTATATTTGCCAATAATACAAACGTAAATTTCCTAGAATTTTCATCTGATGAATGATTTGTGTTTCGTATCTTTGCATTCATGACTCGAGCAAAGTCATAACTACACAGCAGGGACAATGGAAGCTGATAGCCCGAAACAGAAATGTGGTCCATTTGCTTCTGAAGTGTATAAAGGTTAATTAAACTCAATTTTGGTGGCAGCAATTTAAGGTGTTCATTAAAGACTAAACTCTCAATTTTACATAAAGCATGAAATCCAGGTAGTTTAGTGAGTGTAGAAATTAAGCAATAAAGATGGTGAGTTATGATATTCACAAAATGTTTGCACAGAGAGAAGACAGGGCACAACATAAAAAGGCGGGGGGGACCCGTTGGCCAATAAACCCTTTACTTTCCCACTATTTAGAAATAAAAAAAGAACTCTTCAATCTAGAAAAATCAATGGTGAGAGATGCTCATCATAAAGTCATATATCTCCCCCACGGGAAGAGAGCCACTTAACACTTTCAACTCCTAAATGACTCAAATTCAGAATCCTCTTCTAGTTCCAACCTTGTTCTAAAAGCCATCATTTCTAAGCTGAAGAAACTTCTATCTTTTCTACAATGAGCAAACCCAAAACCCAAAGGAAACCAACCATTACCAAACATGTCAGCCAAAACCAAAACCAAAACCAAGAGCTGCAGAAAACAGAAAAACAACCTTCATGGGTGGTAAGAGGCCTGTTGGCTTGTAGGAATGTTCAAATCCAGCAACATCAGCATCAGCAGCAGCAGAAGGAAGCAAAACCACCACCAGAAGCAAAAGATCATCAACAAAGGAAAAAACAAGAACAGAGAAAGCTGCAAGAGGAACGAGTCCCGGAAGATAACAGCAAGAAGAGCAAGAAGATGAAGTGCTCAGGTTCGCTTTGTAACAACACCAAGATCACGGCAAAGCCGGACACATCAACCCCAGATATCCACAAGAAAAGGTTGTTTCTAAATGGATGCAACAGCAACAACGATGCTTCCAGCAGATCCATGAAAGCACCTCTTACTGAACACAATGGACCCGTCTCAGCTTCTTCCTCCTCATTGTCAGCATCTTCCAATTCTTCTGGCGCTGGCTCTTTCAGGGGAATGCCATTCAGGAGACTTTCCGGCTGTTATGAGTGTAGAATGGTGGTAGACCCTGTTCTAGGATTCACTAGAGACCCTTCTCTCAGGAGTAGCATTTGTTCTTGCCCCGACTGTGGCGAGATCATGAAAGCTGAAAGCTTGGAGCATCACCAGGCTGTTAAACATGCAGGTATCGTATCATGTGATGCTTTCAAGTTTAATTGGAACAAAATAAGCTTTTCTCTTCGTTTTTATTTAAGTTTTCAGTGTGTTTGGTCTCACATGTATATGATTTTAAGAAGCTAACAGGTATAGTTTCTACATTGTAAGCATGATATACATCTCTGATATGATGTGTGCTTATTTTATATAAACATCATAATTGACATGTTGATGTGTTTGTCACTTCATCATCTATGGTTTTAATGATGATACTAATGTACCAATTTCAGTTTCTGAACTGGGTCCAGAAGACACCAGCAAGAACATAGTTGAAATAATATTCCACTCAAGCTGGCTGAAGAAGCAATCTCCAGTGTGCAAAATAGACCGCATCCTCAAGGTCCACAACACCCAGAAAACCATTACCAGATTCGAAGAGTACAGAGACTCCATAAAAGCAAAGGCCACGAAACTCCCCAAGAAACACCCACGTTGCATAGCAGATGGCAACGAGCTACTCAGGTTTCACTGCACCTCCTTCGCGTGTTCTCTAGGCCTAAACGGGTCCTCCAACTTGTGCAACTCCATTCCACAGTGCAACGTTTGCAGCATAATCAAGCACGGGTTCAAGGTTGCCGGAGGAACCGGAATCTTGACAACGGCAACGAGTGGGAAGGCACACGACAAGGCGTGTGTGGACGAGAGTGAAGAGAAGAGAGCAATGCTGGTTTGTCGGGTTATAGCAGGAAGGGTGAAGAAGAATGCAGAAGGGGGCATGGAGGAGTATGATTCGGTTGCAGGGGCTGTTGGGGCTTATTCCAATTTGGATGAGTTGGTTGTGTTCAACCCAAGAGCTATTTTGCCTTGCTTTGTTGTAATCTATAGTGGCTTTTGATGATAACTTCCTTTCATATATCAGTTCCTTTGCTTTGTTAGCTCTTTTTAAGTTCTAGCATCATCTAGTTGATTATTTCGCTCGTGCTTTTTGGGGAGAGTATAGATCAGTCTCAGATCATTTTTGTATGTGTTGGTTGGTATCACTGACTCTCGCATCCATGGCAGATTTAATCAACGACTGTATATTACTATAACAATTATATATTAACCGCATGATAAGCTTTTATTGTCTGTACATTTAGCTAAGGTAAGACTTTTGTCTCATTTATTGTTTTTATATTTCAGATGACTGTTAAAGAAGTGGCTTTCCTTTATCCATTCAATGCATATACTGACAGAACCTATAAATCCTACATGCGCCATCGAGTTTGCTTTATTTATCAGCTTAATAATTTGACTCCATCAAAACTAATCTTCTATAGCCTCAACGCTCAATTTATCCAACGATATAAAACAAACGGTCTGAAAATTGAGAGAGAAAAGAATACTTGATAGACAATATGCTTGAAAGTCCCGAATTATTCTTGCGCACTTTACATAAACGGTCTCAGCATTCGTCTATCTTTATATATTTTTGTGAACTTTACATAAAGGTAAGCAAGTGGAAAGCATTTTATAATCTAACCCGTTACTTCAAAAAGTTTCTTACATCTACTACTCTCATATCTCACTTAGTGGAAGCTCATAAACCCTTTCAGTGCGGAAAAATAATGGTCAGGGTCAAAGGCCAGGTCTCCACCAGGAAAAAACAGGTCAATGCAACAATGAACACACTCCAGAGACAAAGGGCATTTCTAAAATAATATAACATAAAGACTTCAGCACTTGTTCCAATCGCTTCTAAAATAAGAGGAGTAGAAACTCCCATGACATCAGCTAAGAACAAGTAAGTCCTTCACGCGTATGATCTAGATTTGTGTTTTGTTTTTTTTTTTTTAATTAGAGATGTAGATTTGTGTGTAGTGCGTTTCCATCGAATCCGGGACAAGTTGACTCCTGTTTTGTACTCATTGTATTATGATTAAGTTCGCATTGGCCATTGTTACTCAAATCTAAGCAACCCGGCGTGGTCTTAACAATCACCTCACCACCAATGTCAAGATAATTGTGAATATTATAACACAGAATACTAAAAACTGTTTTCTACGGCGCACTAAGCCTTGACAATTATCATATACCACGTTATGATGTACCCACCTGGTCCCTGTAATGCTTGTAACTAAAGAAGTCTGATTGAGTTTGGTTTACTGACGATTGCAGAGTGAGCAGTGACAACTCAGCTTTTTTTGATAGCAAACAAAATATGGCGCGAAAAGTGTGGGCAGGAAAGCATTTGGGCGTGGTAGGTTCGCGGTAATTTTTGCAGTTATTGGAAACAGTGAAGGAATCAGAACTTGACATGCCTTGCTAAGATCGAAACAAAAATAAAAGCTAGTAGTAGGAAGTCAGAAAAAAGTAAGAGTCGGGAGACAAAAGTGGGTGCAATGATTGAGAAAGAAATAAACAAGGCACGAGAATAAATTCCTTAGAAGACTTCAAAAATTAAAATCCATGTAAGAATGTCACAATGTCACTGCCACTAGCATGCAATGACTCGGCCGTATGCAGGAAGCTTACAGTGAGTGATGATGAGGAGGTGGGGTTCACCATTTAATCTTCTCTTCTTCTAATGGGACCTACCCATGTCCCTAGTGTTAGCTACTAGTAATGATGGGTCAAGTTCATATGGTTTGGACTGCACTGCAGTTGTTGACTGGATTCCTAAGAACACTGCCCTCCAAATTTAGGTGCCCCAACTTCTGTTCAAACTTGCAACTCATATCAAGTCAACTCATCTCGGAGGCTTGGAAAAACAAAATTGATCCATGACACAGTTCCAATTAGAGCCAAGCCTAATACATAACATGAAACATGAATGATGTTCAAGACATCAAACATTGAGCAGCATTTTATTTTTGTTTCCCTCGGACCAGGTAGTTAGAATTCGCTCTCCCTCTGATCATATAATCCATAAAGTGAAAGACGTAGCTTGAGAGGTTCTTGTCCACCTCCAACATATTACTGCTGCTGCTTAGAGGTGTCTCAATCTGTCCTCACTCGGGCAATAGGACAGAATGAGAAAAGACAAAAAAAGAAAATGAGAAAGTGATGATGTTAGTCCCCCGTGGCATTTCCAAATTACAGAACGATTCATTCAAGATAAGTCAACTCCCAGCCAAATATATCTTCAACTTACTGTTCGGAGAGACAACCTAAAAGCTTAAAAATTGTCATTAAAATCTAGGGAGTTATTATACAGCATACCGCATTTATTTTTATCTATCTACTTGGAAGATAATGCATATAATAAAATTTGTAATTACTATTTATCTTATTTTTAACTTACTATATAAGACAGAGTTTCATTTCAGAAGTGGACAAATGAAAAGAAAAAGAAGTACACCTAAACCAATAGTCATGCCAAACCATTTTTTTATTAATCCTTTCTCTTAATTACAATACCAGTGTACAAAATGTTATGTAAAATTAAAAATTACGTAAAAGGTACTAATTTAACTATTAGAACTACAACAAATTTTCAGACACACTCACAATTCAAGTGTCATGGATGACTCTGATACCTCTAATTTTAACCAAATTTGAGTTCCTTAAATGAATGCTTATTATCAAATGCAAGTGGTCGATTGAATTAGTATATGGTAAATATAATTAAAATTATAACGTATAAATGCTATTGAAAGTTCACTTTGTATTTACCTTTTTAGTTTGTACCTTTGTTGGGAAAGGCAAACATTGAATGTGTGAAACCTCATGGCAATAGCAAGTATGCAAAGGCTTATCGGATTGAACTGCTGCGCACGTTATACTTAATTTGTATTCTTCGTTGTAGTATTTCTAGTATCTTCCATCCAAATGTCCTTTAAAATGACACTTCCGTTCTTTTACCTTCTAATTGAAGTCAACAAACCGTAAAGACTGTCTTTCACCGTACAAACTCCAGTCCCATAACATTCTTTTTAAGTTAGAACAATCATTGAGTTGTCTGGAAATATATTACGAATGATTAGTTGAACCAAGTCATTCACATAACCGGTTTTCTCAACTCAAGATCTCGATCCAGCTTTTTCCAACTCCTTTTATACCTACTTTTTTGACAGCTTCTCGTACTCTGCTTAAATTATCCCACATTCCAAGTGATGCATAAACATTTGATAGCATTATATACACAGAAGCATCTACAGGTGAGGTAGCAAGAAGATGCTCAGCAAAAATATTTGCAAGATATCGATTCTTGTAAGTTGCACAGGCACCAAGCAAGGAACACCATATGGTTTTGTCAGGCTTAAACGGCATGTCATTAATCAAGTTTCTTGCTTCTTTAAACCGTCCAGCTTGAGCAAATATATCAACCATACAATTGTAATGTTCAGGGCATGGTGTCAATCCATGCTTTGTTTCAATAGACTTAAATATAGTCCATGCCTCTTCTACTAGGCCTGCATGTCTACATGCAGAAAGAACACCTATAATGGTGATTTCGTTTGGCTTTGTACCTGATTCAATCATCTTATGCAGAAGACTAATTGCCTTGTCTGCTCTTCCATTTTGTGCACATCCCACAATAATCCCAGTCCAACTCAAGATATCTACATTGGAAAGACAATTAAATAAAGTTAAGGCATCCTCAATCTCACCACATTTTGCATACATATCAGTAAGAGCAGTTGTAATAACTCGCTCTGATTCATATCCCTTCTTAAGACAAACAGAATGAATTTGCCTGCCACTTGGAAGCGATGCCAAACTTGAAGAAACTTTTAGAACAATTGAAAGGACAAAATGATCAATCTCAAGATCCAAATGAACCATATCCATGAAGAAGGAAAGAGCCAGTGTATCTAGACCAAATCTAGCACAACCAACAATCAAACTAGACCAAGCCACAACATCTTTATCTGGCAACCTTTCAAAGAATCTTAATGCATTGTTAATATTGCCTTGCTTTACATATAGATCAATAAAAATGCTTCCAATAACATAGTCTAACTCATAGCCAGCAGTGATGACCAATCCATGCACTTGAGATGTCAACCTCAAGTTTTCAAACTGGATGCAGACCTTTAAAGCAACACTAAAGGTATAGGGATCAAACTGTGCACCAGAATGATGCATATGAGCAATCATACTGAGAGCCTTCCACCAATCTCCATTGGCAACAAAACCTGAAAGCATGGAATTCCACACTGCCAAGCTTTCAGCAAGAGGAGAGTTCTTATGAAATATATTCATTGCGTCATCCAATAGCTTGCAATTCGAATACATATCAATCAATGCTGATGTACAGTAATAGCTACTCTCAAACCCTGACTTGATAATACAACAATGAATCTGTCTCCCAACAGTTAACTTGCCAAGCAGACTACAAGCTTTGAGGGCACATGGAAATGTGAATGCATCAAGTTTAAGGCCTTTCAGGTGCATCATAGAAACGAATTGTAATGCATGAAAGCTAGAAGTATCTGCAAGACCAGCAATGATGCTGTTCCAAGACACAATGTCTGGTTCTGGCATTTGATCAAACAGATCCAACGCATCCTTCACAAAGCCCTGCTTGGCATGCCCGAGAATGAGGGTATTCCACGAAGTAGAATTTTTACACGGCATGTCGTAGAAAACTCGTTTTGCATCACCCAAGCTTCTACATTTGACGTACATGTCCAAGAGGGCATTCATCAGAACAGTGTCATACTCTAACTTAGCCTGATATACACGTCCATGAACCAACTTGCCCGATTCAACATCACCGGCGACTCCACATGCCTTGAGAACCGCTGAGTACAAGAACTGATTGGGTTGCACTGTTTTAGATTCCAGCATGTGGTTATAGAGTGTGAGAGCATCTTGGGGTCTCCCGGAATTGGTGAGTGCAGAGACCATTGTTGTGTAAGAAATTACGTTCCTGTGAGGCATATCGTCGAAAAGGGTTCGTGCATCGTCAAAATGGGAGCATTTTGCGTAGACAGAGATCATGTTGTTGAGGAGAAAAACGTGATTGAAAAGGCCAAGTTTTATTACATGGGAATGAAGTGATTTAGCATGTTTGATAGCTTGAAGCCGCCCACAACAGCGTAAAGCTAATATAGAATGTGACACAAACACATACAAAAATAATTAACCAAAATAAACAGTACTTTCTGAACCCAAAAACAGGTCCAACTGGGGCAAAGTTTTGTAATTCCCCAAAGGCTGAAACAGCTATAAAGAAGGAAAAGCAATTATCAAAAGGAATCTGCCATGTATTCAATTTTTCACTTTTGCACAACCAAAGCATGATTTTCATTTCGCATGAAACGCTAAATATCCTAAAACTGGAAACATCGACATCACTGACTAATAAAAAAAAATCGATCTGACACAAGATAATTAATTACCGCTGGTGATGACAGCACTGGTCTGGGGCGGGACTTTGAATTCTTCCGCGGCAAATTTGAGAACTGCAGTAAAAGGTGCAGCCTCAGGAACGCTAAACCTGAAAGAAAGAAAGAAAATCATAATTAGGGAAACAGGAAATTTGGGGAAAATGTTGAGAATTAAGAATTGAATGAGACATAGATACATACACTTTGAAGAGTAGCTTTGGATCGAAGGTCAGTGTGACTTTGAAGGAAACCTTTCCACTGCCCGCCATTTTCCCACTTCCGATAAATTCCCCTGTACCAACAACACCCCTTCACCCTTTTGAATTGAAATTATTCAGCGTTGTTTTCACACACTTTAACAATAGTAGCAGCTACTTTCTCCATTCCAGTAAAAATAGCACTAATATTCGTAAAGTAAGCCCATGATGCTTCCCACAACAATCAGACAATCCAGAACAACAGTATTCTTACAAGTTTTTTTCTTTTCAAACTTGCCACAACAAAGTGACTCGGGAATTCCAACTTCCAATACCAAAGGGATTGCACAAAAAGCTCAAGCCAAAATCTCATTGAAAATAAACCAATTACAATCAGTGAACTCCTACTCAATCACTAACCAAAATAGGTCTCGAGAGCCCACGACAATATCAATAGATTCACTCAGCTAAAAAATTTCAACTCACTCTTAATCAAATAACCCAGAACGTGAACATTATACTGAAAATAGACCATACACATACACTCCGTAAAAAAAATAAGAATTAAATATGTTTTTATCCTCAACTTTTAGTGAAAATTGGAATTAGTCCCTTTTCAAAACTTTGACCCAATTTAGTCCCTCAACTTTAGAACTCCGTGAATTTAGTCTTTTCAAACAAATTTTGTTAAGTTTATTTAACTTTCCAAACGCATCTCATGACACCATTTGAGATGTTTACCCTATTCGACACATTTTTGCTTCAATATTAGTTAAGAAACGATCCCACATTTGAAAATTTGGTTAAAAAGACTAGATTCACGCAATTTTTAAATTGAAGGACTAAATTAGACTAAAGTTTCGTAGAGGGACTAATTAAATTTTTATTGAAAGTTAAGAAACACCATAAACTCAATCTCATTCCCTAAAATCCAAAGAACTCAGAGAATGCCCATACCAAAACTCAGAAACTGCATCTATCTGAATTCATGTTCAATCTAGTGCGTTTAAACCCCAGAGAGAAAATTTTAGTCCCAAAATGATAAAGGATGCATATATAGTTTCTCAAACAAAGAGACTCAAATGCACATTCGAAGCCGTAGCCACTCTTAAGCAACTCCAATTCGGTCTCAACAGTCCATGATAAAATTCAAATAAATCCCAACCAGTTTCTGAATGAAACTTCAAGAAAAAATTATTGAAAATTGAGCGACACCATAAACTCAATCTCATTCCCTAAAATCCAAAGAACTCGGAGAATGCCCATACCAAAACTCAGAAACTGCATCTATCTGAATTCATGTTCAATCTAGTGCATATATAGTTTCTCAAACAAAGCGACTCAAATGCACATTCGAAGCCGTAGCCACTCTTAAGCAACTCCAATTCGGTCTCAACAGTCCATGATAAAATTCAATTAAATCCCAACCAGTTTTTGAATGAAACCCCAAGAAAAAAGAAAGAAACAGAGAAAGAAAGGGAAACTAGTTGGTACCGGCGACGACGACCTCGCCGGATTTGCGAGGAGATGAGGATAATGAGTCTAGGCTGCGACGCTATGAAAAGATGCGAGTTCCAAGGACGATGAACGCGCGGCGAATTCGAACACCAGTGAAGCAGTGAGGAATGACCAACGGCGGTGGCTCAGGAAGCGTGAGCGTTAGGGTGTCTGCGGTGAGGTCCCCGTGGGCTCTGCCGGAGTGAGTGTTTCGCAGTGCTAGTCGAGTGACCGTTGTTTGTTGAGGTTTGAGTGTTTTCCCTTCATCTTATATCTCAACTCTTATGTACAAATATTATGATTTAATTTATATTGTTATTCACATAAGTGACCGTTGTTTGTTGAGGATGATATTGACGTTACTGCCAAGAGATTATGTACAAATATGTATCTTACTTGATAAGATTTATATTGGTACTGCTATTCGTAATTTGAATTTCCATAATAAGATATTGTTATCGTTCAAAAGAGTTATATATTCACTTACGATCTTTAACTGGGTTATTTATTAATATATATATATATATATATATATATATATATATATATATATATATAAATTTTTTTTTTTTTTTGTTTATTTTTTTTTTTTCAATTTTACCCTTAATTATTATTATAAAAATTAATTATTTTATAATTAGTTTATCTTTAAATGTTTTTTTTCATTTTTTTATTTTGATTGTTATTCTAAAAATCTTTTTTAATAGTTATTTTATTTAACAACTATTTTAAAATTTATTATATATGTTTTAAAAATAAATATTATTGATGTTATAAAAATTAAAAAATGTGGATACACAGGCGCGAGAGCGCCTGTGTGTTCGCTAGTATATATTATGATAATAATCATCGTATTGGTAGAAAATTATGATACATAAATATAATATGTATATTGGATATGACACGTATTTGATATATTAATATATTTATTTTAAAAATAATAAGATATAATACGTGATATATCAATATTTAAAAGTGGACAATAATTATTAAAAACATAATAAATATATAATTGTTTGTGTGAATTCAAATTAAGTGTAGTTAATAAAAGTGACTTTTAAGCCTAATTCAACCCCACAAAATCGGTTTGTAAAGTGAGGTTTGCACCTCAATTTTGTGGGATTGAATTAGGCTTAAAACTCACTTCTAACATGATATCAGAGTCAAGTTAGAGCATATCCTAACGAGCTTTCTTGGACATTCTGTTCCACCTGATATCGGACCGCTAAAGGACCACCCATTTTTAGACCTACCCACGATATGTATATACCCCGGTATGAGGGATGTGTGTTGAAAGTCCCACATTGACTATAGATAAGATTATTTCATAGTATATAAATGAGGTGCAAACCTCACTTTACAAGCTAGTTTTGTGGGGTTGAGTTAGGCTTAAAACTCATTTCTAACTGTACTAAAACACCACTACAATAAAATTCTTAAATAATGACTTGGTAGTCTAAACCTTATCAGTAGGGATGACAACGAGTTTCGCTATCTCATACACATCTTCGTACCCATATCTGTTTTTTTATTACTTCAGTATTAATTTTAATCAATATTAGGAAAAGAATTGTTTCATCAATATCAAATACTTTGAAATAGATTATAATTATTTACATTTTAGATTAGAATACCAAATAAAATTTCATGAGAACCAAAACATTTATTAAATTTGCAAACATTAATGAATCTTAGTTGATAAAATTTAAAAATATTTAAAAAAATATATAAAAGGAAAGCAAATATTCAAATAAAAATATATTTTAAATGTTTGTTTACTTCAATTTTTTAAATTCTAATTAATCTCTTTTTTATAAACTAATAAAAGTTATAATACATCAATTGATCAAAATGACGCAAACAAATAATAAACAAAATAATAAAATTTTTGACATAGATATTATATCTTTTGAACTCCAATATATGTTGGATGATGATAAAAAAATATTTATGACAATTACATTCAATTTTTATATTGTAGTAAATAAAAATTATTTATACAATGATAGTGAAAAAATTACACTATGATTGATAATGAGTTAGAAAGTAAGAAATAATTAGATAAAATATATTGAAATAATATTCTACTCTGATGAAAATAAACAACAGATAAAAATATGAAAAATTAACAAATATGTGTCTTAGAAACAATTTGAGAGACTAGTGAAAGAAATCGCACAAAAAAAAATGTATAATTAAGGATATGATAAAATAAAAAATACTTTAGAGATTTAAGCAAACTTTTTAAATATCAACATATATACTCAATGGTTAACAAATAACGAAAATTGTTTTAGCGAAACAAAAGAGTTCTTCAAATGAAACAAAAATGAATAATAATAAGTAAATAATATATTTTTATATTACCTAGTAAATGAAAGGTTTGTGTTATTAAACCCTTAAATTGAGAGTATTAGACATTCTTATGTGAAAGGAAAATATATAATAAATAAAAATATTAAAAAATAATAGAAATATTCAAATGTGAGACATAATTTTTTTTAATTTACATACATCATTCTAACATAATTACATAAAGGTTATGATAAGATGAAAAATATATTGAAGATGCGAATGAGTTTCATGACAAACCAAATAATTAGAAGAAATAAAAAATAGAAAGTATATACATATATATATATATATATATACACACACACACACACACACA
>Ga0214543_1000981_pt1 | contig 52970 bp, 56 predicted proteins | sample CNSS2metaG_FD_160094 | JGI IMG/M metagenome (GOLD analysis project Ga0214543, IMG submission 160094) | Root nodule microbial communities from cowpea collected in UCLA plant growth center, Los Angeles, California, USA - CNSS2 | ecosystem: Host-associated > Plants > Roots > Nodule | place: USA... | reverse complement strand
TGTTTATTTGCTTTGTAGGTTAATTAGGAGTAAGAAAGCAATGCTAGGTGGCGCATGGTGATTAGGGAGCATAAATGATGTGGATGAGAGAGTAAAGCAAAGACATAAAGCATAAAGTAAAAGGCATGAAGCAAATGTACCTATGTACCTTTGGTCTCTTTTGTTTTTAGCACACTTTGGCCACTTTTTGGAGACATATGAGACACATTCTTTGTCTCCTTTTGTGCAAGAACGAAATTAGCCTTGCACACACCATAGTTAGCTCTTTTATCTCTCATTTTTGTAACCTTATTTGACCTAGTTTCTAGAAGCTAGGGTTAGGTTTTTGTAGAGACATCCTTAAGTATCTTTTATTTGCTTAGAGGCCCTTAAACTCTTCTGGGTGCTCCTAGACATGTAAAAGGGTAGAACATTTTGGAGAATTTATACACTTTGTGTTTCAACCTTTTGTGAGAGCATTCCTCCTTAGGGAGTGGAGTTCTTTCAAGCCTTATCTTGCCTTGGCAAGTGGCGGTATACACCACTTATCTTCAAGGTTGCCATGGATTCTTCTAGCCTAGCCTTGTAGTGGCGTGAATACTCCATTCCTCCCCTTTCCCTTGCTTTTCATTTTATGTTTCTTTACTCTTCTTGGTTTATATTGTTTCTATTATATGTTTTTCCTTTTAATTTCTTACTCTCTATCAATCCATCCTCCTCCTCTCTAGAACCTTGGAATGGAACCTTCACATGCAAGACAAGTGATTTGGCCACAACACCCTAAGAGTTTCAAAAAAAGAAAACTAGTAAGACAAAACAAAGAACACCTAGTGACAAGCAAGAAAAGCACAAAAGCAAGGAAAGCTAAAATCTAAAGAAGAAAAGTTTGAGACAAAACTTTTAACAAGACTAAAACAAGAAAAGCACATTATAAGAATGACATGGAAAATACTTGAACATGCATTCCCTAGTCCTAAATCATGCATACACCAAGAAAGATCATAACCAAGTCAGAGAATGAAACTAATTTGTCAATATCACCCATTTCTCAAGCATGAAAACTAGTAGCATAACACTTAGTGATAAACACATTTTGAGTTCACCAATGAGCAAGTTTACTCTCGGTTTTTTGACAAATTTTGGTGTAAAAATTTTCTTCTTTTCACAACTAGCTTCATAAAATGGTGAGAAAGAGTTTTAGGTGGCTTGGACACTTAGTTCCTCACGTTTTAAGCCAAAATCAATTTCATGGAGCATACATCAAGCAAGACATAAAGTGAAAGCAAGATTCAAATACTTGGAAAAACAAGAATAAGAAAACTTCAAGTTAACATATGACATATGACTCAAGCAAAAGTTAGACACATTTAAAGACTCAACATGACATACACAAAGATACAAACATGTAGCTATCATGCATTCAAACTCATGGATTTGAGGCTCAAAGACTAAGCATCCAAAGACATGTTATCCAACCACATTTAGGAGCTTAAAGAGGTGCAAAAACCGTAGCTAAACTGCCACAACAGAACCTAAAAACGTTGATTCACTTATTCTTGGCAGATCTGACCTTTGCTCACTAATTTGATCATAACTTTCTCCACAAAACTCCAAATGCGTTGGTTTTTTTTTTCTGGAAACTAGACTCACAGAGCTTTCTTTGGACACCAAAAACATAATTTTTTGGAGCGCTGAGCTGGTGCAGTTTAATGTTTTAAAATCGTCACATTTTTTAACAGCACTGTTTTTGTGTGTCATGGAAGTGGGTTTGAACCATAACAAGATAGATACAACAAGACAAGGATAGCACATGAAAAACACCATATCCAAGATAGCCTAGGCTCTAGATACCAAATGATGAAGGATCATCTCGGATTTGGGGTGTAATTCGAATAGAACGAAAATGGGTATGAACCCTAAAACGAAAAGGAGGAAAATGGAGGACGTCGATTGGGGAATTTTGCGGAATGGGAGGAAATCACGCCACTTGGAGAAGGTTCCAAGATAAGTGAGGAAGATCCGCCACTTTGCATCGGAGATTCAAAGATAAAGATAAGTGTTTCTGAGGAGACCCTGAGACTTGAGAGAAAACTCAAATTTTCATATAACTCAAATCTGAATACAAAAGTGTGTCACAAGGGCTTATATACTATGGGCCAAAACACCAAAAGGCCCAACACAACTAAAGGTCTGATTAAGCCCAAGAAAAAACATTACAAAAATTATAAAAGAGTTCTTGTTCTACAATCTGAAGCTAATTCGAGATCTCTTTTAAGGTCTTGGACATGATTCCATCAATTGCTCTGAAATCCTTGTGACAATCCTAAACCACGCCTCCATCAATTCACCATGTAAGGCCCATTTATTTTCTGCCTAAATCCTTAAGGGCTGCCCCAAAGTTGGTTGGGCCTAGGGCTGGCCCAAAAAGGGGAACCATACCCTAAGTCTGCCCTAGCCTAATCTTTTCCCTTCATTCGCAGAAATCGCAGCCATCATGTCCCTAACCTCTCCCCAGAATCTCTGCTAGGGTTTACTCAATCTCAATCAAGTGAGCTTAGTTCATCTTCTTGATTCACGTAGGTACTCTGCGACTCATACACCCCATTTTCCGTTCGTTGTTCATTTTTCCAGATAGGGTTTCGTTGTGAGTTTATGTTAAGTCTTGTTCCGTTGTTCTGTTCCATCTAGCTCACCTCTTCTTTGTACTGTTGCGTCCCACTATTGGAGTTACACCCCTGTTCTAGCTAGTTCCAGGTAAGGGAAGCTAGGATTCATGTTTTAACTCGCTTCTTGCATGCTTTTGATTCCGTTTCATATTTCTGGTGATAGTGTATTGTTTTGGATACTATAAAAATGCGTTGGGTGTTGTTGCGAATGAGTTCCTGGTTGAACATGCACCGAACAGTGGGAGAGAACTGATAGTCTCGCCCAAGCGAGCTCGTCTCGCCCAGGCGAGAATAGCAGGAACTCGCCCAGTTTTTCTGCTCGAGCGCTCGCCCAGGTGAGGGGCTATGTTTTGAGAGACGAACTGTCTCGCTCAGGTGAGACAACCTCGCCTAAGTGAGAGCTCGTGAAATTCTATAGAGCCACTGTTGCAGTCTCTCCTAAGCGAGAGTCTGCAGCTTGAGCGAGAGCACTCTTCTTGCCTGAGCGAGGACTCCAGCTTGAGCGAGACCTCCTTTGGGTTTTTGCTATGCTTTGTTTCATAAATGTTGATGGTTGTTTGATTGGCTGGTTCATTGATTTATTATGTATAAAGGGGGTGGATATGCATGTACTATGTATGTTATGGGTAAGAACAAATGAATTGGAAATGAGCTTGGCATGAGATATAATTGATGTTTCATCATTCATACTAAACGACATGTTAATGGTATGCATAGGAACTTCATGATTGGTTGATAATGTATGAGTATGGTTTGTGTAGGACATAATTCCATGACCCTTGTAGCGGGGCTTGTGGTGGTGCCTCATCTTATGGACATAATTTCGTGGGCCCTTCTAGGAGGAGTCCACAATGGTGCCTCAACGATTGGACCTAATTCCATGAACCTCAAGGTGAGAGTTCACGGTGGTGCCTCGAGACCAGGACGTAATTCCACGAGGGTAACGTGGTGCTGCCTCAAGGCCAGGACGTAATTTCATGGAGGCCACGTGGTGGTGCCTCTTGTAAGGGTGTAATTTCGCGAAGGCCTCGTGGTGATGCCTCACTGCTAGGACATAATTCCACTGTCTCGTGATGGTGCCTCAATAAGGGTACCCGAATAGTTTATTATTGGAGCTCTAATTGGCTTGGTATATCATGTGTGTTTTCCCAATACTTATGTACGAATATGGAAATGTATGTTGAGTTTACGATGTGAATACTTTTTCACTACCTTACCCTTTGCTTGTTTGTATGATTGTGTGTGGTTTCCTCCTTTGCGATGATCATCAACCCCGTTGATGTGAGCAGATTTTAGAACCTCTGACAGTGGTAATGATAATAGAGATGTCGTAGTTTGATGAAATCCTTGGACATCTATCAGGCTCACTTTAGGGGCCCACAGCTTATGGAGTGTAGTAGTAGTAGTAATTTCTCTCGCACTTGACGATACTCTGTACTTCGTTTTGGCCATGTGGGATCGCCACGTGTCCACCGTCTATTCTGAGCCACAACTCAAGGAATGCTCGAGCAAAGTCCAAACTTAAGGAATCATCCAAAGCCTTGTAGACCACACACCATGTAAAGAAATCAACACCTTGACTTTTGCATAATCGCCTGGTATTGCCCAATCACCGCCAGGTGAAAATCCATTGTAGACCGCTTGGCAGAAGCTTCGTGTTGTCAGGCGCCACTCGCCTCAAAAGTCATTAACCTTGTAGGTATCACCTAGCGGAACGATCCCCACCCCCAAGCGCCATGCGTTCCCAGTGCCACTGCCCACACAACTATCGCCTGGCGGAAACATCCTTATCGTCAGGTGCTAAGCGATCTAGTAGATCTCTGGATTTGTAGCTGTCGACTGGCGGTTCAATTTCCACCACCAGGTGCTACAAAAGTAAACGAGTTTTAATAGTTTTTCACTCTGCAAACTTAAGTCTCACTCTCTCAAATTCTGGTAAACTCCCTTGTATCGTCCATTTATGAATTTGTACACTTTAAATTGATCCATACTTCTCCTATGTCTATGCATTTGGAATGCTCTCATACCATTTTCATTTGGACCTTATTTACCTTCAACCCAATCACAAATTAAGCCTAAACATAGGAACTCCAATTCCAGGAACCAATATTGCATATCTCAATCGGAATTTTAGTCTTATTTACTCAATAAACTACAATCTCCCTTCCAGTTAACCTTCTTGTAATTCCCGCTTTAATATCAACAATTAGCCATCACATGCCATCTTGCACTCCAATTTAGATGACTCAACAAGGATCTACACCTCATAATTCAGAATCTAAAGCCAACTCTTGCATTGTGTAATGTTTTTCATCTCACAATTTTTCCAGTTACCAAACTAATTCTAATTAACAGCCTAACCGCCCAATCCTTTTCCTATGAATTGACTACCTAATATCCCATTTGCTCAGTTCCTGTCACCATAAGTTCCAGAACTCAAAATAGCGTGATAACCCAATCACAGCAACACGCACCAGCACCTTTCCTTGCTTGTTTCACTCGTGTCGCCTGGTGGTGCATGATAGACCGCTAGGCGATGCATCAGAGTTCTTGCCTAGAACTCTATTTCTACATTTAGGAGCATTTCCTGATTTTCCCAATTCGACCTAACACTCCAATTGCACATAGTCAAAAATACTCAACCTTTCTAGTAGTTTACTATATTCAAATTCACCCCTGCCCGTGCAGAGTTTCGCCCTTTTTCTATGTAATTTATGTCACTACCTCCAATTTCCCAATTATCCCAACCCTAAGGTGCCTACATCAAATTTTCATCTAAATAACTCAATTAACGACACATTTCAACAATTACTAACATCCGATGTACAATTGTCGCAACCGAAATCACGACAGAACGACGAAGCAAAAATAAAAATTTGAAAAAAAATAGAGTTTGGAGCCAGCATAGTTATTATAGGAAACTATGGAAAATCATAAAAAAAGAGCAAGGTTTGCAAAAAAAACCAAATTTTTGGTCCGGGAGTCGGTTACGTGTAGGGAAGGTATTAACACCCCACAACGCCCGTCCTAAGACGATACCTTTAATTAAATGTGCAAAAGTTATGTGGTTTTTCAAAATATTTATTTTTTCCCAAAAGAAACAATTTTTTTTTTATATTTTTTGGACCCGACAAGGATTAATCTTTGCTCCTACGTATCTCCATTTACAACGGAAAATAAGGGTTACGTAGTCCTTTATGAAAAACTATTTGGAAAATTATTTGAAAAACTGATTTAATTTGTTTTATAATTTTGGAAACCTTTTTATTTAAATTTTAGTATTATTTTAAAATTGGTGTCAAGCAATGCGAGCGGCCGGATAAACACTTGAAATAAATTATTTTTTCTAGTCTTTTATTTTTTTAATCATTTATAAATTTTTAATATTTTTTAAAATATATTTTAAAGTAGTTGCATGTAAGGCCCACTTATATTTTTAGCCCTCATGTTTAAGGGCTGCCCCAAATCAGTTGGGCCTAGGGTTGGCCTATAAGGAGCCAAAGACCCTAAACCAGCTAACACACTCTCATTCTCTGCACCTTTCAAAAATTAGTTTCCCTCTCACTCTCTCTTACAACAACAGTTGTGCTCTGCTAGGGTTTGAATCCCATTCTCAGTCACGTTTTCTAAGTCACGAAAGTGGTTTCTGTCCCTACTCTTCTTCTTTAGTTTGGTTCTTCATGATTATTATTTGGGTTCCTTGTAATAATCTCATGTTCCATCTGTATTGAGGTTTTTAGCTCTTAAATCTACTATGGGAGTTGTTGTGCTCATTCGCTTAAGTGTCAGAGTCGTTTGGCTAGCTCTTTCCAGGTAAGGGAAGCTAAGGTTTCGAGTTTGGTTGTGTTTTGCTTATTTTTCAGTTATGTTTCATGCTTATGGTGTGTGTATGATGCTTAACATGATATGGATGTATATTCCACATTGTTCTGGGTGAATCTGTGTACTGGCCTACGTGAATAGTGGAGAAGATCAAATAATCTCGCCCAAGCGAATGGACCTTGCCTAAGCGAGAATATCAGAAAACCCTCACAGGTGTTGCGCAAGCTATCGCTCAGGCAACGAGCTCTAGTCTTGAGCGAGGGGCCATCTAGCTCAAGCGAGGAGGTCTCGCCTAAGCGAGAAAACGCGACAACACCATTGTTCCTCTTTTTGAGCTCTTGCCTAGGTGATAGGGGCTCACCTAAGTGAGACCTGTCAGCCTGAGCGAGAAGCTAGGCGAGAGAGTGTTTGGGTTCTGTTTCCTTCTTTGTTTTGGGTGTTTGCCACCCGTTTGGTTGAATCGTTATAATAAAGCACGTGATGTGTGAATATGCATGAGTAAGAGGAATTATGGGATTGTGATTGATGGGTTTGACATGATCTGGCATATGACACGTATGGTATGGTTGGTGATAAAGGTGATATGGAATTAGTATGAGCAATGAATGTTATATTGTTTAATGGAACATGTTGTTGGTATGGTTAGGATGTAATTCCACGATAGTTTCGTGGTGGTGCCTCATTGGTTAGGGCGTAATTCCATGAATCTCTAGGTGAGATCTCATGGTGGTGCCTCATTTGGTTAGGACGTAATTCCATAACCCTTGTTAGTGGGAGTTCATGGTGGTGCCTCATTTATATAATTTAGTAAGGATTTAAGGTAAGGATTTCATCTTGACACTCTAAAGAGTCAGTTAGTCTCACATAGAGCGTATTGATTCAAGTGGTGATAGTAGCAGGAGGCCTGGAACCCTTTAAGGGCTAACCTTGTGTGTGGGGGATGAAACACTGGAACAATTAGCTCGATAGAGCAGCTTAGTAGAGTAGTAAAGGCCACCACAAGTGCAAGCATCCTCTGAATCCGACTAATTATATGTATCCGGATGAGTCGTGTCTTGAGTCTTAGTGTATTGTTTACAAGTCATAACATGATTGGTTGACATATGAATCTTGACTATGAAATTGTAGGTAAATGGATGATAATCATTTTCCACTCTAGCTTACCCTTTGCTCGTTTAGTTGTGATGTGTGTGGTCTTCTCTTTTTGCGATGAATATCAATTTATTGATGTGAGCAGATGCGAGAATTCCTCGTGGTCAACAGGGAAATGGTCACTCCGCTACATAGTCTGCCTGGGCTGGATTCCGTTTAAATTGGGCTTTTCTTTTAGGGCTATGGCCCATGTAATGTCTTGCCCCTTTTGCTGTTTATTTAAGTACTATGTAACTTTTATCTAGTTTAGCCTATGGCACCGTGGTGTGCCTTAGTACTTCATTTTAAGTGCCTTGGATACTGTAAGGAGTAGTGTTTATACTCCAAAACTTTAGCTCTTATATTATTTGTGTGACATTTCCTTTAATTAAGGTTATTAATTAAATTGGGTGTTACATTGTGGATGTCATTGCGACATGAGCAGCCAAATATATGTTATTTTAGATCATTTGTATATATTTTTTAGAAAAAACAAGAGTCTAAATCCGATGTCATGCGACGCGAGCGGCCGGGCAAACACTAAAGAAAGGGGACAAAATATTTTTTATAATTAGAAAAAAGAATGAAAATTAAAAAAACTAAATCAAAAGATGAAAGAATTGAGGGTGACGTACCTTAAAAAAATTTCAATATCTACTCACCTTTTCTCTTTTCTTTTCTTTTTTTGCTTCCTTTTCTAATATTTTTGTGTTTGTTGTTCCAATAGAGATAAAGATGAGAGGTGTCTATATGGGTGGTAATGAGAGAATTAGAGAAGTGTAGAGAATATTTTCTTCTCTTTTTTTTGTACCCCTTTCAATGTGTTTTTTTGTTTTTTTTTTTGAAAGAGAGATAAAAAAGGAAGTGTGTGTGGAAGTGGTGATGGGAAAGAATTAGAGAAGTATATAGAATATTTTTTTCATATGACAGAGTGCGTATTTATACTCACACCTTGCAATATCAATGCAATCTCAGCCTTAATTGTAAAGAACAATATAAGGAAGCATTTGGTCATGATAACAGCACATTATAAGAATCAAATCAAAGCAAATCAGAGCACAAAATCAATCAAGATCGGAAATATTGATTCTAACAATTAATAAATTAAAACACAGAATCAATCCCAATTAATAATATTGATTATTACCATTTGAAGAGATATTGCTTGTAATTATTATAATCATATCACTAATTTCTCTATCAGGAACAAAGGGTAGGAAATATTTGAGTTGTTGGGGTCATGAAAATGAGTGTGATAATTAATAATAACAAATTGGGCTCTTCCTTCTTTCTTTTTTTCCTCTTTTTTTCTTTTTTCTTTCAACTCTCTTTCTTCTTTTTTTCTTTTTGCTAGATGTTTGGAAATCTTTGAAGAAAAATGATTTCACCTTTTTTATTTACCATTAACATTTTTTTATTTTTTATTTCTTTTTTATTTTAATTTTTTTGAAAATAAATTTATTCACCCGAAGGAAATTGGGTGTTGACAACAACCAACAAATATAATTCCCTTTTTCCCCGATCAAAACAACCTAAAACTTACAAACATCCCAAAATGAGCCAAATCAGTTCGCATCGCCTGGCAGGTGTTCATCGCCACTTGGCGGTTCATGCTAAAAACCCAGAAACTAGGTTAATCAGGTTATGTTGCCTGACAGACGATTTCAAGGAAAAACCCAGAAAATTAGTGCAATCGGATGAGTTGCTTGGCAGATTTTGTAACACCCTAGATGGATATTACTAGATAAAGCATATATCATAAAATTTCTTTTGGAATTAAATTATTATATAAAGTTCCCAAGCGCGGGGAAATTTAAAACTTATATCGCTGCAGTTGTATTACACTATGACATCTTTATTATAAGTTCATAGTAGAGAAAAAGCCTCATAAAATTTAATACATAATATATGAAATTGAAACATAGAGTAAATCCCCATAGTCTACCCTGCTCCGTCTCGAAGCATCATCATGCTCACCTGGATTCACATATACTCACGCGTGACAAGTCACACGATCATCACTAAACACAAACATAAAGGGTGAGCTGAGAAAGAAAATTATAATAAAATCAATGAATAATAATAATTACCCTTCACCCAATCTTTCCTAGCCAATTTTAATTTATTTACTCCTCTATAATTTTCCACCACAATCTCATAACCTATATGAAAAAAATCCATTTCCAACCTTGGTCTTGAGTGACTATCATGCTCCCACGAACCTATCCGCTCATGGTCCAACCCTACGGACCTCCCCGCCCGTAGTCTAGCTCTACGAACCTGCCCGCTCGTAGTCCAACATGCGTGAACACCTACTATGAACCTCCCCGCTCATAGTAGTCTCTAGTGTGAGCACGAAACATACGAACCTCCCCTCGTATCTCCACACAAGACTACAAAAGATACAGACCTCCCCGCCCGCATCAATCTCACATCTCACATCTCCGTTACAAACCTCCTCACTCGTAACTAATCCAGCACTTCCCTGACCAAGCCATCAAGATCACCTGTTCAAATCCATCTACCATGGACCCTTGCCCCCTACATTATTGCTTGGCATTGCCTAAGTGCTGCCAGATGAAAACATGCTCCAGACTGCTTGGCAATAATTCCCTGCCGCTAGGCGCCATGCTCCCAGTGGCCCCCCTGTTTGTGGCTTATCACCTGACGGAGCATCCCTGTCACCAGGCGCCACACCAATAAATCAGGTTTCTACTAGTTTAGGCATAACCACACGTTGTCTAGCACATTCAAGCATATCAATCATACAATCAAAATACCAAATTCATAGTATTACGATTCACATGCCATAGAATTCATCATCATAATTGTTTAGTACCAATGAAACATAAGCACTAAAGCATTCCAACTTAGGATACTACATCACTTGAAAATAGTTAAGCATATATAGAAAACATGTGCTCTTAAGTCCAACAATACCATCAAGCATACAATCTCACAATCACAAAATTAATACTACTTCTGCATCCATATACATCATGCTTCATTTCACAATTCATACAACTCTGTAGTCAACCAACACATACGTAAATATCTCAATAATTATTTTATTCATTTAGTAGCTCTCATGTACAAGTGGAAGACCTCCAATTTGTCATTTCTAGATTCTTAAGACATAAAATTAGTTTATCAAATTCAATAGTGTTTCTTCTACTCTATTTTGCAATCCATGACTCATACTAATACAAGTTCCATATTAAATATATAACTTAAACTCGTGCATCAATATCACTAAATGCTCACCTATACATCATACAATCACGCTCATTCTCTTACGCAAAAACCATCCCGAGTAACCACAAATCTTAATTTTTCCACTGAGCATGCCAAAATGACTGTTGGCCACTCGGTATCGCCTGACGGCATGCTTTATACCGCCAAGTAGTGCATCAGCATACTGAAATTTCCAATTTCCTTGCACCTGTTGAAAATTGTAATATGCCCAACCCTTAAATCAAGTTCCAATTGCAATTCAATCACTACAATTACACGTTCAGCATGCATTCGAAATTCTATTCATCTAATCCAATCATACAATAATCAATTTCCAACTTCTACACATTATAATTGACAATCAAAACCAAACCCATATTGATCCCTTATTTGCACCCAAACCCCAATTCATCGAATTACCATTTTAAAGCATATATTATCATTCAATTATGCCAAGAAACATATGATCAAGTTCACATAATTGCATAACGTCCAACACGTCTCAAAAACACCAAAAAGTATAGAACTACACGATTCCAATGCATATCATCTGACATTTCTTCATTGCCACCAGGCGGTTCATCACAAAACACAGAAAACCAATAGTTATGTCGCCTGGCGGTATAGATGATTCGCACATTCAGACCAGTTATCATTTAATATAGAGTTAAACAAAATTAAAACATGTAAGGAAACTCCTCTTATATGGTTTCCTTGATCCTAGTGCACTCCCAATGATCCTTTCTTGTCCCTAACGCTTCAACCCTTGTTCCCACTCTAAAACTCCTTTCCAGCAGTCCCTTTCTCTCCCTAAATTGCAAATTTTGTTTCTCTTTGCCTTTCCTTGCTACCACACTCTATGACTCTTTGCTTCCTCACTCACTCTCTTCTCCCTCTCAATTTCCATGCCCCAAAATAAATAAATAAAATACTAAAACGAAAATTAATTAAAAGTTAAGCTTAGTGGCCATTAATTTGTGCTTTTACTTCCCCAATAGTACACTGCCCTTCTGGTTTCTCAGAGGAGCTCTAGAGTTTCTAGGTTTTTCCTTCTTTAGCAAAAACATTAAACATAAAAAAAATTAACTTATCCTAACCAAGGTTCAAACTCACATCCTTCCACCCCTCAAGTATAACCACAACCATTAAGCTATCATATATTTCATGTTTAATTCACACATATATACCATGTTAAGTCATACTTCTGCATTCACAATATATTTGTAAAATAAAACATAACTAAATAAACATACACAGGACTTGAACCCAAGTCCTCTCAACCACTTGAGCTAGCACTATTCCTTGTCTAAGGCTTATCAAGTAACTCCTTTAGGGTATTATCAACCCACCATTACTTGTACTTTACTAATTATTATTTCTATGAATTTCTTGAGTCTTACAACTTTGAAGGCGTGCCAAGCGGTTTCTAGAAAAATTCCAGAAACACGAAATCCACACAAAATTGATAGAGCATACGCATTCAATCATATATACACCATACGAAAAAAGCAATACAAAATTAAATTCACAAATATCGCCACGCGCTCCCTAGAGCCCTAATTCTATAAATATTGCCTAGCAGAACCACCCTCACCACTAGGCTCCAAGTGTTCCAATAGCTTTCTGGATTTGTAGCTATCACCTGGCAGTTCGCCCTTACTACCAAGCGATACACCAATATTGCAAATTTACTGGTTTTTAGCACAATAGAGGAGATCACATCCCTAATCAAGGCATAGAAACACACGGTAACCTTCACCAAGTTAATAACACCATATCCTATAGTCTTTATTCCCACACTTCTTAATTTATTATCAATATTCCTATTTTCCTATTTCCATATAGGTTAACCAACTCAACTATACCAACCATTTGATTTTTTTAAGATTATTATTGCTAATTCACAGTAAGCCACTGTCAACTTCATACCACTTATACCCCATCATTGATCCCAAATATTACCTTAATCTCCACCGAATTTCAAGTATTATAACAATTATACCTTAGCCTATATTTACACCACATAACACCTTCAACTCCTAAAATATATTTTGCCTCCCCATCAAGCAAAACTCTGGTTTAATTACCTCTAATGCATTATCATGGCATCCTAATCTGTCAAAACTAAATCATAACTTAGCAATCTCACATGGTCCCACCTTATTCATTATGTATCCTTTTAACCCCATATGCAGCAAATCCCAATCCCCTTTTAATACTGCAAATGATCAAGATTAAATTCCTCAACCCGCACTGTAACCCAAACACATAATGCCCACTGCTTTGATTTAGCGCTTGGCGGTAGTTAAGGTGCCGCCAGGCAGTTCATGTAGTTATAGAAAAACCCAGAATTTCCCTTGCATATGCGAACCCTAAACTTTCCAACTTATTACGTTGCAATTATGTGTTCAAGTGCACTATTAATTCCTAAAGATTCCATCACACAGAGTTCTAATACCATTCTCTACGCCATCAAATTATTATCCAATTCCCAGAACCCCCAATTTCTCAACCCTAATATTCATATGTAACCATGTTCATTCAATTCTCTCGTGCCACAATACAATTTCATAAATAATTTTTTTTTCAAGCACCCGTAATTAAGAACACGTTTTTCCATCGGTCAGAAATATTCTAGAACCCACAAAACCACAAATCGAGCCAAATATGATCGTGTAGCCTGGTAGGTGTTCATCACCGCCAGGCCGTTCAGACAAAACCAAAAAAATTGGGTTAGAAGCATGCATCGCTTGGTGGCCAATTCATGCCGCTAGGCAGTTCCTCTCAGGAACTGGGAATTTACACAGATAAGGCATGAGTCGCTTGGCAGCTTTGAAGGCCCGCTAGGCAGTTTTTGGAAAATTTCTAGAAACATGAAATTATACATCATTATCATATGTTCAGGCTTCCAAATAATCATTCAACATGCGAAAATAATAACACGATTAAAAATCACGTAGTCTAGCTCCCCTAACCTGGTCCTTCTTGCTTAAAATTGACGATCCAAAAGTTCCTTGAGTAATCCGCGATAGCCTCCATTTTCTCCTCAAAACAGCCCTCAAACCAGCTTTGTTTTTGCAGTTCTAACGCTCTCCAAATTGATGTTAATGGCCATCAAATACCATTAACAACTGATTTACTCAGCCCTTCCAATTGTCCTTTGCGATGACTATTTTTTCTGACCCTTCTCATCCATGCCAAAAATAATTTTATCAAAAAGGAGCTTATTTCGCATAAGCCAAGGTTCGAACACACAACCATCCAATTACAATTCAAGTGCACAACCAATTGATGTTTTGTGATAATTCCTATACATCTAGGATTATATTATCACTCATCATGTTCAATCATATTATTATTTAAATAATAAACAATTGAAATAACACACCCATGGCATACACAGGACTCGAACCCAAGTTCTCTCATCATAATCAAGTGTTCTCAACCATTTGAGGTAGTACTATTCCACATTAGAAAAACTAGCATTAATTACCATAAAGGCTCTCATAACCCACATTTATTAATTAATTGATTATTTAATTAATTAAATGTCTCGGGTCTTACACTTCAAACCTTTCATGGTGTGCAAATGTGGATAAGGAAGTATGCATGGGATGAAGAGTCATGATTATCATATATTCACGAAGTTTTTACTACCAATTGCATTTCGTTCGTTGCCAGAATGTATCTAGAATCCTTTAGCAGAATTAAGTCGCATTTTTAAAGATTGGTGTTCTGAGGATGGAAGATTTAGTGATAATGGAACAAAATATACTAATCATAATGCGTAAGTTGGAAAGAACTTTCCCACCAGCTTTCTTTGGTTCAATGGAACATCTTGTTATTCATCTACCCATGGAACTAATTCTTGGTGCTCTTGTTCAATATAGATGGATGTATCCATTTGAAAGGTAACAATTGTGTTATTCATCTTATTTCAACATAAGTCAATATTGGAAAAAGAATTGAAATTGTTGTTTCATGTAGGATGATGGGAGATGCTAAGCGAGCCGTGGCAAATTTGGCAAGGGTAGAAGGGTCAATATGTGCATTCTACTTACACTATGAGATAACATATTTTTATTCTCACTATTTTAAAACTTTAATTTTATTGTGCAATACCTCTTTGCGACATGATCCTCGGGTAGACCCAAATGATGGAGAGCCACAACCATTAACAATATTTAAAAAATCTGGGCGACCTAGTGAAGCATGTAAAGACTATTGGTTAACATATGAGGATTTTCAATCTGCTCATGTACATATTTTCATTAATTGCAATGAGGTTAAACCATTACTTGAGTAAGTTAAATTGTGCATTTGTATTCATACAACCTTAACATTACAGTGGGTTAAATTGGTTACTAATTGTGTATATTATCTTTGAAGCTTGTTCTTATAAGTGAACTCTATTAGGCCTAAACAAACCTTGATTGTTATACATCAATCTTTTCCTGAATGGTTTACAAACTATGTAAGTATTGGTGTATGAGGTTTTAGTATTGGGTTATTGTTGTCCCATTAATTCACTTATGTGTGTTTCTATAAAATATAGGTTAACGATGAAAGGAATGGGATGATAGACCCAAATTTAAAGGCCTTATCCTTGTGACCTAATTCATGTGTGAAATCATGGAATATGTACTTCATTAACGGTTACAAGTTTCATACAAAGCTTTGGAGTGCAGAAAGGAAAACCACCAACTACGGTGTTCATGATATCATCGACCACATTTATGAGTTGAAATATAAGGGATTGAGTAAAAAGATTCCTCTATTTTATTGTACATTATTTGATGCCACACCAAATAGTGGCACAATGATTCATTCACAATATAATATTGTAGAAGTAAAGATGAGTGGAAAATATAGTTCATATGACCCATTCATTCTTCCACAAAAAGTTAGATAGGTGTACTACGTCCCTTATCCTTCAATATTTAAAAATGTTCATGGTTGGTACACGGCAATAACCATGAAGCCAAGAGGTTATGTTGAAGTAGATAACATAGAAGAAGAATTGCCTTATCAAGATATAGAAATGCCAAATGTTGTTCCTGTTACAATAATTGAAAAATCACAAGGCTTAGCCGACTCCACAATTGTTCAATTAGTAACTTATGATGCCATTGAACCAATAGAGGTTAAAGATGAACATGATTCAAATTAAGATGATGAAGACAGTGAAGATGAATTGGACTTTAACAATATAGAGGAATAACTTAGGTCTATGTTACATGGTTTTCATTTCTTATTTTGAATTTCAATTGTTAAGAACATAGATTGAACAATCGATTGCAAGACAAATGCCTAGGATGAGAGGAAAGGATGGTAGGGTCATTAGACCGGGACAAGAAATTTGACGTGCAACCTACATGGCTATGCAAGGTCAACTTGCTATACAACTAGGAAATATTTCACATGGCTTTGCATGGTCATCTTCACCATCCACTAGTTGACACACAAGCAGATTTTATTCCCCTCCCCCTTCCATAGGTCAACAACCTATGATCCATCCTTCCTTCACCCCTTCCTAGGCCAACAAGTTCATCCTTCCTCTATCCCTTCCCTAGGCCAACATGTTCCTCATTCATCTACCCCTTCCCTAAGCCAACAAATTCCTCCTTCTTTTGTCCCCTCCACTATGATCCCTACTTCCTCTACCCAATCCACACATTCTGCAGGCCCTGTTCGTAGGATTTTGATGCACTTACCCTATCTAATCCACATGTTAAGGTTTCTATAGGATCTCCACACTCTAGAGTCCTACAAACTATGAGTTTTCATTCATCTACTCATGCTCTTACTTCTCCACTATCTGCACCTCCCTTAGTACAGGGACCATTACATTCCTGTATACAACCCAACACATCTCCTACGGTCCACACCACATTTGATGACCCAATGCAGACTAACACATCTAATGACCTAGTGCAGCCCACCACATCTGATGTACGTAATGAGGAGGTGCATTATGATGATAATGGTAGAGTGATCATAAGGCCACTTGGTAAAGGGTAAGTCATTCATGTCATTTCATTTTCTTTTTAATTAATGTACTTAATGTTAATTCATTTCTTTGCTTGTTTTTGTAGGTGGATGCCTAACCACTACCCCACTGAAGTCATTGGCACCATTATCAGGAGACAATTTAGGGGTTTGTACCATCCTTCTGAGGCAGTCCCTGAACACATGCAACATATATGGTGGGATGAGTTTAAGGTATGTATTCATCATGTCTTTAATCAAGTATGATTTTATTAAAAATTTTAGCACTTTATATTGCTCTATTTTTTATAGTCTAAAATTACTTGGGCACCTCAACATGAATGGCAGATTCAAAAGGTTTAAGAGGCAAAATTTTGAAAGCACCTTTGTGATATGCTTACCAAAGCTAGGACTGGGATGACCGTACCTAATTATATAGGTGAACAAGCTTGGATGGAATTGCTCGACTACTAGGCCACTAATGAAAAGTTCAAATCAAAATCGTCTTAGAATAAAATCAATAGATCTTCAACAAAAGGTGGAGCACTTCCACGTCAACATTGCATTGGGATTGGTGAGTTTTATGTAAGACATAAAAAAATTTACTTACTTTATATGGATTTTATGTAATCTTTTCTCTAATTCTACTAATTGTATAACTAATGTCAAGAGAGAAAACATGGTCGTCTTGTGGATCTAGATGAGTTATTTCTTATCACTCATAAAAAGAAGGATGGTGCTTGGATAAATGCACGTGCATGTGAAACTTATGTATGTTATTCAATTTATTATCATATTATTTTTATTTTAATGCTACATTTCTAATACTTTCAAACATTGTGATTGAATAGGAAGCATATCGTCAACGTGTAAAAGAAATGGAATCAGATGGTTCTGTAGGATCCACAACATCATCAAGACTTCAATGTTGGAAATAAGTTACTGGAAGGAAGAGTCAAGGTCGAGTTTATGGCATTGGAGACCTAGGATCCAACATTCAACTTGGTGTCACATCCCTCACTCAACCTTCCTTTTCACGTACAGAGCATTAAGATGCACGTCACAATGAAAGGTTTGAGCAAGAGTTAGATAAAACAAAAAGACATTGTGCCATGATACAAGAAGAAATGAAGCTCATTCGGCAACAATTAGCCTTGGTCTTGGAAAAGTAGTTTACAAACAGTTCCACCGGTACTAGTCAACTGCATTCTCATTATGACAAAGATTTGGATGATTAGCTAATACTTTGAACATGATTTCTCAATATACTCTCCTCATCAATTTTTTTTGTTCAATTATATGGTATATACTATTTTTAACCTTCACATATTTATATATCTTTCAATTCTTTTTATAGGTCTTCGTTGCATCTCGACTTTGATTTTGGACTCAAGTTGGATGTATTATTTAGAACTTTAGAACTTCAATAGTAGTATAATAGTGAACATTGTAATAAACTTATTGACCAATGTAATCACAATCACTTTCTGGACAAATATTTACTTCCTTTATTGTTATATTTTCAAGTACAATGTTATTCTAATTTAATACTCAATTATCACTTTTGAAGTTGAGAGTAATTCTAGTTGAAGTTGGAAAATATGTGATTCAATGTATATATGTTTGTTATTTATCAGGTTTAACATCAAAACAGAGCATACAAATACATCAAATTGGTTTTGCTACTCTATGGCTTACGTCGGCCATAGTGTCGGCTAGGCCCACTCTACAACAAAACTAATTTAAAATTCACGTGACTATGCTCACGCTATAGCGTCGCATCTAAAGACGAGTAGAACCACGCTATAGCGTCTACATAAGGCAGACTTTATAGTGTCTACAATTGGCTGACTCTATAGCGTCTATAGTTGGTTGACTCTATAGTGTCTCCATACAACCGACTCGATAGCATCTACATAAATCCAACTCTATAGCATTTATTTACAGTCTCGTATGGTTGATTATATAGCGTCTACTTACGGTTGACTTTATAGCTTTCCTGGGCTTTGCTTCGCAACCTATTGGGACGCTTGGACGACACTGTAGAGTCTGTTTTGACTCTTAGAGTCTACTTTTGGCAGACTCTGATTTACTATTTTCTTGTAGTGGTGAAAGCCAATAATTAAAGTAAGAAAAGCTAAGAAGGAATTGTTAAACACGAGTGGAAATAAGATGAGACATGACTAAAATAGGTCCAACAAATGACAAGCAAAAAATTAAAGACAAGCATAAAGGGTATCACAATCAAAAGGATCCTAAAATACCACTAGAATGAAGTAGAAAATTGAAATTTTGAACAAGCAATGGCTATTATGCTCCTTACAATTGTGTGCCAAGAATGAGTGACTTAAATCACAACTTTACAAACAAGGGATTATGGAGCATTAATGATGTCTGATTATCTCATGGGTCGGGCCTGGACTTGGGCTCTAGCTTGGGCTGTGAGTGGGCCTGGGCCCTAACCCAGGCCCTTAAGACCTATTGAACGCGGGGGCTTCTATTTTCACTAAGTTTATTGGAGTGGTCGGCCTGGGCTTTAATCTTACCGGGTCTGCTGAAGTAGTCGGTCTAGACCGGCTACTTACCTTGACGGCTTATGTTGGTTATATGAGGTGCAGGTTGTTCCTCTAGATGTTTAGGTTAGAACTGGTACAAGTTAGGCTGACTCGGCCTAGGCTGAATACTTGGCTACCTTGGTATATGCATTGTTTACTTATTTGGTCGAGTTTGGCTAGGTGTGGTACACCAGTCCCCAGCCTTGTCCGATATGAGTTGTCGGTCAAGGGTGATATGTGTTGGTATGATAAGATGGCGGAACCGGCTAGGTGTGATACACCAGTCCCCTATCCTTTAAGTGTGATGAACAGTGTTAAGGCTAAGAAAGTGGTATTCATCTGAAGGTAGGTGAAAGGGTGTCAGGGGTCAAATCAAGAAGTTCTGGCACCGTCGTTTTTGAAAGTTATGTCTTTCGCAATGATGGTGTCGATTGGTATAGGGTATTGTTTTGGCGGGAAGGGGTTTTCGTCGTTTGGGATCCTGGACTATAAATAGAGGTTTCAAAACGAGTGAGGGGTTACTTGGTTCATTTGCGAGAGTTTTGAATTCAAAGGTTTTGTGTGCATCATACTGTCTGACTAGTTCCCAAATTCAGCCGACATCTTCCCGTAAACACGAAAATAGGTATGTCTAGTAGCGATAGTATATCGTTGTCTACATCTAGTAGTAGTGAGAGTACGAAGTCGGAGAGAAGTAGGGGTAGGCAATTTGACGAAGAGGGTACAAGTTCTGGGGGCATGATAAGTGGGATTCCAATGGAGACGGTGAGGGAGGTTCGAGAAGATCCCCCTGAAGAATTGGCAGAAAGTAACTGGCCGGCCAAAGGCGGCTATGGGTGGACGGCTACCGACGTCTGCAACCAATCCTTTGTTCTGGTGGTCTCGTCTACAGAACTCCTGGTTAAACTGCACACCTGTCATCTCCAAGGGCGTCAGTGGGGACATCGTTTCCCTGGAGAGAGTTAGTGTTATCGACCGAGTATGTCATGGGCAGGAGGGTGCTACAGAGAAGTTTTTCTACATGTATATGTGCCATTTTTCTCAACTTCATGTGCGGTTACCGTTAGACGGTTTCACTATGGGCGTATTGCGCGCACTGAATGTGGCACCTACGCAGCTACATCCGAATAGTTGGGCCTACTTGCAAGCTTTCCGCATCTTGTGCCAATCCTTATACTTGGAGCCCTCTCCTTACGCTTTTTTGTACTTCTACGACACCAGACCCCGCCGGCCGACTACTTAGCTATCTTTGATAAGTCGTCCCAGTATCAGCAGACTGGATGCATTTTCCCAGTCTTTCAATCATTTCAAGGACGGGTACTTCAAGGTTGTCGTTAAAGATGGAGGCAAAGCTCATTTTTTTAACGCAGATGGGAGTACAAAATTCCCTTTTAGTTGGACGGGCAACCCTTCTCGGTATAAGGACATGGGGATGGATGAGTTATCGGCGGGTGATAAGGAGGTGGTGGAGATCTTGTTGAAGTTTGTCGATAAGTTGCCCAGTAAGGGCCTAGTTAGAGTTTATAATTCGGTGCATCCGATAATAGATATTGAAGGTATCTGTATATTACTTAAACTGTGTTAATAATTCTAAGTTGTTTTTATCCGAGTTGTAATGTTATTGTAAGGCACATGGTGCAATCTGGAAAGAAAAACTTGGCATTTTTCCAATCGCTGAGGAAGGAGATGGCCGCTAAGGCCAAGGCAGCTGGGAAGACTGATGTTCCCAACCTGTAAGAGTCTGTGGTGGAGGTGCATGTGCACGGCGGGACGAAAAGGAAGGTTAAGTTGCCACCTCGACACGGGAAGGGAAAAGACGTGAAGAGGGTGAGGGCGGCCTTGCTCGGGACGGGGTCGGCTAGTGGAGCAGGGTCGACCAGTGGGGAGAAAGGACCGGAATCTGGTTTGATCGAATTGCCGGAAATATCTGTGAGGAAGGATATTTCAATTACCCTTCCAGATACCATTGTAAATTCCATTTATGACATGGATGCGGACCATATCGTGAGGACGATGGTCGAGTGTGGAAGCAAGGCCTTAGTATTGAGCCGCCGTGTGGGGTCTCTATACAAGAGGGAAGTGAAGGATGGGGGCCGGGAAAAGGTGGAAGAGTTGCAGGGGAAGGTTGACAAGCTAGAGGAGGAGAAGGCTGCGTTGGAGAAGGCAAAGGAGAGTTGGGATGTAGAGAGAAAGAGGCTGGCGACATGGAGGGTTCACTGTTTGGATTCTAAGGAGAAATTAAACAAGAGAATAGGGGAATTGGAGGAAGATTACGACGATTTGAAGAAGAAGTATGATGGAGCTGTTGGTGAGCTCGATGATCTAAAGAATAGCATCATACAAGAACACATTAACGGTTTTGAGAAAGGACTACGCCAAGCGGCATTTTTCCATGGGGAGGTCGATGTTACGGACGTGAGGTTTGATGTCAACAAAGATGTCATTGATGGGAGGCTTGTGAATGAAGATGAAGGCAGTGATGGTGAGGAAGCGAAAGCGAGGGTGGAGGAGAAGGCGGTTGAAGAGGTGAATAAGGCGGTTGATGTTTGAGAGGCGGCTCCTGATGCGGCAGAATAGGACTTTAACTTTTATTGATTTGAAAATATTTGAGCCTATGTCTATAATAGCTGGTACATTATGTTACGTTGGTATACTTTGCGTTTATGTTTAATGCGATTAATGTTCTGTATGTTATTGTGTATGCCGAGTTTTGATGATATGTGGTGTTTGTGTGACACGATGGATTATATGTTAAGGGTGTTCGACCCATACCGCTTACTTGGGGTAAGGGTGGGGAACTTAAATGAATTAAGCACAAGATAAGGGTGTTCGACCCAGGCCGCTTACTTGGGGTAAGGGTAGGGAACTTAAACGAATTAAGCACAAGATAAGAGTGTTCGACCCAGGCCGCTTACTTGGGGTAAGGATGGGGAACTTAAATGAATTAAGCACAAGATAAGGGTGTTCGACCCAGGCCACTTACTTGGGGTAAAGGTGGGGAACTTAAACGAATTAAGCAAAAGATAAGGGTGTTCGACCCAGGCTGCTTACTTGGGGTAAGGATGGGGAACTTAAACGAATTAAGCACAAGATAAGGGTGTTCGACCCAGGCCGCTTATTTAGGGTAAGGGTGGGGAACTTAAACGAATTAAGCACAAGATAAGGGTGTTCGACCCAGGCCGCTTACTTGGGGTAAGGGTGGGGAACTTAAACGAATGTGAGAGAAAACACGTGGAAAAGTTGTATAGTTGAGAACCCTTCTTTTTATTTATTGAATAAGGGTGCCTCGTTAAAACCTCCCTGGCCAAAACCCTCCTTAGGGAAAAAAGACCAGGTGAGGAAAAAGAGTACACCCGGGGTTACAAGTATTGGTTCAATTACAATATACATTCAGCTGAAGTAGAATTTAAGGTGGGATACATTCCAAGTGTTGGGAATCTCTTCCCGAGATAAGTGTTCTAGGCGATAAGCTCTTCCTCCTGCATCTTCGCGTATGCGGTATGGACCGTCCCAATTGGCGGAGAACTTGCTATCCTTCTTTCTAGCACTGCTGGCCATTCTCCATACTAGGTCCCCGATGACGAATGATCGTGGACATAGGTTTGCATTATATTTCTTGGCAGCTCGTTGTTTGGCAGCTAAATTGCGTATCTGGGCTTTTTCTCTGAGTTCGGGTAGAAGGTCGAGATGTATGGCCATGTTTTGGTGATTGTGGGTTGGGTCGTATAGTTCTCGGCGCAGGGATGGTTCGCCAATTTCAACTGGTATCATGGCATCTGCACCGTAGACTAGGCTGAATGGGGATTCGTTTGTTGATGATTGAGGGGTGCACCTGTAAGCCCATAACACTTCTACTAACTCTTCGGGCCATCGGCCTTGGCGGTATCTAATCTCTTACGTAACTCCACGAGGATAACTTTATTTGCTGCCTCTGCTTGTCCATTGGTTTGTGGGTGTTCTACGGAACTTGTGATGTGTTTGATGCCTAGGCCAGTGTAGAACTTGGCTAGCTCTTTGTCAATAAATTGTCGGCCATTGTCTGTAATGATGGTATGTGGAACACCATATCTACATATAATATCCTTCCAAACAAATTGCTGAACTTGGTGGTCCGTGATGGTAGTTAGCGACTTGGCTTCTATCCATTTGGTGAAGTAATCGACGGCTACAATTAGGAATTTTACCTGCCCTTTGCTGGGTGAAAAGGGACCGAGAATGTCCATACCCCACTTAGCGAATGGCCATGGGGATAGTATATGGTGTAGCTGTTCTTATTTCTGGTGAATAAGGTTGCCATGTTTCTGACATGGTTTGCACTTTCTGACATAATCCTGGCAATCTGCTTCTATAGTCGGCCAGAAATATTCGGCTCTAAGAACTCTAGTAGCCATGGTGCGTGCGCCGGAATGATAGCCACAAATACCTTTGTGTAGCTCTTTGATAATATATTGTGCTTGTTCCGCCGTGACACACTTAAGAAGGGGTTGGCCATATCCGCGTTTGTAGAGGTCATCGCCTATCATGGTGTACCTGGCGGCCTTAGCTAGCCAAGTTTTGTCCGCATCTAGGGGATGCCGGTTTTGAGGTACTGGATGTAGGGGGTAGTCCAGTTTTGGCTTTGGGAGGGGGTGACGTTGTCAGCTGAGGCGTGGGTTAAATTTTGACAAGTGTGTGTGATGGAAGGCGTAGATAGTGTTTGCTGTAATAAGGATCGGTGACGGTTTTTTAACTTGGTGCTGGCCAATTTGGAGAGGATATCGGCCCTAATATTGTCGGTCCTTGGGATGTGTTCGATGCGGACTTGTTCGAAGGCGGATTGATTGACTGCACGGACCAGATGGTAATACTGTAGAAGGATAGGGCCTTTGATCTGGAATTCGTCATTCAGATGGCTTATAGTGAGCTTGGAGTCAGTTTTGCATGTTAATTTCTTGACGCCTACCTCACGGGCCAGGGAAAGGCCGGCGAGGATGGCCTCGTACTCGGCTTGGTTATTTGACGTTTTGAAGGCAAAGTGAAGGGATTTTTCAATGAGGATGTCGTTGGGGCCTTCTAGGACGATGTCAGCGCTGGCACCTCTTGGATTTGAGGAACGATCTACATGAAGCGTCCACTAGTCCTCTGTGGGTGTGTACTGGAGGTCATTGACGAAGTCCAAGAGACATTGGGCTTTAATGGGGCCATGGGGTTCATAGCGGATGTTGAATTCTGACAGCTCGTCGGCCCATGATGACATGCGTCCGGCTAGATCTGGTTTTTGTAATATCTTTTGGATTGGGTAGTCGGTTTTAACGGTTATGGTGTGGTTTTGGAAATATGGGCGTAGGCGGCGTGCCACGTGGACCAAAGATAGGGCCAGCTTTTCTACCATCTGATATCTAGTTTCAGGATCTTGCAGCGTTCTGCTCACAAAATATACAGGATGCTGCGTGCCTTCTATTTCTTGGACAAGTGCCGCGCTGACGGTGTAGTCGGTGGCTGTATGTATACGAGTAGGGGTTGATAGGTGTCCGGGTTGTGGAGGATAGGTGGGGAGGTTAAGGTTGTTTTCAGTTTTTGGAAAATTTGTTCACAATCATCAGTCCACGTGAACCGTGTGGATTTCTTTAAGAGTTGGACAAACCCTGTTGGGTTTGTTCGGCTAGTTTGGGTAGGAAGCGAGAAATGGCTGTGAGACGGCCAATGAGACGTTGGACCTCCTTAATAGTTGTGGGGCTGCGCATTTCGATGATGGCCTTGCATTTTTCAGGATTGGCTTCTATGTCGCGCTGGGTTAATATAAAACCAAGGAATTTACCTCGATCAACGCCGAATACACACTTATCAGGGTTGAGGCGAAGGTTGTATTGGCGTAGTGCAGAGAAGACTGCTGATAGGTCCTCGGCATGTTGGCGATGACTTGGAGACTTAACAACCATGTCGTCGACGTATACCTCGACATAGTGTCCCATTAGATGGCTAAAAACCTTGTCCATCAGCCGTTGGTAAGTTGTTCCGGCATTTTTGAAACCAAAGGGCATGACCCTATAGAAATAGTTGGCATCGTCCGTGATGAAGGTGGTTTTGTGCATGTCTTATGAGGCCATGGGAATTTGGTTGTATCTGGAATATGCATCCAAAAAACTAAGCACCTTATTCCCTGTCGCGCCGTCCACGAGTCGATCGATGTTGGGTAAGGGGTAAGCATCACGAGGGCAAACCTTGTTTAGGTCCGTGTAGTCTACACACATCCGCCATTTGCCATTGGCTTTCTTCACCAAGACAACATTAGAAAGCCAAGTGGTGTACTGAGCTTCTTCTATGAATCCTGCGCTTAATAACTTGTCGGCTTCAACCTTAGCTGCTAGCCGACGTTCCTCGCCAAGCTTGCATTTTTTCTGGGATACATAGCGGGCTTCTTTATATATGGATAGTTTGTGGGATGCCACTTGAGGGTCCACTCTAGGGAGGTCAGCGGCTGACCAGGCGAAAAGATCGATGTTGTTGATGAGGATGGGTGTGATGGTGGCACGCTCGTAAGAGTTTAAACCGGTGCCTATGTTAATAAAGTGGCCATTGGGAAGCTCTAGAGGGGAGGTTTCCTCAACTGGTTCAAGACGAACATCCTGGCCTACTCTGGGGTCCAGATCTTCACCGGATAGGGCTATGCTGGAGCCACGGGGTCGTTAGATGTGGTTGGTTTGTTGGATTGGGAGCTGTGGTCGTAGGCTGGCCATGTAGCATTCGGGTGCCAAGCGTTGGTCGCAGTGGATGGTAAGGATGTCGCCGGACGGAGAAGGGAACTTCATGGCCAAGTGAGGGATGGAAACGACGGTGCCAAGGGTATTGAGGGAAGGACGGCCCAGGAGGATATTGTAGGATGTTGGCGCGTCGACGATAAGGAAGCGGATTGGGATGGTTTTAGTTTGGGTCCTCTCCCGAAAGACGGTGTGGAGGTCGATGTAGCCACGGGTGGATACTTGTTCACCAGAAAAGCCATAGATTGGCTCATCATATGGGACAATGGCGGTGTCAGGAAGTTGAAGTTTTTGGTAGGTGGCCTAGTAGAGGATATCAACGGAGCTGCCCTGATCTACTAGGACTTTCTTAATAGCGTAGTTCTCGATTTCAACAGTGATAACCATGGGGTCATCTTATTGATGGTCGAGGCCGTGAAAGTCGTCATCTATGAAAATGATAGGAGGCATACGGCGTCTGTGTTGAGAATGGGTGATATAGTTGATGGATTGCATATGGCGGAGGTGTCTTTTTCTGGCAGAAGAAGTGGATCCTCCACTAGCGAAGCCACCAGAGATGGTGTTGATGGTGCCAAGTAGGGGAGGGTCGGCAGGGGTGATGTCGGTGCGGGCCGGCTCGGGTTCTTGACGGGAGTCATGTGGAGGACGTCTGTGATTGGATCGAGGGGGTGGCGGGATCGAGAGGAGGAGGAATTGTCATCTCTACGGATGAAGCGGCGAAAGTGGCCAGCACGGACCAATTCTTCTATTTTATCCTGGAGTGCTTTGCATTCTTCTGTAGTGTGGTCATGGTTGCGGTGGTAGCGGCAATATTTGGTCATATCAACGTTGGGAGGTGTTGTTGTCTTGCGTGGTGGAGGGATTAGGTCAACTTGTAGGGCCTCGTCGAGGATGCGGAAGCGGGCTACGGTAAGAGGGGCATATCTAGTGAAGCAAGGTTGGCGGGGCTCGCGTGGGCGGGTATCAGGACATGGGTTAGGTTGTGGGGTAGGGTTGGTGGTGGTGGCTGCATAGTCGTTGCAGAATTTGGTGTGGAGGGTTTGCATTTCCTCCGTGCATGGAGGCAGGTGGGTGGAGGTAGACGTTGTTGGCGAAAGGGCTGGGTTGTAGGGTAAGTGCCACGCACTAGAGGATCATCTCCTGATTGAGATGTGGGGTACGAAGGGCTACCTTACTGAAGCGATCTATGAACGCTCTGAGTGGTTCGCCTTGTTCTTGTCTGATGCCCAGGAGGGATATGGTGGTAGTTTGGTGCGGGCGGCTGCCAGTGAAATGGGTGGAAAACATGTGAGAAAGGACGTCAAAACTGTCGATGGAGTAAGGCGGAATGGTTGTGAACCATTCTAGGGCAGGACCCTTGAGGGTGGTGGGGAAGGCTTTGCAAAAGACTACATCTTGGGACGTGTACAGGGCGACATGGGTGATGTAGACTTTGAGGTGCTCGTCAGGGTCGGTTTCGCCAGTATAGCGGTCCAGGGTGAAAGGTTCCCACTAGGCAGGAAGAGGGGTGTTGGCGATAAAGTCAGTGAAGGGGTGACGGCGTCTAGGCTGGTGAGGAGGGAGTAGGTGGGGTGGGATGGGATGGTTGATCATAGCAGGGAAGGTGGAGGTAAGGTTGTGAGGGGGGATGTGGGCTGTTGGAAGGTATTATGGGTTGTATGGTGGAACATGTGTGGTGTGTAGGGTGGTGGGTATGTTGTAGGGGATCTAGGTGGTAGGGAGGGTAGCGTCAGGGGTTGGGGGTGCGGTGCGCCCTGATTGAATGGATGAGAAGTGAGGGGGTGGGTAGAGGGAATGGGTGTTTGTTGAGTGGTGGTGAAGGTGTAAAGAGTGGGGTTGTATTCGCTTTCTTCCTCCGTGGGCTGGAAGGCCGGAGACCTTGCAACTTCAGAGGTTTCCTTGGTTTTCCCCTTCAGGTTGGGATCAGCTTCGATCTTTCGCCTCAGGCGAGAGTTCTCTTGTCGTAGCACCTCCATCTCGTCAGCGCTGTGTTTCTTCATATCTGCGAGTTCTTGCTGCGTCTTCGCTTGGCCGTCTAGGATGGCGGCCAGATCAGGGGTGATGCCAGCAGGTCCTGAGGGACAAGCATCCGCTTGCTTGTTCACTTCAGCTTTGCTACGGGTGGAAACCATCTTTAGAGAAAAACGGGTACTAAAGGTGTTCGTCTCGTGCCCCACGATGGGCGCCAATTGTTCTTGCAGAGAACAAATAAAATGAGTCAAGCACAAATGTCACCTTACCATGTAATATGTTATCTCCTCAGTTGGTCTCTTCCCGGTATGTATAGATCATTAATGATGTATGATTACCTCATGGGCCGGGCCTTGACTTGGGCTCTAGCTTGGGTTGTGAGTGGGCCTGGGCCCTAACCCAGGCCTTTAAGACCTATTGAACGCGGGGGCTTCTATTTTCACTAAGTTTATTGGAGTGGTTGGCCTGGGCTTTAATCTTACCGGGTCTGCTGAAGTAGTCGGTCTAGACCAGCTACTTACCTTGACGGCTTATGTTGGTTATATGAGGTGCAGGTTGTTCCTCTAGATGTTTAGGTTAGAACTGGTACAAGTTAGGCTGACTCGGCCTAGGTTGAATACTTGGCTGCCTTGGTATATGCATTGTTTACTTATTTGGTCGAGTTTGGCTAGGTGTGGTACATTTTTGAACTCATTTATTAATTGTTTTCAGTGATTCTTTTTTTCTTATTTTCTTCCAGATGTTAACTTTTAGAGGCAACAATCAGATTGAATTTTGGTGCAGGCATCTATTTAGTATAAATCATAAACAAAGAGTGTGCATGCACTAATTTTTACTAAAACTGGTGTAGTTAAACTGTGTTGAAAATGTATATGTTCTTGAAAGAATTCAATTGTATGAACTTGAAAAATGATATAATCTTCAAGTATGACTAAATAAAGAACATATAATACACTATTAAGCACATTCCAATGATGAAAATTGAATCAAACTACTGAAACAGTTCTTGACATCCACTAGCTTCCTCAAATGAATCATGGCTACATGCGTAATGTTGCACTAGAACTTTCAACACTTATGAACAAAAAATAACCGCTTAAATTGAGATTTTTATGACAAGAAAGGAAGAAACATGACTTGACAAGATGTAAGCATGATCAAAATCAAAAAATTACACTGAAAACACAAGATTTCACTATTTAAAATGATCAAGAACACCAAAGAACACAAACAACACTACAGAAAAAAGAAATTAGACCCTATGAACAAGTTTGCACAGATTAATCAAGGAGTTGTACAATGTGATCATTCAAGAATCATGTAGACTAAATGTTCAATGGTGGGAAAGGTGGAAAACTCAAAGAACAACACACAAAGATAAAGAACACAACAAGAAAAGAACAAAACCAACCAAAGGATTGATGAACTCACTCAAAATTGAGACGTAGTTGGCTTGAGAGGCTCTTAATACCACTTTGATGAGCTCCCTTGGATGTGGAGGAGAGAAAAAAAGCCCATGGTTGTAGCGTAAATGAGTGGAAATGAGAATGGAGACAAGTTTTGGAGGCCCTTGTAGCAATGGAGTTGAATGGCGCAAGGTGGAAGGCATGGAATGGCTTGGAGTTATAGGGGAAGGTGGCTATAGGAGCTTAGGGAGAAGCCTTGCTAGTCGTGACTCTATCATAGGCAAATGCATGGAGTTATCTCAACATAGGTTTATTTACCAATAAAATTCAAGAGTCGTGATAACAAGGCAAGGAGGCTCTTACTTATAGTAAAGAGTTCCTCCTAAATGAAACGCACATGCACCTTGAAATGTGATGCAAATGTGTAGCCTACCTTAGGTGCATGCATGGAATACAAGTTGATGAACTTTCTCGGCCATGCTTTCAAATGTGCTTGAATTTGGCCTAATTTTGAAGCTATGGTAAATTGTACGTTGGCCCTTTATTGGAAAACAATGGCCTAACATTTAGCCTAAAGTAAATCTATATTACTGCTCCTCTTGAAGTCCATCATATCTTCACATCTTAATTGACCCATGAGAAAAGCATATGAAGCCCATTAAGCCTATTGGGCTTGTGTGAATCTAGGCCCTATTGAATTTTTTTCATCATACTTCTTATGACTAGACTTTTTGATGGGCTTGGGCCTAGACTGGAGATTGGGTGTTGAAGTGGGCCTAAGCCTAATTCATCATTAGCATTCTAGGTTTTTGACCATTTAGGAGACACTTTTCTCTATAAATAGAGGTGTCTCTCCCATATATTATTCACTTTGAGATTGATAATGTTATGCTTAATTAAAATTTGAGTTGTTCTTCTTCTCTTAGTCACTTGCTAGAGCATCTCAATAGGTCTCTCTAGCACCCCTTTCTCTAAATTTGGCATAGCCTCTCTTAGAGAATGACAAACAACCTTCATCTACCCTTTCAAACACCAAAATTGAGAGACATTTCCATTCATACATCAAGCTTCTGCGAGTGCATCATCATCACCTTAGCTTCTTCTTCTTGCTTTGGCCTAACCTAGCCTAAGGAGGAGGCTATCACCAATACACCAAGAAGGCTAAGTGTTCTTCAAGGCTAATATGGACGGTGGAATCATCGACGAAATGTTCAACTAAGAAGTAATCATAGGGAAAGAGAACCATATGGTAGGTTTGGCCAAGAGGTTTAAATCCTATAAGAGTACCAATATCAAATAAGGTGGGAGCATAAGGCCCACAAGGTAACTCAAAGGCATTAAGCTGCTTGTACCAAAGATGAACAATGACATTGAAGATGTTGAAGTTGAGATAGGAGAGATTGTGTTTGGACAATTGGATCAACTCAAAAATACAAATTTTCTCGCAATGTGATGGATAACGCCCCAGCCATGGCCAATGCATACAAAATGAGTGGGCATCAACTATTATAGTGAGCCAAAACATTTATTCTCTTGAGTCGCCTTTATGCACTCTTAGTAGTATAAATTTATTTTTGGGCTTTGTATTATGGGCTTAATAGTGTAGATTTTATTTTAGGCCTTGTATAATGGGCCAAGTACCATAGGAATTTGGGCCTTAGAAAGCCCATTAGTGTGGAACACATTTTTCATTGACTTTCAAGTCAATATGAGCCTAAAAGGGTAGCTTGTATAGTAAGGGAGAGACTTATCTCCTTTGGGAGAGAATGACCACATTTCGTGCTCTCATTGGAAAGATTTCCTCCTAGTGGCCACATGGAACTCTAGGAATAGAGAGTATTTCCCACCTTCTTGAGTGGCTACATGGTCATGTGGTGGCCGATTGTCCTAAAAAAACAACTATTGTGTTGAGGGGACATGACATCTATAATAGCCAAGATGAGGCTACTTTTAGTGATCAAGAAAATGAGCATTCTCCTACCTCTTCAAGTGAAGATGCATATCCTTGTGATGGACGTCTTGTCATGATTAGGAGACTTCTCAATAATCAACCTAGTGCTCCTCTCAATGATCAAATAGAGAACATCTTTCATATAAGATGCAATATTTTGAACAATATGTGTTCTCTCATCATTGATAGTGAGTCATGTTGCAATTGTGGTAGCATTAGATTGGTTGAAAAGTTGAACTCAGCTTTAATACTTCATCCCAAACCTTATAAACTTCATTGGCTTAATGAAGATGGAGATATTAAAGTTAACCATCAAGTGGACATACAATTTTCCATTGGCAATTACAAAGATCAACTTTTATGTGATGTAATTCCAATGGAAGCTTGTCATATCCTTTTGGGATGACCATGGCAATTTGATTGCCAAACTAGTCATAATGGTCATACCAATGAGATCACTCTCCCCAGTCATAAAAAGAAGTTTGTGATTCATCCTTTTATTCCTTCTCAAGTAGTCGAGGATCAAGCACAATTAAGTGTTAGGAGAAAGGCGGAGCAAAAAAAAGTTCCCAAAAGTTAGCTAAAAAAGAGTGTGAGGTGTGGGATAGTGGTGTTCCATCCTACGAGTTCATTCAACATGAAGTACTTTTAACTAAAAAATCTTTAGCTCTTGTACTTCATAAGGAACAGCCTTCATACCTCCTTTTGTGTCAAGGAACACTCACATGCACTTCAAGTCATTCTTCACCTAAGGATCTACCTCCTTCCATTATAAATCTTCTGAAAGAATTTGATGTTATCTTTCTTAAAGATGGACCCATTGGGCCTTCTTCTATTATGGGAATTGAACAACAAATTGATTTTGTGCCTGGGGCTAGTATATCTAATAAACTAGCCTATGGGACAAATCCCCAAGAAACCAAGGAGATAGAAACTCAAGTGCAAGATCTCTTGGATAATGGTTGGGTTCAAAAGAGACTAAGTCCTAGTGTTGTTAACTCAATTTTACAGTCACGCTTATAATATCGAAACCTAAATTATCCACCTAATGTAGTAGGGAAGATGACTCAAGATCGAATCCAAGGAAATGGTGTATGTTAAGTCTAGCTTGTATAATTAAATCTTACTAAAAATGAAATAAAAGAAAATAGGGAAAAATAAAATAAAGGAAAATTGAATTTATTTACTTAAAACTAAACTACATGCATGAATGCAAACCTAAACTATACCATGAGATGCAATGTTGTTGCATGGTATCTAAGGAATGATGGAATGCACATTAATTCAAATGATGGATAACCTAAATGAATAGAATGTGAAGTTTCATATTTATCGATGAAAATGATGTAGAAATCAAAGCATGTACTAGTTCACGTGTAACATTAAAAACATGATATTCATGTGGTCTCAAACTGAAAATTCAGTCAATTGCAACCACATTCACACTCATGAATCTATTCTAGATTGAAGTGGTGCTAATGAATGCAGACAATGTCCTTTGAGCAAAATTTTAGATTTGAAAACAATAACACAATTCAAATCAGTTTCCAGGTGTAGTAAATTTACTAAAACCAGAGCATATTTGGGAGTTTATTGTATGGAAATATGGATGCATAAACGAGATAACCAAATTAGAATGATGAGTAACCAAGAAAGGTAACGATTACTAATAGAATAGGATACAACCACATGAAAAACCAATTGGCAACAAAAGAAACTACTCATGACAACAATCATTTCATGCTTGGGGTTGCAGAATGCAAATTCAAATGGTCTAGCATGCAACTAGAAATGAAGCAAAATGTATAATGCAAATGAAAGATGAAACGAAACCAATTGAGCAGTAGAAATCTGATTTATGACAACAACAAGAGTTGGTCATATTCATGTCAGAAACGATTAAGGCATAATAGTAACGCACTTCAAATCATTTTCAATTTCAGATGCAATGCAAAGCTAAATGAAGATAGTATTCAAGATTAAACTATTGTAGCCAACCCAAAATAGAATTAGTTTAGATGCAATGCAAATTTTCCTAATCACAGTAGGATAATTTGAATGCTTGGATACTTTATCATGATCTAGAGTTGTAATGACTGAGTGAATCTAAAATACAGGTGAAAATAACTACCAAAATGTATGAAACCAAAGTGCAACAATGGATCTTAAATGATAATGCGACTACTCAACCATAAATAACTAAAATATGCATATGCAGATGCCAAAATCTAAATATGCATGGAGACTAGCAATTTAACCATGATGCAGCCACAAGAAATTAAAACATAAGTGCCATGGGGATACAAAACGTGAAAACAAAATGAAATGGGTGAAATTCACACACCACCAGGCTTTATTTATGAAACTAAACTAAACTAAACTAATTTCAAAGCAAAAAGTTGAAATGGATGAATTTTCTAAAATGAATGGAGATGAAATGTTCTATCACAATCCCTAATAGCAAGCATGAATCCAAACTATGTGCTACAGAAACTTAAATCTGAAACAAGAGAAATGAACTTGGTGTAGAAACTTAAATCAACAATATAAAATGATGATCATGAGATATGCCTAAACAGAAATGTAGCTACAAAATAAACTTGAATTTGTTTGTGTTTGAACGAAGAATCTCTTCCACTCAAGAAGACATCTTTGGAAGTTATGCCCACTTTGGGGTCATATGAATTCAAAAAAGGAACCAAAAATTGTGTGCAAAACATGATCCAAGCTCAAACACCATCATAGAAACACAAATTGAACATAAACAGTGACAACAACACAGAACTTAAACTGAAATCCATTGTAGTGAATGAACAAGGGTTTATCTACACTCAAAAAGACATCTTAGTAATGTGTGCCCCCTTTGGGGTCACGTAGTCCTTAAATGGGAACATTAACGTGTGCAGATTTTACCCAGGATCAAATCTCTAACTGAGAAATAAGAACTGAATTGAAAACGAAAATTTAAAGGACTGAATTTAAAGACTATAGAAACAGAAAAAATGCAAGCGAAACATCAGTAACCAAATCTCAAAATTGGAAATTGGAATGGAAGAAAAATCAATATATTTCACTGAAAATTAGTGGAGGATTACACAAGATAAAGCAAAGTACTGAAAATTAAAATGGCGAATGGAAACTAAATTAGCACAATCCCGACCACTTTGTGCTCGTGATTGACTAAGTGAGACTACTCAACGCATTGGAGAAAACCTCAATCTCTAAATGTAGTTGTGTGCTCATCAAAGAAGAACCCCTTACATTGTACTCTCCTCACTCTCCCACAAGAACCTCAAACCCTAGCCTCAGTATTTCTCTCTCGGCACTCTAGGGCTCGAAACCAAAAGACCCTAATTTTGCCCTTAAAATCCCTATTCAGAAAATGAACCAAAAACTAAGAAAAATTAACCTAACCTAATTCCTCTTGCCATTAAACTAGATTTGCAATTTTAAAACCTAGTGTTCGTTGCCCTTTGATCAGCTTTGATCCTCTCTCGTTTGTCCATCTCTCACACTTTCGTCTATCACGAATCAGCTTTCATGTGATCTTGAGATCTTGATCCCTCCATCACACATCAGGCTCGCTCTCATCATGCTTAATCGCGCATCAAGTTTTGGCTTCGCGTTCCTATGCTCCCGCTACCTTCCATTTATCAAAAGCAAGGGATGAATGAGCCAATTAAAATGAAACGCACGTTTTGCATAAAGGGAGACTTTGGTCAAGTATAGTTGACCCATTAGGGGTTGCTTTGCAATAAAAGACAAATTGGACCAAGCGTTAAAAACAATTTCAGCAAAGAGGAAAGGCTTCCTTGCAACAACTAATTTATTTTACTAAAACAACCTTTTTATCACATTTTTATAAAAACTAGATTTTCCTAAGTAAACAACAAAAAATAATTATTTAAACTAAAAAGACATTTTTTTAAAAAGAAAATATAGCAAAGATAGGATGTTATTAGTTGTGCCTGTATTGTTAGTTTCAAAAAAAGATGGCAAGTTGCTAATGTGTTATGATATGTTGGATTAATTGTATGGAGCAAATGTTTTCTCCTAAATTGATCTTAAGAGTGGTTATCACCAAATTCAAATCAAAGAGGGTGATGTATGGAAAACCACCTTTAAGACCAAGTTTGGTTTATATGAATGGTTAGTGATAATGCTCCCAGTACATTCGTGCATCTTATGAATCATGTTCTAAGGGATTGCATTGGTAAGTTTGTTGTAGTTTATTTTGATGACATTTTGGTTTATAGCAAGAGTCTTAGTGTTCATGTAGGTCATCTTGCGAAAGTTCTTTCCATTCATAGAGTCAACCATCTCTTTGCAAATGTTGATTAGTGCACTTTTTTATTGATAGTGTAGTCTTTTTAGGCTTTGTAGTCACAAAAAATTGGGTCCATGTTGACTTGAGAAAATCAAGGTCATCCAAGAATGGCCTATTCCTCAAAATGTTAAGGATATTAGGAGTTTCCATGGTCTTGCAAGTTTTTGTAGAAGGTTCATTCCTAGCTTCTAAACTTTGGCTTCACCCCTTAATGAGCTTGATAAAAAAGATGTACCTTTTGTATGGGGTCACAAACAACAACATGCTTTTGATGAGATTAAAGTTTGCCTCACTCAAGCCCCTGTTTTAGCTCTTCCAAATTTTGATAAAACTTTTGAACTAAAATGTGATGCTTCAGGAGTTAGAATAAGTGTTGTGTTATTACAAGAAGATCATTTGTTTCTTACTTTAGTGAGAAATTCAATGGACCTTTTCATAATTTTCCCACCTATGACAAGGAGCTTTATGCACATGTGAAGGCTCTTCAAACTTGGGAATATTATCTTGTTTCCAAAGAGTTTGTCATCCATAGTGATCATGAATCACTCGAGTATTTGAAACGCCAACACAAACTTAACAAAACGCATGCCAAGTGGATGGAATTTTTGGAATAATTTCCATATGTTATCAAATACAAGAAAGGCAAAACTATTGTTGTGGTCGATGCTTTATCAAGAAGATATATTGTTTTGGTGACATTAGGAGCTCAAATTCATGGTTTTGATAACATTCATGAATTGTATCTTCAAGATCCTCATTTTTCATCCATTTATAAGGATTGTCAAGAAAATTCCCAAGGAGGTTTTTATGTGAACAATGGGTATTTGTTTAAAGAAGAAAGGGTGTGTATTCCTCATAGTTCACATAGAAAACTTCTTATTCAAGAAATGCATGCAGGGGACTTATGGGACACTTTGGGGTAGATAAAACATTGATCATGCTTAAAGAGAAATTATTTTGGTCCCATATGAGGAAATATTCAAACACATTTCTCTAGTTGTCTTACATGTTTACATGCAAAATCTAAAGCAATGCCTCATGGCCTTTATACCCCTTTGCCTATTGCTTCCACCCCTTTGGAGGATATTAGCATGGACTTTTTCTTAGGTCTTCCAAGAACTTCTAGGGGTGTTGATTGTACTTTTATGGTGGTTGATCAGTTTTCTAAAATGACTCATTTTATACCATGCCAAAAAGTAGATGATGCTAGCAATATTGCAAAGTTATTCTTCAAGGAAGTGGTTAGACTTCATGGTCTCCCAAAGAAAATTGTGTCTGATAGAGATACCAAATTTCTTAGTCACTTTTGGAAGACCTTATGGTCTAGACTTAGGACTAAGCTCAAATTTTCTACTACTTGTCACCCACAAATTGATAGGCAAACTAAAGTAGTCAATATATCTCCATCTACATTGTTGAAAGTGATTTTGAAGGTTAATCATAAGTCTTGGGATGAGTATCTTCTGCATATTGAATTTGTCAATAACAATGTGGTCTATAGAACTATCAAGCTTTCTCCTTTTAAAGTTGTTTATGGTTTCAATCCTATCACACATTTGGATTTAATACCTCTTCCAACTTCTTTTGATTTTGTTCATAAAGAAGGGGTATCAAAAACAAAGTTCATCAAGGATTTGCATGAAAAAGTGTGAAATCAAAATCAAGTTCAAATGAAAATATGTCAAGTACCACAACAAGGGCAAGAAAGTTAGGGTGTTTAATGAGGGTGATTTAGTTTGGCTTCATTTGCGAAAAGAAGGATTTCCCTATTTGCAAAAATCTAAATTAAATCCCCGTGGAGACAGTCTTTTTCAAATTATACGGAAGATTAATGACAATGCTTATCAATTAGATCTTCCTCAGGAATAGGGTGTTCATTCAATTTTCAATGTTATTGACTTAATCCCTTTTCTAAGTGGCATATATAATGATGAACATCAAGATTTAAAGGCAAATCCTTTCCAAGGGGGAGGAGATGATGACTTAGGCCCAAGCCTATCAAGCCCACACAAAGGCCCAATCACTAGAGGGATGCTCTCAAGCCCATCAAGCCCAAACAATGGCCCAATCATTATAGGGGTGCTCAAATAGACCCAGAAGCTAGTGATGCTCAAAATCCTTTGAAGCCTAAAAGAATCAAGTTACTATTCAAATGGGCTAAAGAGGATATTTTGTACATTGAATAATTGGATCAAGAATTCACCAAGTTATGTTTAATTTGGCTAATGGCCTCATTAAATAAAGCCTTGGTCGAATAGTGCTCTAGAAAGCATCCACACTTAACACATTAAGCACATGTTGAATTGTGGAAGGTGTGACTTTCCATATGGCACTTGATCCACAAATTAAGGCGATCTAGATCTAGATCTAGAAAGGAATTTGGCATATGATGAATTAATGAGCTAGCCGAATCCTTTTTCTCCTTAGGCTATAAAAGAAGTTCTCATGCACCATGTAAATGTTACTCTTGAATTGAATGATAAATGCCTTTGTTTAGTTCACTCCAAACTTTACCATGAGAGTCATGCTAGCTAGGAATCTCCTTAGATCTCCTCTAGCCTCCTTCCTCTAGGATAGCTTCTCCTTCTTAGAACCTTCACTTCACTGTGAACACCTCATTGCTCAAGGGCCTTCAACCTTATTCCATCTCTTTTGTTGCCTTCATGGAGTTTCTTTCCATTCAATCCTCACAAGTAGCTTCATCACCTAGTGTTGAGGATAAAACTTTTAGTTCTTAAATGCATGCACTATCAAGCACACTGGTTTCTTCCTGTTATAAGGTGTAGCCACATGTTTTCTAAATTATTGGTAAAGCTCCTAATGGTTTCAGGAAGCCAATCATTTGGGTTTAAGATCTTTGTAAAATACCAACTCGTGAAGGCGTTTAGGAACTCATATGTGGTAATGGTTGCTTTTTTTTTTATAATTGGGTCGTAATTCTATGTTGTTATGAGGCCTACCCATCATACCTAGAGAACCAAGGATAACTCTTCGCCTATGCGAGGTAGTGAAAATGGTTTATATTTGCCTGTGTGAGGCAGTGGAACGGGTTCGAGTGATATACTCTCTCGCCCGTGCGAGGTAGTGGAGAGGGAACAAATGTTTCGCCTTAGTTTCGGCTCGTTGTTGTGTATAATGTTCGGTGTGAAATTCACCGAAGTTGTTACTCGTAAGTCCTTGAGAAGTAGGGAGATTGGTTCGTGTCGTGAAGGCATGACAACTCGAACCAACTAGTTCTAGGGCATCAGATCATGTGGCAGTGAACCGATAATGGAGAAAACTATAGAATGTGGTAGTGATTATCATGCTTGAATATCTTTTTGGTCTGATGTGATGTTTAGGATTACTTATTTTGCCTTGTTATGCTTAATCTTCATATATATTATTGTATGTGGTTAGCTCACCTTGTTTTATGTATTGTTGTGTACGTGATGATCGTATGACGGGGGTGTAATACGGGAATATGTGGTAATACAACAACATGGAGTAGATTGACATAAGGATGAAATGAAATCGGGGTTTTCTTTTGTTAAGTTTTATTTCGGATAAATGTTAAAGACAATTTACCTTTAAGTGTTGTTATTATTGAAAATTATTGGATGGTTATTATTTTAATCCATATAGTTTCAATTAATAATAAACTTTTGTTTATGTAAGGTTTTAAATAATCATTTTTGGCTAAACATGTATGATTTATATCTTTACGTGAAAACCTAAATTTTGATGTTACAAAAAACATTGAGCAAAGTGCAAACCAAGACAAGGGATAAAGCTAGATTAAAAGAGAAGTTATATACAATATTTTTTGCAGAAACTCCTGACACAATGTGGGTAGGTTTGGGAACTTATTCCATTTATGTATTTTTACTTTTATTTTATTTGCTATGTAATAGTCAAAAAAATGGGGGAAATATAAATAGGTAGTTCAAATGTAAATGAAGGGTGACAAATTATGAATACAATTTTAAACAGTCTAGTAATGCCATAAATGAGAGAAAATGGCTAAGTTCAGTGTTGGTTGTAGAGATTTGGGTCACCACTTTGGTTGATTTACTCTACAAGTTCTTGTTCTACCCTTGGTAATTTAGTTTATTGCAATTTACATTCTTACAAAACCTTCATCTCCATTCTCTTCTTCATCTTTTATTCTCCATTTCTTTTTTTTGATTCATCCACCATTTCACTACTAAAATCAAAATACCAAAACTAATTGTTGGAGGAAAATGCATGTATTATTCATTGAGATTCATGTTAAGAGAACGAACTCACTAATTTAAAGATTTTTGTGACTCATCCATAATATAAGTGAATTATTCATCAATTTACTTTTGGTAGTGGATTCATAAAAACCTAAACACTTTAATTTGTAAGGCCCTATTCTTTTGTACCCTTTTTTTTTTACGAAAAAGGGCTGACCCAAATCTGATGGGCCAAGGAGTTGGCCTAAAGGATAAAGCTGAACCTAGGTTGCCCTAACGCTTCCACCTTTGTTCATTCACAAATTCGCAATCGTCTGTCTCTACTGTACCACTAGAGCTCTACTAGGGTTAGCTTTCCCGTCTCGAACTAGTCCGCTCAAGGCTCCAATACTACTTTCTGCTCCATGTAAGTGATTCTAAAACTACTGCCCTTACTCCCTAAAGCCCTTTTTTGTATTCCACCGTTTAGGGTTCGAAAATAATCTTATTTTCCTACTGTTCCGCTGTTCCGCCAGTTTACAAGTCCATCGCTCGAGCTGCTGTGCTCCGTGGTCCCATGTCGAAGCCTCGTGTAACCCTTTCCAGGTATGGGCAGTTAGGGTTTCTGCAAAATAGTTGTTATCATGATTGTTTGGGTATGATTCGCATGATTTATAGTTCTGGATGTTTCCCTGAGTGTGTGAAATGTATTATTACATGTGTTTGGGTTGGTTTCGTCTGTTATGCGAGTGAATAGTGGGCGAGGACTGATAATCTCGCCCAGGCGAGCTTGCCTCGCCAAGGCGAGATGAGCGGGGGTTCGCCCAAGCATTCTCGCGCGAGGGGTCGCCCAAGCGACCAACTCATTTTGGGTGAGCGAGCTTCTTGCCCAGGCAAGGAGGGTCTCGCCTAAGCGAGACCGTGTAGAGGCCACTGTTCCAGGTTTTCTCGTTCTCGCCTAGGTGAAGAGAGCTCACCTGAGCGAGAGACTCTCTCGCCTGAGCGAGACTCCTCTGCCTGAGCGAGGAGCTAGGCGAGAATGCGGTCCAGTTTGGCGTTCTTTTCCGTTCTCGGATGTTTGGCCTGTGATTAATTGGATTACTGTATGATGGCATGATGAGATCGAGTATATATAATGAGGGGAGGCTTACATGTGATGAATGGTGAGTTTGGCATGAACTTATGTTGAATGTACATGAGTTGTTGGATACGTACGTAGTCACAAAACTGTCATTAACTATGGCGAGCATTGATGATTGGTAATTCAGTGGCATGATATTGATATGAGGGGAGACGTTTTCTCATGATTGGTAACACGAGTTGGTATGGGTTTGACATGTGATACATGAGGGTTGTTTATGGGTGTTGGTATGAATTTCCTATGCATGGTGTATATGTTTATTTATTGGCTGATTATACCTGTTGGTAAGTGGTCAGTACGTAATCCCTTGGAATCCCTAGGTGGGGCTTCAGGGTTGTGCTTCAGTGGTCGGGACGTAATTCCATGGCCCCTGTTAGTGGGTGTCTATGGTGGTGCCCCATCTGTATGGTCTGGTAAGGATTCAAGGTAAGGTTGCATCTTGACACTCTAAGGGGTCAGTTAGTCTCATTTAGAGCGGACTGACTCCTATGGTGAGAGTAGCATGAGGCCTATAATTCATTAAGGGCTAACCTTGTGGTGAGGGAAATTGATTCATTGTAACACTTGTAACACATAGCTCGGGGGTGAGCAGAGGTATCCACCACAAGTGTGAGCATCCGCTGAATCCGACCAGATTGTATGTATCCGAATGAGTCGAGTCGTGTCTTAGTGTATTGTTTGAGAAGTCATAACATGCTTGATTGATATGTGTGTATGGTATGGTGAATATATATTTGATCGTATGGATGTAATCTATTGTGCTCTAGCTTACCCTACTTTTATTTGTTGTGTGTTCTGTTGTGTGGTACTTTCTTTTGCGATGATCATCAACTTGTTGATGTGAGCAGATGCGAGGAACACCCGCGGACAACAGGGAGGTGATGGTTCCGCTGCATGATCTGCATGGGCTGGATCTTAGTGTCTTTAGGGCTTTGTCCCATGTATTTCGATATGCTCTATTTCTCTACTTGTAATTGTTAGACTTTTCAACTGTCTTCTTTCGGCATCGTGGTGTGCCTAGTTTGTAGGGGTTGGGTTAAGGACCCCAAGACTACTATATCGTACTATTTGTGTGTGGCGTTTCTTTTAATTACGTTTATTAATTAAATGGGACGTTACATAATTCATATTGAAAGACATAAGTTTGCTAACTTATTGCGAAAGAACCCATATCGAGTTTATTTGGTTCACTAATTGAATTTAAGCATATCATCAAACCAAAATCCTTAAGAAATAATTGCTTCATCTAATAATGCAAACCACACCTCGCACACTAATTAGCGAGCCTAAAATATTCAAACCCGGCCCGGCCCACCTTGGGTTGGTGGATTAAACGAGTTGGCTCAATTAATTAAATAAAATTACAATTTTTTTTTCTTCAATCCCAAAAAAAAATCAAATTTTTGCTAAAATTCTTCAATGCAAGTCCATTATACATTATTAATTAACATTTAATCTTGACCGTCCAAAATTTACTCATCTCATTCATATATATATATATATATATATATATGAAACACCATATAATATATAAAAGGTTTCTAATTCATTATATATCAAATGAACTTCACTTAAACAAAAAATAAAAGTCCCAACAAAATTTACCATCTGAGTTTAATATAATTTAAAAGTCTCAATAAAACCCCTAACAAAATTCACCATCTAAAAGCCCCACGAAAAATCATTAGGTTTTTCTTTTTTAATATAATTTAATATTTAGAATTTATGGGTGGGTTGGTGAGCCAACTCGGCTCACCACATGTTCAACCTAGATGATCTGGGTTCTTAGTGGATCGGGTAAATTTTTAACCCATACCGAAATTTGTAATTTTTTTAAATCTAACCTAACTCAAACTTTTGGTGGGTCAGGTTGGATCGTAGGTTCTAACCCATTTTGAGAGCTCTAATCTCAATCAACTCATTAAGTTTTCACTCTGTGCTACAATTTACAAATTGAATATTATTTGAAACACAGTTAATCCTGACAAAAAATCTAAACATTATTTGAACACTTAGTTAATCATAACCAAAAATCTTGAGTATTGTTTGAAATATAATCATTTCTAACTAGTAACTCAGTTATGTTTGAACCTTAATCGATCTTGACAAACCCACTAAGTATTGTTTTGACATAATCACACTTAACTAATATAGAATATTATCCAGACAGAACTAATATAGAATATTATCTAGAAAGTTCATAACTAAGATGAAATATTCTCTTGAGAACATCTAGTTCTCACTGACCAGATTTTCTTTAGATAATTATCACTACTAATTAAAAAAGAGATTTTTTAGAATTTGGTCTCACTAAACAAATTGAGCTTATATGAAAGTGTTGCTGATGCTGAGATATAAGGAGTTTGTATGAAAGTGTGTTTGCTCATGCTTGGCAAAATATATTTTAAAATAAAAATTTACATGGTAAATTTTAAAAGAAAAATGTGAGCATTATATATTCGTACCAAAACCTAAATTGGAAGAACATACACATCACAGGCAGGAACATCATTAAATGAGCATTAATTAGGCGAGCAGGGTTGTGTATACCATCTTAACCATTCGCACACAAAGCTCGGTGTAAACTTTTGTACTTAGAAAACATCGAACGGTGACCTAATTATTTTTCAATTTTTGCTTATGTTTTAAAATTTCCCCAGAAAATTAAGCACGCTAGTACTTTAGCAATTGACACTAATGGATTTCAAATTTAAATATTGTATCTACAAAAAGAAACTCTTATCAAGAGAAATTAATCTTATCTTCTTATCATAGCTTAGATATTGCGGATTTCAATAAATTACTTTGCGTATATACCTGGTTCTTGGAAAAAGAATACGAATACGATACGGTAAGCAAAACTCTCTTTTAACACTCCTTTTTTAGATACATTTCATTTTATTAGTTAAGATTTATGAACTTATGAAATAGACAATGAAAGATTTATGAACTTATTAAATAGATGATGACATTTACATATTTAGTAGTGAGACTTACATAAATTTTACTTAATAAATAAATTTGTTAAAAACTATTAAAGAGTATATTAGTAGTTGTTTCTTAACACGGTAATAGTTCGAAAGAGTTAAACTAAAGTGATGTGACATAATCTTTTGATAAGTATATCATTTATGTATATAAGAAATTTGGTTTTCATATTTTCATGTTTTTGAGTAAATTATCATACCACTTCATCATTGGTGAAAAATTAATTTCTTGAAATACTGAAACTGCTATTTTGATCCTTTTAATTTATGGTTTGCCATTTTGGTTTCTATACTGTTTTCTGTAATTTAAGGACTTTAGAAAATTCACAACTTTGATTCAAAATTATTAATTTTACATATGTTTTATTTATTTTTTTATCCACTTAAACTATAGATCTAACACATTCATTTAAAGTACCATGAAAATGTAAAAACAAAATAACTATATGTATGGTAATTAAAAATTGAATAAAAATACAATCTTTTTAAATATAAAAACTAAAAAATCAGAAAAAAAAATAAATACAGGCGAAAATGATAGATGAATAATGAGAGGGAACGAAAATTATAATTTAACTAATTAAAATATATCAAAATGTTGATTCTTTTCTATAACATCTACTTGTTTTACCTCATCTTTGGATAATATTATTTGGTCAATGTTTCGACTTCAAATTCATAATATTATTAAATAACATTATTAAGATTAACCACTGCATTTAAATAATTGAACGCTTTAAAATTTAAAATTTAAAATTTTGTCACATCCTTACAAATAATATAAGAATACTGAGTATATCATAACATGTATGATAATATTGAACATAGAAAGATGTATAAGGTTACAAATTCTAAAATATTTGGTTAAAAGATGTGTTTAATATATTTTTTGTGTATAAAAATAGAAAAGCAATCTTTAATGAAGTATAAGAAAAAGTATTTATTGAGAGTGATATTTGAATTAATAGAAAGAGTAGTTTGAACAATGTCTAGGGTTTGATTGTTGAGGTTTGAGTAGCTCCACCTGGTGGTGTGAAGCATGGGAAGTGTAGGTGATGGGTGGTGGGGCCCTTTGTTGCAAGACTAATCAGCATTTGGGCCCTACCTATGAGAGTTGTTTTAGGGGTTTACACCATCGAAGATTTTTGTAGGCTTCATCGATTTTGATTAGATATTGGGTCATTGTGGGGTAGGGTTTGGTTTCATTTCCACATGCATTTTGGCATGTGTGGCCATCTACTCATGCACATCTCTTTCAACCCCTCTTTCGGTCAAATGCATGGGAGGAATCGCAAACAATGTCCTATGACAATAAAAACTAGTGTATCCTTCATAAAATCACATTATAGCTACCTTTGCTAAAAATTCCTAGGGGATTATGGTGAATGAATTTATGGACTTAAATATTGAACTAAACAAAGATCAATAAACAAGTTTAAAAGTATAAAGTAACAAAAAAATCTATTAAAGTGACAATATATTGAGACTCGAATAACAAGAAGTGATTGATTTGAGAAGTTATTTGAAGTCCTATAAATTTATTAACATTTTTTTTAATTTAAGGAATTAGTGTAATGATATCACTTTCTCAAACTAAATTGATTTGTTTGCTCCAGCCGAAATTGACATTAAATTTTTTTTTCTGTATATTACCCATCTTAGTCTATAATTATGAAATATAAATATTTTTTTATATAGTTAAATTATGATGAATAGACATTTTGAAATTGCTAGAAAACGTAAAACTAAAGTGGGTTAAAAGTACATATAAATTTAGGGTAGTGGTAGTTTGATACCGATCCTACCATTTTGACACTCATATAAATTAATATTTTATTCAAATAATGATATTTTATTAAAAAAAATTAGTGTCAAATAATAATTAGTTGAAAATGGTGGTATCAAAGTACCTTTTTTTTAAATTTATCCAAAACTGACACTCGTCTTTGTAGTGGAAGATAAAAGATAAATAAAATGTTGACTTTAAAATTATTGAGGTTAATTAATAAATTGATCTGTACAGATTTTAAAAAGTATTCGAATTGATTCTTAAGCTGATGTTTATCGGAGTCAATCAAATAGACTTTTATGCCAACACTAATTACAGTTTACTAATTAAAGTTTATTAATTCTTTGAATCGACAAAAATAAAAATATCAGGAAAAAAAAAAACTCCACTGATATCATTTTTTTATCGGCTACGTTGATATCATGATAACAAGCTTTCCCTCTAATTCCCCACCCTTTTTTTTTCCTTTCTTTGAATCTAGGTTCCTAGCCACCATGAGTTGTTCCATGCATCTCTTGACAATTATGATGACAACAATCTCCACCATGTAAATCCTAGCATTCTGTTTTCCTTTTCTCTTGCTTCTTGGTCTTGATCAAAGTAACTTGCCAAAAAAGATCTTTGTGACAACCTCCGCACAGTAGATCTCCAATTTGCTCTCTATTGCATAAAATGCTCATCTTACATACAAATAGTGACAAATATATGAAAAAATGGTTAAATATATTTTTAGTTCTTGAACTTTAATGCAAAAGTGAATTTAGTTTTTGTTCGAATTTTTGATGCATTTTGCTCCTCAAATTTAAAAGTAAATGAATATAATCCTCTTAACCTAATTATTTTATATTATTTTGACGTGTCAAACGTATTTCATACTAGCATTTGTGTTATTTACATTATTTGACACATTACCGCATCAATGTCAATTGGAAAATGCGTATCACACGTCAAAATATTTTAACGTAATTGTGTTATAAGAACTTTATTCATTCATTTTTAATGTTTGAAAACCAAAATGTATCAAATTTTCGAACAGAGGCAAATTTTTATTTTGCATCAAAGTTCAGAGACTAAAAAAAACAAATTATTTTTTGACAAACTTTTGACATTGTTGACGTAGCACCTTATTAGATGAAAGAAATGTTTGTTATGCCTTGAAAAAGAAAGAGAGAGGAAGAAGGTGATAAAAAGAAAATGCAAAAAGAGGAAGAAGGGTTTGAGTGTTAAAAATAAGAAGATTTATAAATTTAAAATGAAAAAAAAAACAAGTAGATACAATTTCTAAGAAGTGAACTTTAAGTCTATCTCAAACTTACAAAATTGGCTTCTAAAGTGAAATTTGTACCTACTTATGTACTCTAAATTGGGTTTGTCTCTAGTCGATGTGTGACTTCCAACACCCCCTCGCGTTGAAGTATATATATCTTAAGCATGAGAGTAAACATTAATGGGTGGTTTGATAGTGGTCCAATAACGGGTAGAACAATAGACCCAATAAACAACAAATTTCGTTAGGATAAGCTCTAACTCATGATTTATATCATGTTAAAAGGTGGACTTTAAGCCTAAATTAACCTTACAAAACTGACTTGTAAGGTGAGGTTTTCACCAATTTATATATACTAAATTGGTCTTATCTCTAGTCGATGTGAGACTACTAACAATTTCTTTTTACATATAGGAATAAATATATTAAAAAAGAATAACTAGATTGTGTGAACGCATATAAAAAATATTATATTTTAAATCAAAATATATATTAAGAGGTGAAATTTAAGCTTATTACTCAATTTTACTATACTCTCTCACATCGCATATACATGTCGAGCATGGAATTAGACATTAATAATCGTTCAATAGTTATTAGATAATAGATTATACAAGAGATCCTACAAACAAATCTTGCTAGGATGTGTAGGCTTCAAACTACTCCAACCATCTTAAGAAACTTTAAATCTATTTCTACCTTCAAATTATCTCTAATTTCTTTAGGATCTCTAACTATGTATTGTTTGTTCCAGTGCACTAAGCTCTATTTTGACATACCATTAGTCACTTACTCGGTCATTACCCGTACAAATATCATTTACTCAAACAAAATGTGTCATATTTTCTTTTCTAAAAACCCTATAGGTATGTATTGTGACCCTACATACACATTATGCAACTACATTAAGCTTTCTTCATGCAACAAGTGAAAACAATGTTAATTTAGGTTAATACAAACTTAAAAAATGAGGCTTTTTATTTTATTTATTTTTTACCTTTATTTGATACAAAATTATTTATTAGTTTGTAATAATTAATTTCGTTTAACATTTATTTTTCAAAAGACATTGTTGATCTTAAATAAGTTTTTATTATTAGTTTTGAGAAACTCTTTTCGACCGAAGATGTAAGACCCATGAAAATTAATTAATTAAATAATTAATTAAGTAATAAATGCGGGTAGTGGGAGCCTTTATGGCATTAAATATTGATTGATGTGATGTGGAAAAGTACTAGCTCAAGTGGTTGAGAGTACTTGCGTGATATTAGCTCACCCTATCTGCTTGTGTTTGGCGATGATCGTGTATGCGGTACACGGAAATAGATGATAGTGCAAGTGGTGCTGGTGAGGCATAGGCTCGGAGCGTGGACTAGTTTGGAAATTTATCAGAGTTTTAATATGTTTTGGACAGTTGTAATAATTTACATTACTAGACCTTAATTTTATTATGGATTTCTCATGTTGATTTATAATAGAGAGTTTGAGATTATTTATTACTATTATAAAGTTTTAAATTTCCTGCATTTTTGGGAAATGATGTTTTATTAAATGAAGATTATTTACATTTTCTTTATGATATTAATTAAATCCATAATATCCGGTCGGGATGTTACTGAAGAAACTGGCAATGAAATTATTAACATTAGTTTATAAGCTATATATCTATTTGAAAAAGAATCTATTATTTTTATATAATGAAAAATGTCAATTGGTTTATAATTTTCCAAACCTATAATTTTCCTTAAGATATTTAATTCTGAAAATAAATAAAATTCATCAATATCCAACAAATGGTCATGTTTTAAAGATTTTTCAAGGTTTAAACGATTTTCTAATTCATTTTTCTTATTTACTTTTATAAATTTATTTATAGCTACTTTTTGTGATGAAATTAAAGCAAATTCTTCTCTTGTTTTGGATTTTTGAATAACTGATTCAAATTTTCTAACATATTTATATACTTTTATATGAAATAAAAAATTATATTATGAATGAATTAAAACAACAAAACTTGGTTTTGGTTGTCAAGAAAGTAAACATGATAGTAGACTTATAGTATCTTGAAGTCTCAAGTCTCTTTTTCCTTCTCAAGTCTCAACTTTTTCACAAACTTGTAAAGTTTATTTTAAGATTAATCATTAATATAGATAATTCAAAAAAATTATTTTTCTTCTCAACTCAATAGTAAATGGGCAAGATATATACAAAAAAAAAAGCTCTCAAAATCCGTAAATCGAAAAGTACCGAAAAACAAAACTGAACAAAAGAAACACATTTCTAATTCTAATACAAATCCAAAACAAAATAAAAATAACAACAACACAAATTGAAAGGCCCACTTATTTTCCTGCCCTAATGTTTAAGGGTCTGTCCTAATCTATTGGGCCTAAAGTTGGCCCATAGGGTGCCTAAAACCCCTAAGCAGCCCTAACACTCTCATTCTGCAATCACTTGAAAAAAAAAATAGTCACCTTACTCTCTCCTTTTTCCCTCAACAGAAGCTCTACTAGGGTTTGGTCCCCTTCTTGGTCACGCTAGCTCAAAACACATTTCCATCTCATGTAAGTTAGTTCTCAAACTGTACTTTCTCCTTTCTAAGTCTTGCTTTAGTGGTTCAAACTAGGGTTCCTCTTGGTAAACCAGTTTTGTTTTGGTGTTGCTATTTCTCAGCTCGTTAAACCGTTCTAGGAGCTGTGGTGCTTCTCTGCTCGTACCAAAATCCTTCACAGTAGTTTTTACAAGTATGGGAAGCTAAGGTTTCGTGTTGTAATTCATTTTGCCTAATTTTATTTCTGTTTTGCATTTCTGGTGATTGTGTGGTGTTCATGATGAAATGAAAATGCATTGTTTGCTGTTTTTGATGAATCTCTGGCTTTGTGTGCTTGAAACAGTGGTGAGAACTGATAGTCTCACCCAAGCGAGCTTGCCTCACCTAGCCGAGAATAGTAGAAGCTAACCTAGGTTGCTGCTTGAGCGAGAGCTCAAGCAGAGAGCTTTTGGGAACCTGATGTGTTTCGCTTCAAAAGTAGCTCAAGCGAGGGAGTCTCTCTTTTGGGCGAAGAGTAGTATCGCCCAGGCGAGGAGAGCTCGCCCAAGCGAGAGCTCGCAAAACTTGTAGTGCTTTCTGATGGTAGTCTCGTCTAAGCGAAAGCCTATAGCTTGAGAGAAGGGTCTCTTTCGCCTGAGCGAGGGCCACGGCTTGAGCGAGAGTAGTGCAAGCTCTAATGCTATTTCTTTCCTTGTTTTCGAGGATTGATTGTATGATTGAGTGGATTTCCCCTAATTAAAGTATGAAATATATGAGTATGTATGCATGATCTGTTGTGTGGCTGGAATTGATGACTTTGGTATGATCTTCGTATGGAACCTGAGTGGATGGTTGGTTATATATATATATATATATATATTGGCACGAGATTGATATGTATGATAATTTTATGGTGTTTGGTGAGACATGATTTTGGTATGGTTTAGGACGTAATTCCATTAATCTCTAGGTAAGATCTCATGGTGGTGCCTCATGGTCAGGACGTAATTCCATGACCCCTTTTAGTGGGAGCTCATGGTAGTGCCTCATGGTTAGGATGTAATTCCATGAAGGTTTCATGGTGGTGCCTCATGGTTATGACGTAATTCCATGACCCCTTTTAGTGGGAGCTCATGGTGGTGCCTCATGGTTTGGATGTAATTCCACGAAGGTTTCGTGGTGGTGCGTCATTATATAATTTAGTAAGGATTCAAGTAAGGATTGCTTCCTGAAACTCTAAAGAGTCAGTTAGTCTCACGTAGAGCGTACTGACTCAAGTGGTGAGAATAGCAGGAGGCCCTAGTCTTTGGCAAGATAATGGCCTTAGATGTTTGAAGGCTAACCTTGTGCGTGGTAGGGTGAAACCCATTGGCAATTGGCTCTGCAGAGTAGTAGAGGCCACCACAAGTGCAAACATCCAATGAATTTGACTGATTATATGTATCCGGATAATTGAGTCTTAGAGTCATGATTGTTGGTCATCACATGCTTGTATGATTTATGAATCTTTGACTTTAAAATTGTATGCAATTGTATGATAAAACATTTTTCCACTCTAGCTTACCCTTTATGTTTCCTTGTGTGTTCATGTGTGGTTTTCTCCTTTTGCGATGATCATCAATTTATTGATGTGAGCTGATGTGAGAACTCCTCGAGGTCATCAAGGTGATGGAGATTCCGCTGCGTAGCTTGTCTTGGGTCGAATCCTCCTATTTCTGACTTCTCTTTTAAGGTTGTAGCCCATGTATTGCCTTGCTCTTTGAATATACATTTTGGTTACTGTTAAACCTTTATTTTGTTTGGTAATGACATCGTGGTGTGCCTTAGTATTCCCCTCTAAGTATTCTTGGATAACTTTAAGCAATGACATTTATACTCCATGGCTTTGCCCTTTTATTATTCTTCGTGATGTTCCATTTAATTAAGTTATTTATTAAATGAGATGTTACACAAATAGAAAAAGAAACATAATAACCAGAAATGAGGATGAAAAAATTGGTACATACAAACAACATGAGATTCAAGAAATGTAATCTGTCAAAATCCTAAAAAACACGACTCTTATAAGAGAAGAAAGTAAGGATAGGCAAGAGAAGAGAGATAAAAGAAGAAAATAAAATATAAATTATAAATGATTAAAAATGATTAAAAAAATGTTTTAAGTCATTAATTATCATTTTTAATACCAATAAAAATTAACAAACAATAATAATAACTTAACTCAATTTTATTCTCAAACATAAACTTATAATTAATTAATAGAGCTATATTAGTAATAAAATATTTTTTTGAGATTTTTTTTTCTTAAACATAATTTTATAATTAATTTAATAAAGCTATATTAGTATTCAAAAAAAATGAGGTCTTTTTTCTTAAACACAATTCTATAATTAATTTAATAAAAGAATATTAGTAGTAAAAATAAAATTTTTTGAGACCTTCTTTTGTTGAAGGTCTAAAACGAGTCTTTTACCCTTTACCCTTTAGTCGCCCCACTCTGTTATGTAAGTTGTATTTTACAACTTGTTGATTTTCATTTAACTTGGTACTGTAAGGTTTCAATTGTAATTCTTTTTTAGGTATCATCAATTTGTAAAGGCTTCATCAAGAACTTGAGCAACTTCAATTTTAAATGAGTTTGTTGAAGTAAACTCAGCATTAAACATTTTGCATTTTATTGAGAGAAGACTATCTCTCATCCTTCTCTTGTATGATTTTAGCTTGGGCATAACTTGTTTTTATTGTTGAGTCAACTATTTTTGTTACAATATTCAAAAGGAAAAAAAAATCAAAGTATTTCACGATTTAGATATATACCATTAATTTATTAGTTTTTTTGTTGTTGTTAAAACTCTGTAGAAAAATCATCTGGACAAGGAAAAATAATCATTGAAAAGTGGGTTGTTCATATTACATATATAAATAGGTTTCTAGTGTTTTGAAACTAGTTTTCACCATCATATTGAACCTTTCTCGTTTCGAGGTGAACAATTTCAATTAATAATGCAACATAGTGCCGATGGGCTTATGTAGTTCTTATTGATTGGAAGATTTTAAAAGCACATTGATAAAAATAGTTAATGATTTGTACATATTCTACTTAAACATATAAGCCATGATTTTATGAAAAAAATTACATTTTAAATTATTATCATCATAATCATTAAGGTGATTGGAAAGCAATGAGTAGACCTATTTTAAAATTTGGCAATTAATTGGTATATATTAAATTTTAAATTTATAAAAATACATAATTATATATATATATATATATATATATATATATATATATATATAACTTTTTATTCAAT